>Ga0194128_10002869_pt1 | contig 27335 bp, 24 predicted proteins | sample TA2KigCa65mmetaG_FD_148650 | JGI IMG/M metagenome (GOLD analysis project Ga0194128, IMG submission 148650) | Freshwater microbial communities from Lake Tanganyika, Tanzania - TA2015037 Kigoma Deep Cast 65m | ecosystem: Environmental > Aquatic > Freshwater > Lake | place: Tanzania: Lake...
AAAACTCTGCGAGACAGGGGTTCGGGCGAGGCGGCGGAGTCGTTCGATTCCATGGTCATCGGGGCGTCGGGAGGGTGTCGAGCGGAGGGCGGGATTCTAGCCCCACGAGCGACGGGATCCGGCGAATCCGCCCCGCTGTCGTGCGAATCACCTACGATGCCCGTTCCAAGGAGTGCTGTTCCAAGGAGTGCCCTCGTGAAGACCGCCCCACTCATCGCGTTCGCCCTCGTCGCTCTCGGAGCCGTCGCCTGGTTCGCCGCTCCGGGCTGTTCGCGCGCCAAGGTGCTGCCGCCGCCGCCGGCGGCGCCGGCCGAGAGCGCCGACCAGGCCGCGCTGGTGCTGCACCGCGGTCTGGGCCAGCGCGATCTCGGCAAGGTCTGGGACGGCTTGCCGCCGGCCTGGCAGAAGGACGTGGCGAAGCTCGCGGCGGATTTCGCCGCAGGCATGGATCCGCAGGTGTGGAACCGCACCGCGGCAACCGCTCGCAAGGCGGCCCAAGTGCTGAAGGACAAGCGAACGTTCGTGCTCGACGGGCCTGCGATCGGGATGGCGCTCGACCTCGTCGACGACAAGCGCGCGCCGGTCGCCTACGACGCGCTCGTCGAGGGCTTCGACGCGCTCGTCAACAGCGAGCTCGCCGACCTGCGGCGCCTCGAGCAGTTCGACGGCCGCGCCTTCGCCTCGGGGGCCGGGGCCAAGCTCCTCGCGAGCGCGGCCAAGCTCTCCGGACTGAGCGAGGACCAGGGCCTGCACGCGTGGCTCGAGCGCGGAAGCGGGGCGAGCGCGAAGCTGCTCGCCGACGGCGCCGAGCGGGCCATCGTCGCACTGACCCTCGGCGACGATGCGCCGGTCGAGCAGGTCTGGATCAAGGTCGACGGGCGCTGGGTGCCGCAGGCGCTGGCGGAGCGCTGGCCGGAACTGGTCAAGCAGGCGCGTGACATCGTCGACGCGCTGTCCGCTCCGGAGGCGCCCAAACTGAAGGGCACGCTGATCCAGGCGCTGCCGGTGCTCGACGGTTTTCTCGACCGGCTGGCGGCGGCCAATACGCAGGAGGAGTTCGACGGCGCGGTTCGCGGCGGCTCGCTGACGCTCGCCGCGACGTTCACCGGCATGATGCTCGACGCGGGCGTGCAGTTCTTCGGCGACTGATCAGCTCACGAACCCGATCGACATCGGATAGCGGTAGTCCTTCCCATCGTTCGCCTTGACCGCGGCGATGATGCACAGCACGAGGTTGAGGAACCCGAGCAGCCAGCACAGGAAGATCCCGATGACGACGAGCACGAGCACGAGGCTCACGATCCAGGCGATCAGCATCGTGAGCTGAAAGTTGAGCGCCTCGGCCGCCTGCCTGCGCATCCAGGGGCTCTCGTCCTTCTTCATGAAGTAGATGATCAAGGGCGGCAGGAACCAGAAGAAGATCCCGGACAGGTGCATCAGCAGCGCCAACGTGCGGTCGGACGAAGGGACTTCCTGGGACGCGGTCTCCTGCATGGAACTCTCCGGCGAGGCGCGGAGGAGATTCTCCGCGCTCGGAACGCCGCGCGGAGTATACGCCCGGATTGCTACGCTGCGCGCGAGTCGTGCGCATCCTCTTCCTCGCCCAGCGCGTCCCCTATCCACCCAACCGCGGGGACAAGATCACGACCTGGCGGCTGGTCGAGCGCATGCGCCGCCGCCACGAGGTCCGTGTCGTCGCCTTCGCCCACGGAGAGGACGATCTGGCTGCGGCGCGCGAGCTCGCGGCCAAGGGCATCCCGACGACCGCGATCCCCTACGACCGCTCCCGAGCGCTCGTGCGCTCGTGGCCGGCGCTGTTGAAGGGCGATCCGATCACCTTGCACGCGTATGGGTCGCGGCAGTTGCAGCGCGCGGTCGACGAGGAGCTCGCGCGCGGCATCGAGCTCGCCTACGCGTACAGCTCCTCGATGGGCGCCTTCCTGCTCCCGCATGCCGGACAGCCCTGGGTCATGCACTTCGCGGAGCTCGACAGTGACAAGTGGGCGCAGTACGCGCAGCAGAAGCGCTGGCCGGCCAGCTGGATCTACGCGCGTGAGAGCCGCCTGCTGCTCGAGTTCGAGCGTCGCATCGCGGCCGTCAGCCGCGCAAACGTGTTCTGCACCGGACTGGAGCAGTCGATCTTCCGCGAGCGCATTCCGGGGCGCGATTCGTGCGTGCTGCGCAACGGAGTCGACCTCGAGCACTTCCGGCCGGCGCCAGAGCTCGCCGAGCCCGGCCACATCGTGTTCACGGGCGTGATGGACTACTTCCCCAACGTCGATGCCTGCGAGTTCTTCGCGCGGGAGGTGCTGCCCTCCATCCGCCGCGAGCACCCGGAGGCGCGCTTCTCGATCGTCGGATCGCATCCGACGGCCGAGGTTCGGGCCTTGGGGAACTTGCCCGGCGTGACCGTCACCGGCTTCGTGCAGGACACGCGCGACTGGTTGGCGCGCGCGTCGGTCGCCGTGGCGCCGCTGCGCATCGCGCGCGGTATCCAGAACAAGGTCCTGGAAGCCTGCGCAATGGGGCTGCCGGTCGTCGGCAGCACCTGCGCGACGCAGGGCGTCGAGTGGCGCGCGGAACAGGGCGCGGCACCGTTCGTGGTCGCTGACGGAGCCGCGGCCACGACGGCCGCCGTGCTCGCGCTGTTGAAGGATCGCGCGGCGGCGGAGAAACTGGGCCGCTCGGCGCGGACTTTCGTCGAGTCGCGCTACGCCTGGGAGCGCTGCCTCGACGAGCTCGACGCGCTCTTGGCGCGCTGCGCGCCGACTGCCTGATCCCGAACCACTCCGATGAGCCAGCCGACCCGTCACGAGATCGTTGCCGCCACTTTCGACAGCTGGGCCGAGGCCGGCCGCGCGGCGGGCATGGAACGCGGGCATTCGGACGTGGTCGTGCAGGTGATCGAGCGCATGGAAGTGCGCCCGGGGCAACGCATCCTCGACCTCGGCTGCGGCAGCGGCTGGAGCACGCGACTGCTCGCGCAGGCCGCGCCGGGTGCCACGGCCGTGGGCATCGACGTGTCCCCGGCCATGATCGCGCGCGCCGAGGCCGCCCACTCGAACACGATTCGCGCGCGCTACGACCTCGGATCCTTCGAGAAGCTGGAGTTCCGCGATCTGAGCTTCGATCGGGCCTTCTCGATGGAAGCGCTGTATTACGCCGTCGATCTCGATCGGGCGCTAACGGAGGTCGCGCGCGTGCTCAAGCCGGGCGGGCGCGTCGATTTCGTGCTCGACTTCTATCGCGAGAGCCCGCGGACTGCGCAGTGGGCGGAGCTCGTCGGACTCCCGATGCACTATCTCGCGATCGACGAGTGGTGCGCGCGACTCGCCCGCGCAGGCTTCCCCGGAGCGCGCGCGGAACGCGTCGTCGATCGGCGCGGACCGGCGCGCGGCTCGCCGGACCCGAGCGGCGATCCGCACCTGTCGGAAGAGCTGCACCGCGCCGGCAGCCTGTGGCTGTGCGCGAACAAGCCGGCCTGAGCCCCGGGCGTGCGCCGTTGCCGTTCCGGCACCCGAATGTCCGACGCGGTCCTCCGTAGCCGCCGAGCTATAGAATCCGCCGTCCGGGAATTCGCCGTTCGAAACGCATCGCCGCTTGGGCTCCTTCTTCCATCTGCCCTGGGGTCTGCTGGCCCTGCTCGCCGTGCCGGCGATCCTCGCGCTGCACTTGTTCCGGCGGCGCTTCCAGCCGCGCGTGGTGAGCGCGCTCTTCCTGTGGGCGCCCGACGATCACGTCGTGGTCGCGGGCCGCAAGCGCGAGCCGCTGCGCCAGTCGGTCTCGCTGTGGAGCGAGCTCCTCGCCGCAGCCTGCCTCGCGCTGGCGCTGGCCGGCCCGCGCTCGTGCGGGCAGGAGAGCGCGGAGCACCTGGTGGTCGTGCTCGACGGCTCCGCCTCGATGGCCGCCACGGGCACCGACGGCTGATCCGCCCCCCGAATCCGGATCCACCCACAACGTTAGGATCCCGGACTCAGGAGGCCCCAGTTGGGACGCAAGAAGCACACTGCAGAACAGATCATCCAGAAGCTACGTGAGGCGGAGATCGTTTTGGCGCAGGGACAGCCGGTCGGTGCTGCCTGCAAGAAGATCGAGGTGACGGAGCAGACGTACTACCGCTGGCGCAAGGAGTACGGCGGTCTGAAGCTCGACCAGGCGCGTCGGCTGAAAGACCTGGAGAAGGAGAACGGCCGGCTGAAGAAGCTGGTGGCGGATCAGGCCCTGGACATCGCGATTCTGCGCGAGGTGTCCCAGGGAAACTTCTGAGCCCGGCACGCCGCCGCAAGGCCGTGACGCACGTGCAGGCCTGCCTGGGCGTGACCGAGCGTCGAGCGTGTCGGGTGCTGAGACAAGCCCGAACGAGTCAGCGGCGCGAGCCGCTGATGAAGAGTGACGAGCCCGCGCTGGTCGCGCGCATCATCGAGCTCGCGTGTCGCTTTGGCCGCTATGGTTACCGGCGAATCACGGCGCTTTTGCGTACGGAGGGCTGGCGGGTCAACTTCAAGCGCGTGGAGCGGCTGTGGCGGCGCGAGGGTCTGAAGGTGCCGGAGAAGCAGCCGAAGCGCTCGCGGCTGTGGCTGAACGACGGCTCGTGCATCCGGCTGCGTCCGGAGCACACGAACCACGTGTGGTCGTACGACTTCGTGCACGACCGTACGCACGACGGGCGGCCGCTGAAGATCCTGACGGTGATCGACGAGCACTCGCGCGAGTGCCTGGCGCTGGCGGTGAATCGTGTGTTGCGCGCGGAGCACGTGCTCGACATGCTGGCCACGCTGTTCGTCGAGCGCGGCGTGCCCGAGCACATCCGCTCGGACAACGGCCCGGAATTCACGGCGACTGCGGTGCGGGAGTGGCTCGGCCGCGTCGGTGCGAAGGCGCTGTACATCGAGCCGGGCTCGCCGTGGGAGAACGGCTACAACGAGAGCTTCAATGGCTCGCTGCGCGACGAGCTGCTGGACGGGGAGATCTTCTACACGCTGGAGGAAGCGCGCACGGTGCTCGAGTGGTATCGCCTGGAGTACAACCACGTGCGGCCGCACAGCTCGCTGGGGTACCGACCTCCCGCGCCCGAAGCGACTCTGCCCTGGGGGGCAGGCTTCGCTCCGCTCCGCCAGCCCCCCAGGGCAGCACTCCCGCTGCAGGTCGCCGGCACCGCGTGACGCCCTGGCGACACCAGCATCGCTCGCATACACTCTGGTACCGGGTTTGGGGGCAGGTCAGTAGCACGGCGGCCGAACGCGGCGGATCCTTCGGGTAACACCTGTCCCGGCCTCGGGAACGGGCATGCCTCCAGCCACTCTCCCACCCCCCAGTCTGTCCGTCTGGCTGCGCAAACCCAGCAGGCCGCGATTGAGCACGAGCGTGTAGATCTGAGCACGTGCGCGTAGATCATCGTCGTCGAGACTTCCATGTGTCCCAGCCGCTCCTGGATCGACCGGATGTCCTGGCCGTCCTCGAGCAGGTGCGTCGCGAACGAAGGACCGCAGCGTGTGATAGCTCGCCTTCTTCAGGATCCCGGCTCGCTCGACCGCTTGGTGCACCGCGCGCAAGATCACCGTCTGGGGAGGATGGTGCCTGACGTTGCCCCGGGAGAGTCGGCATTCCAAAGGGCGTGACAGACGCGAGGATGTCCGACATGTCTTCCTGTTCACGACGCTCGCTTACTTCGGCCCCGCCCACAAAAACCTCGGCATCGTCTTCCTCGCGTAGAGCAAGCGTTACGAGGCCGCGCAGGAGTTCGAATGGGCGAAGGAGCTGCTGCCCGGCCACCGCTACCCGCGCGTCAACCTCAGGCTGTGTTTCGAACACGCCGGACGGCTGGATGAGGCGCTCGAGCACCTATGCGAGCCCCCTCGAGGTCTACTCCGGCTACCTGCCCGCGATCCAAGGCGCGACGAGCGCAAGCCTGCGGGGGAGCAAGACTGGTAAGTCCGACCCGCAGCTGCGCGGCTGGCTCGAGGACATGGCGCTGCGCAGCAATAGCCCCGAATGGCGCGAATGGCCCCGAATGGTGCGCTTGGGCTGAATCACCGCGCTGAGTGGACTGCTGACGCATCGCACAGGCGCACTCCGTTGCTCTCTCTCCCGACGGCCTCGTCTTGACGTCGCCCGCGAGTCCGCCGCGCCGCGGCGTCACGCGGACCAGCCCCCCTCGCTACACCAGCTTGACCCGCGCGATCGGGAACACGAGCCGCAACTCGAACTCGGGAAAGGTGTGGACCCGCGCGCGCGCCGTCGCAACGAGCAGCTCCTCGCCCTGCACGTAGATGAACGCCGGCTTCGCACCGAGCGCGACGCCTTGGCAGCCCTCGGACTTCGACTCCAGCTTCTTCGAGAGCAACTCGCGCAACGCGGCCTCGATCGAGGCGCTGACGAAATTGCCGATCTCCAGCAACGCGTCCTTGGTGGCGCGCTCGAGCTGCGTCTGCTCGCGCTTGGAGCTGACGACATCCTCGCTCGACAGCAACAGGTACGAGGCCATCGAGATCGCCTCGGGCAACGGAACGAGCAGGCAACCGTGGGCCTCCGCGTCACCGTTGCGCACCCCATAGCGGAAGGAGATGTGCACGCCCTGCTCGGTCGTCGGCTTGGAGCTGCGGCGCTCGACGCGCACGCCGTCGATCTCGAAACGCCGGTCGATGACGAGGGCGAGATCTTCCCCGAGCCGCCTCAGCAGGGCTTCGGCGATGGCGAGATCAAGGGGGGCGGAAGTCGTCGTGCTCATGCGGGCCGGCGGACGGGGGGCCTCGACGGAGATGCTGCGCGGGGCTACGCGCCGCTAAGCCCTGCATCGAAATCGCGTGTCGCCGGCCTTGAGGAAAAGGCCAAGCCGGGGGGGCTGGGCCGCCCTGGGTGGTAGAGCCGCCCTGAAAAGCAGGGCCGCCCTGAAAAGCAGGGCCGGGCCGGAAAGCAGGCCCGTTCAGGGCAGCGCGGACTCGACCAGCTCCAGCATCTCGTGCTGCGGCTGCTTTCCGACCGCCACCACGTATTGCCCCTGCCAGACGCCCTGGACGGTCGTCCAGGGCCCGACATGGGTCACGTACATGCGGTAGGGCGAATTCTCCTGGAAGAACTGGGGCGTCCAGGCCTGGGGAGCGACCAGCATCTTGGGCGCGGAGCCGCCGTGCAGGAAGAACAGCTTCTCGACGCCGTCGGTGTACTCGAGGCAGGCCCAGTGCCGCAGCGGACCTTCGGAGAGCACGCGCGCGGTGCTGAACTCGTAGCCCCGCGGCAACTGCTTGGGCTGGTACGGCTTGAAGCCGAGCTGATCCTCCGGATTGCCGTCGAGGTCGAGCACCTGCTCGGGCGGCACCGTCTTGAACACGATGCCCTGGAGATTCGGCGCGTAATCGACTGAGTCGTACTGCATCGCGGCGACGAGCTGCCCTGACGTGTCGCGCTCCTCGTACGCCAGCACGAATGCGGTCTCGGCATCGACCGAGACGGTGAAGACGCCGCCTTGGGCGACCTGCGCGCCCGCCACCCGCTGGCAGCTGAACTGCACGCAATCGCGACCGGCGACCGTCGTCGCGACGGGCATCGTGGTCAGCTCGTAGTTCTCGAGGAACAGCTCGAGATCGCGGACCATGAAGTCGCGGAAGCGATGGTAGAAGGCGGCATTGTCCGCGTGCTGCGCGAGGAAATCGATCGGATCCATCGGCAGATCGCCGGCCGCCGATTCCGCGACCAGCGAGTACCCGCCTTGTCCATCGGTGGCGATCCGCTCGATCGTCGCGAGGTGGTGCGCGCCCTGATTGACGCCATGGACGTACACGTGCACCGTGCGCTGTCCAAGGTGCGCGGTCGTGAGCGGGGCTTGCTGCGCCTTCGCAACGAGCTGCAGCAATCCGGGGCTCTGCATCACGGTCAGCTTCGCGCCGCCTTGCCCGCAGCCGACGGCCCACAGAAGGCAAACCCCCAACACGCCGGCGCACAACGCGCGCAGGGCGGCGCCGTGGGTGAATCGAGCACTGAAGCCGGCGCTCATTACTTGCGCCCTCCGCCCGCGGGGCTCTCTCCGAGCGCGGCACGAACCGCGACCGCACCCCCGCTGACCGCATCGGCGAAGCGGAATCCCAAGGGCGACTGCTCGCGCAACTGTGCCGCATCGAGCTCGACGACCTCGAAGCGGTAGTTCGGCTCGTCGGAGCCGGCGCGCAGCACGACCAGCGCCAGCAGTCCTGCCGCGAGCGCGCCGGCCGCGCCGATCCAGCGCCTGCGCAAACCACCGGGAATGCTCGTCCGGAACTCGCGCGCCGCAGCCGCGGGTTCATCGGCAATGGCGGCAGAGTCCGCCAGCGCGCGTTCGAGCGCCGCCGGAGCCTGCAGCCGCGCCAGATCGGTTGCGAACCTGCCGACCGTCGTGCCCGGTTGTCCGGAGATCTCCTCGCCCACGAGCCGGTCGAGCACGGCCGGAGCGTGCAGCACGCTCAGGTGCTCGAGCACGGCCCGAGTGCGGGCCGCCGCGAGCTGCTCGGAACCGAGGCGTTGATCGAGCGCGGCGGGGGCGGCGCTGCGCTGCAGATCGCGGAACGCCGCGACGAGTCGGCACTGCCGTCCCCACCAATCGGCGCAAGCCGCGCATTCAGAACCGTGTCCGGCGCCCGGCGACGAACCGGGGCCGAACGCGGCTTCGGAGTCGAAGCACGCGTCCCGCCATTCGCGGCAGGTCGAGGGTTCGGAGGGGGCGGTCATGTCGGTTGGAGTCGGGGGCGAGGATCTGTTCGAGGCCTCAGCCGAGATAGTGCTTGTGCAAGACCGGGCCGAGCTCGCGATCGAGTGCGTCGTGAGCGCGCGCGAGGCGCGACTTCACCGTGCCGATCGAGATGTCGAGTGCCTCGGCGATCTCTTCGTACGAGAGGTTCTCGACGTAGCGCAGGACCGTGATCGCGCGCAGCTTCGGAGAGAGCCGCGTGATCGCGAGCTGGACCTCGCGCTCGAGTTCATGCCGCGAGGCGCTGGCCATCGGCATCTCGATGTTCTCGTCGAGCACGTCCTGGCTGCGTCCGGGCGAGTCACCCGATTCGCTCGCCCACTCGAGGGAGGCGAAGCGACGCGAGCTCTGGCGGCGCTTCAGGTCGATGCTGGCGTTGACCGCGATGCGATAGACCCAACTGGAGAAGCGCGAGTGGAAGCGGAACTCGCCGATCTTGCGATAGAGGATTCCGAAGGTCTCCTGGCTCGCATCCAGCGCGTCCGAAGCGTTCCCGGTGATGCGGAAACACACGTTGTAGACGCGGTCCTTGTAGCGGTCGTAGAGACCGCGAAACGGGCCGTCGAGCCCCCCGGATCCGGCCTCCTGACAGGCCAGCACGAACGAGTGATCAGGATCCGGGTACATAACAGGGCCCGGTTAGGACGCAGCACCCATCCCCCGGGTTCCACCAAGAATACCCTGCCAGGGCCTTCGCTCCGAGCGGCTGAACCGGTCCGAGCGGCTGAACCGGGGGGAAAGGGGTTCCCGGGCCGGCCAGGGGGCGCTTGTCGCCAAACCAGCTATTGTTTGCCGATCAACCCGAGGGGGTTGACCACCTCGACGGTCGTCCCGACGAGGTTGGGGCAGCTGGTCGGGCAGTACCCGTCATACGGCTGGCAGGAGGCGCTGACGACCTGCAGGATCTCGACCGCGCCGGCGGTGCCGACCGACTGGGTTTGCTGCACGCATACCTGGCCGACGGTCCAGGAGGTCGGAATGTCGCCGCCTGGACTGAGCGGCCGGTAGAGCGAGCCGCCCGAGGAGGACGAGGAGCCCGAGGAGGACAGGGTCGCCTGGTCGATCACCTCGAGGACCGTGTCCTCGTAGAACAGGAGGTTCAGCGCCGCGGCCGCGATGACGGGTGCATTCGGGGCGTTGACCGCAATGGTCGAGTACAGGGATCCGGAGCCGTAGATCGCGAGCGGGAAGACAGGCAACGTGGCCTGGAACACGAAAACCTTGTCGGGTGTGCCGAAAATCGGCACTTCGACCAGCGTCGAGCCCGGGTTGTAGACCTCCGGCGGCAGCGTGAGCATCAGACCGCCGATCCGGACGCCCAGGGTGTACTTGATGCTCGGAAGCACGCCGCCGGGGACGTAGATCGCTGTCGCAAAGTTCAGAGCGGTGCCGGATTCGTTTGCGCACATGCCGACCGCGCCGAGCAGGGAACCCTCCGGGCGGCTGGCTGCCTGGGCCGGATCGGAACCGAAGCTGACTTCGAGCGGGTCGATGAAGCCGTCGCCGTCGGTGTCCTGATCCGAATCGCTCGTCATCAGGATCGCTTCCATCATCGCCGACAAGCCGTCCTGGTCGGAATCGGATGTCGCTTGGCCATCCGCGCGCAGATCGGCGATCACCGGTCGATCGAGCGAGTCCCCGCGCGAGGCCGCATGGCCGAGCGTTGCACCGGCGGCCAGCGCCAGGATCCCGACGGCACACGCCGCGCACTCCGCGAAGTGCGTGGTTGCGGCTCTAGTGACAGCGGAGGCTCTGTCCATCGCAGCGCGAGTCGGAATCAGGCGATACGCCGTGGCGCTTCGCAGGGGGTGCGAGAGGCACAGCTGGTGCTTGGATCGATTCTAACCTAGTAGAGACAATGCTAGGTGTAACCCCTGAAAACCGTCAAGATCCCCACGCATGAACTTGGCTGGCCCCAGGATTCCGGCCCCGGAGGCCCTGCCGGCGGGGGGCTCGAAGTTGCCGCGCCCGGACCGGACACGCATCATGAGGGGCCCGAGCGCGCCCGTAGCTCAGCTGGATAGAGCGTCGCCCTCCGAAGGCGAAGGTCACAGGTTCGAATCCTGTCGGGCGTACCAACCCCCTGCCGCCGCAGGCCGTACCCCGGGGGTCGAACCGCGCCAGAGTCCACGATCCGCCGCCCGCATGTCACCCCACCCCCCTCTGCTGCCCCGCCTGATCCCGCTGCTCTTGGCTTTCATGGGCTTCGCGGTCAGCTCGAACCTCGCTGCCGCCGCGCCGGCCCAGGAGTCCGCCGCGCAGGCCCCGCGCCCGCTGACGGACGAGGAAATCCGGCCCAAGGTCCTGAGCTGGGGTGACGGCCAAGGCGCCAATCCCGGCTCCGCGGTGCGGATCAAGCTGCCGGAGGCGCAGCGCCTCCCCGAGGACGGCGACGGGACCATCGAGGTCTCCGACAGCGAAGTCGCGCGCTGGATGCTCGGCGCCTACGGCGAAACGCTGGTTCGCAACTACGCCTTCGAGATCTTCCTGCGCGAGCGCGAGGCCAAGCGCCTGGGCGTGAGCGTCACACCCGAACAGGTGCGCGCCGAATTCGACCGCCTGATGAAGGAGCGCGTCGGCGGCGCCTTCGGCGGCGATGTGCAGGGCTGGATCGACGAGATGAACCGCACCGGGCGCAGCATGGACGGCGTGTTCGCGCAGCGCAGCCAGGAGATCTACAGCGAGCTGCTCGGGATCGCGGTCGCGAAGGTCGGCCGCAAGGTGCCCGAAGAGTACGTGGTTGCGCGCTGGGAGCTCTTGCACGGCCGACTGGGCCTGCGGCACGACCTCCAGATGATGTTCTTCCAAGTCGTGCAGCGCTCGGCGGAGGCCGGACCGACTGCCGCGGCGGACCAGAAGCGCTACCACGAGGAGGCGATGGCCGCCGGGCGCGCGCGCGCCGACGCGGTGCGCGCGCGACTGCTCGCGGGCGAGGACTTCGCGACGCTGGCGCGCAAGGAGTCGGACGACTACGTGCGCGAAGGCACGACCATCGGGACACTCGCGGACAATCGCGGCTCCGGTGGCGAGCAGAAGGGCTTCGTGCACTACGGCTGGCCGCCGGCCTTCCTCGACGCCGTCGACGCGGTGCCGATCGGCGGGCTCTCCGAGCCGGTCTACGCGAACGGTGGATTCTGGCTCGTGCGGCGCGTCCAGACGCGTGAGACGCCGCTGGAATCGGTGCGCGCTGAGATCGAACGGCAGTTGATCGAGGAAGGCCCGACCTCCTACGAGGTCGCGCTGATCTTCGATCCGCTGCTCGCCAAGGCGAAGATCGAGCTTTCGCCCTCGCTGCTGGCGCCCGAAACGGAGATCGAGAGCCCCAACCAGGCCGCGGTCGCGTTCACGGTGGACGGCGAGCCGGTGCCGCGCCACGTGTACGCCAAGTGGCTGATGCGCACGCGCGCCGAGGAATCGGTCAGCGCCTTCGTCGAGCACTTCCTCGTCGAGCGACGCGCGAAGCTCCTGGGCGTCGAGGCGACTGCCGCGGAAGTGCGTGAGCGCTCGGAGGAGATGCTGCAGATCTGGCTCGACGCGAAGTTCAAGGGCAAGCGCGAGCGGCTCGACGCGTTCCTCGCCGAATCCGGACGCACCATCGACTCCTACCTCGCCTCGATGGATGTGCGCATGCGCATCGACGTGCTGATCGACAAGATGCTGCGCCTGGAGCGCAAGCTCAGCGATGAGGACGTGCGCCGCCGCTGGGAGGAGATCTACGGCCCGGGCGGCCGCAGCTTCGACGCGCGCATGATCCTGGTCGGGGCGCCCGAGATCGCCACGCCCAAGCCGGACGCGACCGCCGAGGACCTGCAGCGCGCGGCGCAGGAGGCCCAGGGCAGCATGGTGCGGCTGGCCGAGGACCTGGTGCGCCGGCTGCGCAACGGGGAGGACTTCGGAACGCTCGCTCAGCGCTACAGCAAGGACGAACAGACGGCGCGCCGCGGCGGCTCGCTGCTCGGCGGCCGCTTCCGACCCGATCAGTGGTCCGAGTCGGTGTCGAAGGTCGTGATCGCCCTGACTCCTGGTGAGATCTCCGACCCGATCCCGCTGGTGCAAGGCATGGCGATCTTCGAGCGCGGACCGGATCGCTACGTGCCGCTGGACGACGTGCGCGAAGACATCCTGCGCCAGTTGCGCGACCAGCGCACCTCCGATGTGACTTGTTCGTACTATCGAAACGAGCTCTACAAGCAGAGCCGAGTCGAGATCCTGCCCGCGATGAACCAGTGAACGGCCGCCGCATCGCGCGTCGCGTCGGCCTCGGCTTCGCGCTGCTGCTCGGGCTCGACCTGTGCGGGGCGGCATGGCTGCGGAGCGAGGGCGGTTACTGGCGAGCGCTGCCGCCCTTCGCGGCGACGACGAACGCGGCGCAGCGCGCCTGGCTGGAGCGGCAACTGACCGCCGGCGACGGCGAGGCTGAACTGGTCGGCCGCACGGTCGAGTTCGACGCGCAGCTGGGCTGGTGCAACCGCGCGAGCTCGCAGAGCAGCGACGGGCGCGCGTCCTACGGCGTCGCGGGCGCGCGCGGGCCACGCGAGTACGCGCGCGAGCGCGCGGCGGGCACGACGCGCTGGGTCGCCTTCGGCGATTCGTTCACGCACGGCGACGGACTCGCGGACGAGGAGACCTGGCAACACCTGGTCGAGCAGCGGAGGCCGGGGGTCGAGTGCGCGAACTTCGGCGTCGGCGGCTATGGCGTGGACCAGGCCCTGTTGCGCTATCGCCGCGACGGCCGGCCGCTCGCGCCGGACGTCGTCTGGATCGGGTTGATGCTCGAGAACATCGGGCGGCACCTCAATCGCTACCGGCCGCTGTACCACCCGAATTCCCCCACTTGCGCGGCCAAGCCGCGCTTCGTGTTCGAAGGGGGGCCGTCCACGGACGCGACGCCGCTCTCGGCCGCGAGCCTGCGCGCGATCGCGATTCCGTTCGACACGCGCCGTGGGTTCGTCGAGGCCGTGGCGGACGGCAGCGTGATCGACCGGCTCGCGCAACACGAGGGCTGGCCCAGTCGCCGTCCGCAGTGGATGCGGCACTCCGCGCTGTTGTCCCTGGCGAGCGGGTGGGCCTTCTATCGTTCGGTCGACGCCCAGCGGTTGTGGTCCGAGCCCGGCGAGGCGCGCGCGCTGACGCTGGCGCTGCTGATGCGCTTCCACGCCGAGGCGCGCGCGGACGGAGCGCGCCAGGCCGCCGTGCTCGTGTTCCCTCGGCGCGCCGAGTTCGAACAGGTGCGCTCGGGCGCCGAGCGCTGGTGGGCGGGACCCATGGCGGACCTCGAGCGCGCCGGGGTGCCGGTGCTCGACCTGTGCGATGCGTGGGCCGCCTCCGGGTGCGAGGCGGCCGAACTGTTCCAACCCGACGGCCACCCGTCGCGGCGCGCAGCCGAGCTCAGCGCGGCGGCCGTGCTCGCCTTCGCGGACGCGCGGTTCTGATCAGGCTGCCGGCGCGCTCAATCCATGTGGGCGACAACGCGCTCGTCGCCCATCTGCAACGCCAGCCGCATCTGCTTGTTCGACTTCGAGAAGCGCTCGAAGAAGCGCGCGAACACGACCTCGTAGACGCGCAGCACGCCCTTGGTGCCCAGTCGTCGCGTGAAGTCGACCCAGGCCCAGTAGCGCGGCCCCGAGAGTCCCTGCGCATGCGCGTAGATCTTCGCCTGCTCGGCGACCATGTACTCGCTGAACAGCATGTAGGCGATCAGGTAGGGCTTCGCCATCAGCTTCGACTTGATCAGCTTCGGCACCAACGGCATCAGCCACGGGAAGCGCACGACGATCGGGAACAGCTTGTGCAGGTTCTCGATCTCCTGCTTGTTGTCGAACAGGATCGACGAAGTGCGGTTGAACTTCTCGGGGAACTCGTCGTAGCCGGCGACCGCGTACCCCATGCTCTTCGTCATGTCCTCGATGTCGAACATCGGGTACGGCTGCATGATCGAAACGAGCGGGTGGTCCGCGCCGCATTCGATGTTGAGGCGCAGCGTGTCGTACTCGTCCTCCATCGTTCCGCCGGGGCCGCCGAGCATGTTGAGCGTGCCGAGGCGGATGCCGTTCTCGCGGATCCACTTCGATGCGTCGGTCAATTGCTTGCGCGTCGTGTTCTTGCGGAACACCGCGTTGCGCACGTAGTCCGAGGCCGCCTCGATCGCGACGCGCGCGTACACGCAGCCCGCCTTGCGCAGCAGCTTGATGTGGTGCTCCGTCGTCATGTTCGCCATCAGGATGACGTCGAACGGCAGGCCCACTTCCTTGGGATAACGCTCGCAGAACTCCTCGAGCCAGTCGTTGCGCAGGTTGAAGATGTCGTCGAGGAAGTGGACGAACTTCAAGTTGTAGCGCTTGCGGACATCCTGGATCTCGGCGATCACGTGGCTGACCGAGCGCTTGCGCGTGTACTCCTTGTTGTTCGCGTCGTAGACCTTCTTCTTCCACGCGTGGTGGAAGCAGAAGGAGCAGTTCATCGGGCAGCCGCGCTGGGTGACGAAGACCTTGCGGTCGCTGTCGCGGTAGATCGCTCCGGCCTCGTAGATGATGTCGCGGTCCGGGAAGCCGAGCTCGTCGAGGTTCTGGACCAGCGGGGCCTGCGGATTCTTGTGGATCTCGCCGGTCTTCTTGTCCTTGAACCAGAAGTTCGGGACGTCGTAGTAGTCCTTGCCGTCGCGCATCCGGTTGAGGAGCTCGACCATCGCGCCCTCGCCCTCGCCGCGGCAGATCGCGTCGATCCCGTCGGTCTGCACGTAGTCGGGGACGAAGGTCGGGTGCGGACCGCCCACGATCGACAGTGCGTTCGGCAGCACCTGCTTGACCTTGCGGTTGACTTCCGCGAAGTAGAGGTGGAGACCCGTCGTCGTCGAGTAGCACACGACGTCGGGGTTGTACTCGGCGACCTTGCGCAGCCAGTCGCGGTCGGGCAGGAACAACGCCTTGGCGTCGTGGCCCGCGTCCTTGATGGCGCGCGAAAGCCACATGATTCCGAGCATCTCCTGCGGGAGATACTCGTCGATGAACAGGACCTTCATGTGGGTGTACGACTCGTTGCGGGTGTCCGGGCGAAGGGGGGGATCAGCGGCAAACCGCGCCCGACCCAAGCGCGCCTGAGCACGCATTGAGGCGGAATGAGCCCGACCACGAAGTATATCGGACGCCCGCCTGGCCGATCAGCGCTGCGCTTCCCGCAGCACCCGCTCCACCTCGGGAAAGGTCGCTTCACGTGTGAAGCGCTCCGCGCGGCGCATCCCCTCGGCGCTGAACCGCGCGCTCAACTCTTGTTCTGTAATGAGTTTATGGACGAAGTGCGCGAGCTGCGCATCGTCCTTGGGCCGGACCAGGAAACCATTGCGATCGTGCTCGACGACTTCGGGATTCCCGCAGACGCCGGTGCAGACGATCGGCGTGCCGAGCGTGGAGACCTCGAGCAGGGTGTGGCTGAGCCCCTCGTACTCGCTGTTCAGCACGAACACGTCGGCCGCGCGGATGTAGGTCAGGACGTCGCGGTGGGGCACGTTGCCCAGGAAGTGGGCGCGCTCGGCCAGTCCCAGCTCCGCGGCCAGCGCTCGCCAGGGTTGCTCCATGTCCCCGTCCCCCGCGATCAACAGGTGCACGTCCTCGGGCAGTTGCTTCAGCGCGCGCAGGATGCCGTCGACGCCTTTCCAGACCATCAGCCGGCAGATCGTCAGCAGGTAGCGGCGGTCCTGTGGGAGCCCCAGCTGCGCGCGAGCCGACTGGCGCGTGTGCGGCACGTCCTGCGCGCGCGGCCCGTGGTAGGCGTTGTAGACGAGTTTCAGCTTGTCGGCGCTCACTCCGTAGCGCTCGATCGGGATGCGCCGCAGGTAGTCCGAGCAGGCGATGATGCGCGTGCACATCCCCCACCAGCGCCGCTGCAGGAAGCGCACGAGACCGACCTTGAAGCCGTAGCGCTTGCCCTCGAACTGGTCGATCGAATCGCCGTCGATCCAGCCGAGCCGGTGGCTGATCTCCCACGCTCCATCGACCATGATGCGAATCACGACCGGGCGTCCGCGCAGCCGTGCCGCGAGCACGTGCAGCAGGGCCAGGTGCTCCTGCACGTAGACCACGTCGACCTTGCCGGCTTCGGAGAGCACGGCGAAAAAGGCTTTCAGGTAGCGCACCGGCAGCGGGCCGCGCGGGATCGCGCGCACCGGGAATGGATGACCCGTCGGGCGCTCGTCCGCGCAGAAGGCCACGACGCGCACCTCGTGTCCGCGCTCCATCAGGAAGCGGGCGATGCTCGGGACGTACACCGCCGGGCCGCCGAGGTCGGGGGGGAATACGGGGCTGGTGATCAGAACGCGCACGCCGAGGGAGGCTGCATTGTGACGCGGCCGCCGCACTCGCGCCACGCTCGCCATCCATCGCGCCCTTGAGTTCGGGCACGGGCGGGACCACGCTGGTCCAGCCCGTGGACCGCACTCCTCGCTCGACGCGTGAATTCCTCGCCCTGTTGCGCCGCCATGGCGAGCTCGTCGAGGTGCGCGCCGAAGTCGATCCCGAGCTCGAACTCGCCGAGATCCACCGGCGCGTGATCGCGGCCAACGGTCCCGCGCTGCTGTTCTCGCGCGTGAAAGGCTCGCCGTACCCGGTGGCGACCAACCTCTACGGCAGCGCTCGCCGCGTCGAGCTCGCCTTCGGGCCCGAGCCCCGAGCGCTGATCGAGCGCGTTGCGCGCCTGCCCGAGGTGCTGCTTCCGCCGTCGCTGGGGGGCTTGTGGGGACAGCGCAGCCTGCTGCTGCAACTGACGCGCATCGGGCTCGAGACGCGCGCGCGCGGCCCCGTGCTCGACGTGCGAGAGTCGCCGCCGAACCTGCGCGCGCTGCCCGCGCTGAAGACTTGGAAGCGCGACGGCGGCCGCTTCATCACGCTGCCGCTGGTGCTGACGCGGCACCCGCGCCTGTCGAGCACGAATCTCGGCATGTACCGCATCCAGATCCACGACGAGACGCGCACCGGGCTGCACATGCAGATCGGCAAGGGCGGCGGCTTCCACCTCGCGGCGGCGGAGGAGCTGGGGATCCCGCTGCCGGTCAACATCCACGTCGGAGGTCCTCCGGCGGCCATGCTCGGCGCAATCGCGCCGCTCCCGGAAAACGTGCCCGAACTGCTGCTCGCCAGCCTGGCTCTTGGCGAGCGCCTCCCGCTCGCGCGGAATCCGGCGGGGCCGCTTCCGCTGATCGCCGAGGCCGACTTCGCGCTGGTCGGGCGAGTGGAGCCCGGCGCGCGCGCGCCCGAAGGCCCGTTCGGCGACCACTACGGCTACTACAGCGAGCAGCACGATTACCCCGTGTTCACCTGTGAGGCGCTGCTGCGGCGCCGCGATCCGGTCTTCTGCGCCACGGTCGTCGGGAAACCGCGTCAGGAGGACTTCTTCCTCGGCGACTTCCTGCAGGATCTGCTCTCGCCGTTGTTCCCGCTCGTGATGAGCGGCGTCCGCTCGCTGTGGAGCTACGGCGAGACCGGCTACCACTCGCTGTCGGCGGCGGTGGTGCGCGAGCGCTACAAGCGCGAAGCGATGGCGAGCGCCTTCCGCATCCTCGGCGAGGGCCAGCTCTCGCTGACGAAGTTCCTGCTGCTGATCGACGCTCCGGTCGACCTCAAGGACTTCCGCGCGGTGCTCGAGCACCTGCTCGCGCGCACCGACCCGCGCACCGACCTGTTCCTGCTCCCGAACCTGTCGATGGACTCGCTCGACTACGCGGGGCCGACGATCAACGAGGGCAGCAAGGGCGTGTGGCTGGGCCTGGGCGCGGCGCGGCGCTCGTTGCCGCGCGAATTCTCGGGCTCGCTGCCCGCGGGCGTGCGGCGCGTTCTGCCCTTCTGCGCCGGCTGCCTGGTCGTCGAGGGCGTGCCCTACGCCTCCGAGCCTGCACAGGCAGCGCGCATCGCCGCGCACCCCGACTTTGCTGCCTGGCCGCTGCTCGTGCTGAGCGACGACGCGGCGCGAGCGGCCAAGAGCGCGATGAACTTCCTGTGGACGACGTTCACGCGCTTCGACCCGTCGCGCGATCTCGTCGGCGCGCGAACCGAGCTCTCTGGCGGCCACGCGGTGCGGCATGCGCCGATCGCGATCGACGCGCGCATGAAGCCCTGGTACCCCGAGGAGCTCTACACGGACGAAACGACGGCCGCACTCGTGGATCGGCGCTGGAGCGAGTACTTCGAGCGCCCGATGCCCATGGGCGACTCGGCGCGCGCGCACCTGGACTAACGCCGCGCCCGAGCCGCGCGTATCCTCGACCCGCCTCCATGCCTCGCCAGCTGCTGACCTTCCTGCTGTTCCTCTCGACGTTCCTCTTCGCGCAGGACAGCCGTCCGACCGCCAAGGGCTTCGACCACTCCCACCAGGGTCTGACGGCCCTGCTCGAACGGCATGTGCACGGCGATCGAATTTCCTATGCCGAGCTGCGCGAGGATCGCGCCGCGCTCGGCCGCTACCTCGATGGGCTGGCGGCCGTGCCGCCCGCCGAGTTCGCCGAGTTCACGCGCGAACAGCGCTTCGCGTTCTGGATCAACGCCTACAACGCCTCCGTGCTCGACCTGATCGCGCGCAATCTGCCCCTGACGTCGATCGAGGACCTGTCGACGAAGTCGGAGAAGGTCTGGAAGCGCGAGTTCGTGCCCCTCGGCGCACTCGCGCCGGAGCTGCGCAAGGAGCGCCTCTCGCTCGACGACATCGAGCATTCGATCCTGCGCAAGGAGTTCGAGGACGCGCGCGTGCACGTCGCGGTGAACTGCGCATCGGAGAGCTGCCCGCCGCTGCGCGCCGAGGCCTATGTCGCCGCGCGGCTGACCGACCAGCTCGACGAGCAGATGCGCGCCTTCATCGCGGATGCGTCACGCAACCGCATCGACGCGCGCAAGCGCGAGCTCGAGCTGTCGGCCCTCTTCGACTGGTTCGCGGCGGACTTCGTGCGCGACGCGGGCTCGGTGCAGGCCTACGTGCAGAAGTACGCGCCGGGCAGCGAATCGGATCGCGCGTGGATCAAGTCGGCCAAGCCGCGCTTCCTGCCGTACTCGTGGAAGCTGAACGAGCTGACGCGCTGAAAGCGGCGCTCAGACCTCGAACTTCTCGGGACCCGGCCCCTCGCGCACGCGGTGCCGGACGATCTCGCCCTTCACGACGTACAGCACGTCCTCGGCGATGTTCGTGGCATGGTCCGCGATCCGTTCGAGATTGCGCGAGATCGACACGAACTGCACGAGCCGGTCGATCGACTCGGGCGAGCGCTTCATGTTCTCGACGGTCTCGAGGATCACCTCACGGTTGTAGCGATCGACCTGGTCATCCTGCAGGCAGACAGCCCGTGCGCGCTCGCCGTCGTCGTTGACGAAGGCATCGATGCTCTCGCGCAGCATGCGCGTGGTCTGCTCCATCATCGCGCGCAGTTGGCGCGGCTGCGGAATCGGCGTCGAGGAAGCCAGCGAGGCCGCCCGCTCCGCGATGTTGACCGCCAGATCGCCCACGCGCTCCAGATCGTTGTTGATCTTGAGGCAGGCTGTGATGAAGCGCAGGTCGGTCGCGACCGGATGATGCAGCGCGAGGACCTTCAGGCAATCTTCTTCGATCTCGACTTCGCGCAGGTCGATGACGCGGTCACCCTCGATCACCTCGCGCGCGAGTTCCGGGCGTCGTTCGATCAGGGCCTGGATCGCCTTCCGCACGGCGTCTTCGACGAGGGCGCCCTCGGTGAGCAGGTCGCGCTCGAGTCGTTCGAGGTCCATCCGCAGGTGTTTGCTCATGGCTGGGGAGTTCCGGGGCTGGGCGGGTCTGTCGATTCGGGCTTGCCGTTGGCGCTCAACCGAAGCGGCCGCTGACGTAGTCTTCCGTCTCGGCGAGCTGCGGATTGAGGAAGATGTCGCGAGTCGGGCCGTACTCGACCAATCGACCCAAGTACATGAACGCGGTGTAGTCGGACGTGCGCGATGCTTGCTGCATGTTGTGCGTGACGATCAGGATCGAGTAGGAGCCCTTGAGTTCCTCGATCAGGTCCTCGATGCGCCCGGTGGCGATCGGATCGAGCGCGGAGCAGGGCTCGTCGAGCAGCAGCACCTCGGGTTCCGCCGCGATCGCCCGGGCGATGCACAGGCGCTGCTGTTGGCCTCCTGACAACCGCAGGGCGCTGTCTTGCAAGCGGTCCTTGACCTCTTCCCACAGGCCGGCGCCGACGAGGCTCTGCTCGCAGACCTCTTCCAGCACGCGCCGGTCGCGCTCGCCGTCGATGCGCAGCGAGTACACGACGTTCTCGAAGATGCTCATCGGAAAGGGATTGGGCTTCTGGAAGACCATCCCGATGCGCTTGCGCAGCTCGATGACGTCGACGCCGGAACCGTAGATCGAGTCCCCGTTCAACAGCATGTCGCCGTCGACGCGCACGCCGTCGATCAGGTCGTTGAGGCGATTGACCGAGCGCAGCAACGTGGACTTTCCGCAGCCCGAGGGCCCGATCAGCGCGGTCACCTTGCCGCGCGGCACGCGCATCGCGACGCTCCACAGCGCGCGCGACGCGCCGTACCACAGGTCGAAGCCGCGGATGTCGAGCACCGCTTCCTCGCCCGCCACCGCCGCGTGCGTGACGGTGGCGAAGGACGCGCCACTCTGGATCGCTTGGAACACGGCTCCGCGAGCCGCCGCGCGCTTGTACACCGTGGCGGGCGCCTGGGACGGCGCGCCCGGCTCCGGGGTGAGGACGGGAGGGTGTTGCATGGTCGTGATCGATGCTGTCGCTAGATAGCGCCGGCGAGGAAGCGGCGGCGCAGGCGCGCGCGCACGAAAATGGCCGCGAGATTGAGTGCGACGATCAGGCCGATCAGCAGCAAGGTCGTCGTGTAGACCATCGGCTTGGCCGCTTCGGAGTTCTGCGACTGGAAGCCCAGATCGTAGATGTGGAAGCCCAGGTGCATGAAGCTGCGCTCCGGGTGCAGGAAGGGGAAGTTCCCGTCGATCGGCAATTCCGGCGCCAGCTTGACCGCTCCGACCAGCATCAGCGGGGCCACCTCGCCCGCGCCGCGCGCGATCGCCAGGATCATGCCGGTCATGATCCCGGGCATGGCTCGCGGAAGCACGATGCGTTGGATGGTCTGCCACTTCGTCGCGCCGCAGGCGTAGGAGCCCTCGCGCATCGAGCCGGGGACCGCGGCGAGCGCTTCTTCGGTCGCCACGATCACGACAGGCAGCGTCAGGAGTGCGAGCGTCAGTGACGACCACAGCAATCCACCCTTGCCGAAGGTCGGATTGGGGAGGCGCTCGGCGAACAAGAGGTCGTCGATGCCCGCTCCGACGATGTAGCAGAAGAAGCCCAGGCCGAAGACGCCGAACACGATGCTGGGCACGCCGGCCAGGTTGTTGACCGCGATGCGAACGATGCTGATGACCGGACCGGAACGCGCGTACTCGCGCAGATAGAGCGCGGCGAGGACGCCGAAGGGGACGACGGCGATCGACATCAGCAGCGTCATCACGACCGTGCCGAAGATGGCCGGCAGCACGCCGCCCTCGCTGTTGGACTCGCGCGGCTCGTCGGCCAGGAACTCGCCCCAGCGCGACAGGTAGACGCCCAGCGCCTCGACGGACCCGATCCGATTGGCCGGGTAGGCACGCACGATGTTGCCGATCTCGAGCGCTTGCTCGATTCCATCGGCCGTCACGAGCACGAGCTCGCGCGAGCGGTTGACGTCGCGCAGCTCGCGGATCTGCTGCTGCAACTCGCCGAAGCGCGCCTCGCTGGAGGCGATCACCAGCGCAAGCTCCGCCTCCGCCGCGGCGCGCTGGGGTGATCGCGCGCCGTGCTCGAGCTCCGCCTTGCGGACCGCGAGCCGTGCCCGCTCCTGCAGCGCGTTCAACTCGCCGATCTCGTCGCGCTCCAGCACCAGGATCCGCTCGTGGCGCTCCTCGGCCAGCTCGCGTTCCCGCTCGAGCCGCTCGTGGATCTCCGCCGGGTCGGTCGTCTCGACCTTGCCGTCCACGCGCCAGGCCTTCGGCAGTCCATAGAAGCGGCCCCACGTGCGGCGCTCGATCACCAGCGCCCATTCCGGCAACGACTCGCTGCCGGGGACCTGCTGGAAGTCGCTGAACCACGCGAAGTGTTCGTTCGTGAGCTCGTAATTGCCGATGCGCAACATGCGCCGGCGCGCGCTGCCCGCGGAGGTGTCGAGCGCCTCGCGCGCCCGGACGCGAGCCTCCGGCGACAGCGCGTCGAGCACGCTCGGCTCCGGCCGATAGTCCTCGCTCGCGGTCACCTCTCCCATCAGCACGCGCCCGCCGTCGAGCTCCACGCGCACGACCGGTTGCGGCCAGAACGAGGCCGCGCCCTGCGCGACCACGAGCGCGAGCAGACCGGCGATCATCGCGAGCGCGAGGACGAGCGAGCCGGCGGTCAGCCAGACCAGCGGCTCGCCGTGCGCGAAGAGCGACGTCGCGCGACGCGCGCCGCTGCGGCGGACGCCGGCGCCGGACCTCGGCGGGGACGCATCGGCGCCGCTGCGCGGCGCCTGGGGCGAGGGGGCTGTGGCCGTGCTCATCGGAAGCGCAGGTTCACAGCTGGTAGGAGCGCTTGCGGAAGCGCTGCCGGACGACTTCGGCCAGCGTGTTCACGACGAACGTGATCGCGAACAGGGTCAGCGCGGCCAGGAACAGCGTGCGGTAGTGCGTGCTGTCGCGCGCCGCCTCGGGCAGTTCGACCGCGATGTTCGCCGAGAGCGTTCGGAACCCGTTGAACACATTCCATTCCATCACCGGCGTGTTCCCGGTGGCCATCAGCACGATCATCGTTTCGCCGACCGCACGCCCGAGTCCGACCATGATCGCGGAGAACAGCCCGCTGCCGGCCGTGGGAACCACGATCCGCATCGCTGTCTGCCAAGGAGTGGCGCCCGCGCCGAGCGAGGCCAGTCGAAGCGCTTGCGGCACGCTCGATAGCGCGTCCTCGGCGAGCGTGTAGATGATCGGGATGACGGTGAAGCCCATCACGAAACCGACGACGAGCGCGTTGCGCTGCACGTACGTGTCCACCACGCTGCCGCGCGGATCGAGACCGCCGGCGTGCAGGAGTGCGGCGAACAGCGCGGCGAGCGCCGCGCCCCCGAGGCCCAGCGCGACGAAGCGCAGGAGGTCGAAGCCGGCGCAACGCCGGCGCGACCAGCTCGCCGAGCGGCGCCGCAGCCAGGTCCCGCCGAAGTGGGCGGCGGCGAAGATCGCGAGCGCGGACGAAAGCGGCAACAACATCCAGAACCAGCCGGGGAACCCGCTGCCGACGCTGCCATTCAGCCAGCCCGTCGCGTCGCCTCCGAAGCAGATCCGTTCGACCAACGGTCCCGTGGACAGGGCCATCACGGCGGCGAACGGCAGGCAAGCGGCGACGGCGAGAAGGCGCGGCATGCCCGACGCGCGGATCGCCGTGCGCGCCGGCAGGAATTGCCACAGATACGCGCCGGCGAGCAGGCAGAGCGGCAGGCAGAAGAACAGCGCGAGCACGCTCGGCAGCCAGTTCTGGACGAACGGCGCGAAGATCAGCGCCGCCAGGAAGCCGAGCACGACACTCGGCAGGCTCGCCATCATTTCGATGGCCGACTTGATCGGTGTGCGCCACGCAGGCGACAGGAACTCCGACGTGAAGATCGCCGCGAGCAGCGCGATCGGAACGCCGAAGAGCAGCGAGAACAACGTGGCCTTGAGCGTGCCGAACACGAGCGGAACCAGACCCAGCTTCGGTTCGAAGTCGTCGCTGCCGCTGGACGATTGCCAGACGTGCTCGGGACCGGAGTAGTCCTCGTACCACAGCGGCGTGAAGAGAGCGCGCGCGCTGCCGTCAGGGTGTCCGACGTCCAGGGCCAGCCGCGCGACGCTGTCGCGACCATAGGCCAGCACGGCATCCTCCTTCGGTGCCAGGGCCAGCGCCATCACGGGTCCCGCCGCGGACTCGAACGGTCGCACGCTCGCGCGCTCCTCGTTCGTCGGCACGTAGTGCACGCGCAACTCCCCGTCCTGCGTGCCGCTGACCAGAATGCGCGAACGCTCCGAGGCCGCGAGGCTCGTGATCGCCGGACCGGAGGCGACGAGCGCGTGGACGGGCATGAGGCGCGTGCCGTCGCGGGTCGAGGACAGTGGCGGCCGAATGCGGAACCAGCAAGTCAGAGAACCGTCGGTTCCGCCGACGACCAGCGTCCCGCGACCGATCAGGAGTTCGAGCGCGCTGATGCGCGCGGAAGGCTCGGGCAGCAGATCGACTTCCTCGCTGATCTCGATGTCGTCCAGCCTGCGCAGGTCGTAGCGCAGCGCGCGCCCGTCCTCCCAGCACGCGAGCAGGCTGTCGCCGAGCCCGGTGAGCACGAGCCGCTGCGGCGGCGTCGCGCCGGTCGGCGCCGGGGCGGCAAAGGTGGAGATCTCGACTTCGAGCTCCGCCGTCATCGGGTTCTCGCGCTCTTCGAGCACGCCCACCGACAAGCGCCCTGATTGCGTCAGCCACGCAACGCGGAAACCCTTGGTCGTGCGCGTCGCTTCGACGACCGCGATCGGGTCGTCGGCGCCCACGGGAAGTTGCACGATCGGGCGCTGCCCGGTCGAAGGTTCCTGCACGCGCCACTGCTCGGCGGCAATGCGCTGAGCGCGTCCGCGCCCGTGCGGCGCGTGCTCGCCGACAGCGAGCGCGCGCAGGGATTCCGGGGCCTTGTCGTGGTCCAAGAAGCTCGTCGCGAAATCTGCGCGCCCCAGGCACAGACTTCCGTCGGGATAGGCGAGGGCGAACTCTCCTCCGGCCCATGCGGAGGAGGCCGCGGGCGGGATCCCCCCGCGCGTGAGATCGACCCGCTCGAGCTCGGCACCACTGGCGAGATCGCGGTACTCGAGCTGCCCGTTCGATCGCAGCGCCCATCCGATCAGCCCGTACTCGTCGGTGCCCACGCGCAGCGGCTGCTCGCCCTTCGGGGAGCCCGGCAGCAGGCTCGGCTTCTCGAGCGAGGTTGCCGAGGCGAGCGGCTGCACGACCGAGACCAGGAAGACCAGGATCAGCACGACCGCGGCGATCGTGCCGATGCCCCCCACGCTGATCAGAGTGCGCGCGACGCGCTCCGCGGCGCGCACGCTGCGGCTGGTCGTGCGCACTCGGCGCGGACGTGGGGTCTTGGCGGGTTGCAAGGTCTTCCTCAGCAGAGCGGGAGCCCGGCCCGAGCTTGGGCGGAGCTCCCGCGCGGGTGCACGGCGTGCTCGGTCAGCGCGAAGTGGCCGCTTCGCGGGTCGAAACGTTCGAACCGATCGACTCCAGCGTCTTCTTGGCGACGGGATACGGCAGCGGGAAGTAGCCGTCCTTGATCACGTCGAGCTGGCCCTGCTTCGAGAGCAAGTAGGCGATGAACTCGCGCCGCAGCGGGTCCATTTGCGAGCCCGGCTTGTGATTGACGTAGACGTACAGGAAGCGCCATAGCGGATACGTGCCGTCGTAGGCATGGTCGATCTCGGCATCGACGGGGAGCTTACCCGCCAGCGCGAGCGGCACCGCGCGCACGTCGGCGGTCTTGTACCCGATGCCGCTGTACCCGATCCCGTACCTGTCGCTGGCGACGCCTTGCACGACCGCCGAGCTGCCCGGCTGCTCCTTGACCGAGTCCTTGAAGTCGCCGTTCAACAGCGCATGCTCCTTGAAGAAGCCGTACGTGCCCGAGGCGGAGTTGCGCCCGTACAGGCTGATCGGCTTGTCGGCCCATTCACCGCTCAGGCCGACGTCCCCCCAGGTGCGCACGTCATTGACCTGACCGGCCTTGCGTGACTTCGAGAAGATCGCATCGACCTGCACCAAGGTGAGGCTCGCCAGCGGGTTGTCCTTGTGCACGTACACCGCCAACATGTCCACGGAGGTCGGGATCGCGGTCGGCTTGTAGCCGTACTTCTTCTCGAAGTCGTCCTCCTCCTTCGCCTTCATCTTGCGGCTCATCGGGCCGAACGTGGAGGTGCCCTCGATCAACGCCGGCGGAGCGGTCGACGAACCCTTGCCCTCGACTTCGATCCGGACGTTCGGGTACTGGATCTTGAAGCCCTCGCCCCACAGCGTCATCAGGTTGTTGAGCGTGTCGGAACCGACGCTCTTGATGCTGCCGGAGACGCCCTGCACGGGTCGGTAGTCCGCGTACCGTTCGTCGACGCGGACGGTCGGCCTGGCCGCCGGCTCCTGAGCGCGGGGCGCCGACGCAAACAACGAAAGGGCCGAGAAGGCGAGCGCGATCGAGAGAGATGTGTTCAAGGCGGGGGTTCCTGTGGGCGGAGTGCGGAATTCGGAGGCCCCCGCAGTACACGAACTCGCTTCGAACCCAGGATGAAGGTGCGATCAAGGAATCGCAAAGAAGGCAAGCCGCGGCCTTCCTGGCGCCGGCAGTCCCCTCCCACTCACGATTCGGCCGCCACCTGGCCGGCGCGCGCGGCCGCCGGCTTGTGAACCACGGCCTCGCCCGCATAGAGTTCGGACGCGGTCCTCCCCGCCGGTCGAATTCCGACGCCCCCCCCTACCCCGGAGCGCTCTTGTTCGGACTCCTTCCCAAAGACGAAGCGTTCTTCGATCTGTTCGATCGCATGGCCGGCACCGTCCACGAAGGTGCGCTGCTCTTGTCCGCGATGCTCGGTG
>Ga0194128_10002874_pt1 | contig 27301 bp, 23 predicted proteins | sample TA2KigCa65mmetaG_FD_148650 | JGI IMG/M metagenome (GOLD analysis project Ga0194128, IMG submission 148650) | Freshwater microbial communities from Lake Tanganyika, Tanzania - TA2015037 Kigoma Deep Cast 65m | ecosystem: Environmental > Aquatic > Freshwater > Lake | place: Tanzania: Lake...
CTCATGGCCGCCGAGTACGTGATGGCTGGCGGGAATTACAACGTCATCCTCTGCGAGCGAGGCATCCGCTCGTTCTCCGATCATAGCCGCAACACGCTGGACTTGTCGGTGATACCGCCGGCCAAGAAGTTGTCGCATCTGCCGATCATGGTTGACCCAAGCCACGGCGTGGGCAAGCGCGAGTTTGTCCCCGCGATGGCGCTGGCGGCGCTGGCGGCCGGCGCGGACGGCCTGCTCATCGAAGTCCACCCCGACCCCGATCACGCTGCCTCCGACGGCGCCCAGACGCTCGATTTCGCGGCGTTCAAGAAGCTGCTCGATAATCTCCGCCGTCTCGCCGAACCGCTGGGGAAAACGGTGAACTGATCGCGGTGAACGGAATCAAGGTGGGACGCGCGGATATCGGCCGCTGGTCAGATAAGCGGGTTGACGAGTTGGATGCCATCGATAACCGCCGGTGAGCCGATGTCTTCGGTGTACAGCGTCGTGACGCCGGCGTCCTTGCAGGCGCCGAGGATCAGGCTGTCCCAGTAGGAAAGGCTATAGCGTTTGGCGAGATCAAGTGCATGATCGAGCACGGCGATGGATGGAAACACGAGCGGAAACAACGCCCGAAAGCCGTACAGATGCCGATCAAATTCGGTGTCGGTCAGATCGCCTGCATCCTTACCAACGCCGCAATTGCCGGCCCGTTTCAACGAGCACCTGCCAGAACACGACCGTGTTGCCGCCAGCAAGCAGTCGGCGGATCAACTGTTCTGCCTTCGGCTTCTTGACTATCTCTTTGGAATCTACCGAGTAGATCAAGATGTTGGTATCAAGGGCGTTCATGCAACTCGTCGCGCGTCATGTGCCGCCCCGCGTGGGGCTTGGTAATCCTCATGAGGTCATCAAAAGCAGCCAACCGCTCTTCGACGGTCAGTTCGCTTTGGACCGGCTCCAATGTCAGCCGAACCTGCGTACGCTCCGGCAGATCGAGGGCCTCGGCGGGCTTGAGAACGCCGTCTTCAAAGGTCGCGAGGATGGTCTGCGCCATGATAGCCTCTGTGATCTATTGTAGCATGGGCCCCGTGGCCGTGGTTCGTGGTTTCGAGTGAACCGGCTTGCGCGACCCCAGCCGCAGTACGTGTTTGTTGTATTTCACCGCGACGCCGACTTTTTCAGCGCCGGTTGCACACGGTATTCAACCGAGTTCGGCGTCGCCTCCGGCGGATTCTCGTATGGCAGCGATTGCAGGAACTGAACCAGATCGTCGATCTCGTTTTTGGCGAGGTGGCTTGTCTTGCCGTGCTTGTCCTCGGTGTTCTGCGTGGTGAGAACATCGCGCAACGTCGGGGCGGAGCCGTCGTGCAGGTAGGGGGCGCCGCGATAGATGCCGAGCAGCGTTGGCGTGTCGTACTTCGTGCCCATGCGTTCGGTTTTGTCGTTGCGGCCCGTGCCGACGTCGTGAAGATTAAACGGTTTCTTGAGGCTGCTGTCGGAGTAGTACGGCCCGCTGTGGCAGGAAGCGCAGCCGACGTCCTTGCGGTGGAAGATCGCCTTGCCGCGCTCGGCCGACTCGGTGAGCTTGCCTGGCGCAGCGATGTGCGGCGACAGAGGGAAGTCGAGCGAGTTGCTGTAGATGGCGATGGCGTCGAGGTCCTTCGATCGACCCGACGTCTTCTCTTCCAGCTCGACCTTGTGGAAGCCCACTTTTGGCTTGATCTGGCCCTTCAAGAAGCCGGTGCCGAACATGAGCTTGCTGCGCACGGTGTATTCGAAGTCCTGGACTTCGTCACGGTCAGCGGACCAGTGCAAGGGGTGCGTGTGGGCCATGCCGATGAAGGCGGTGGTGCGGCGGAGTCCCTCGGCTTGCTGCCAAACGCGGGCGTCATGCAGGCCGTCCGGATGGCATGAGGAGCAAGCGACCCAGCGTCGGCTTGACATCGGCGAATTGGCGGTGTTGAAGAGGATCTTGCCGCGCACCCATTCCGGCGTCTTGGCCGGCTCACATGTCTTGATGGTCTTGACGACGCTCATCGACGTCGCGTTATAAACGGCGACGGCAAAGTCCATCGCGTTGTAGACATAGAGGTACTTGCTATCCGGGCTGACGCGGACGGCGCGCGGGTTTTGGCCTGTGCGGGCCGGGAAGCCGGCGCTTTCGATCTCCTTGTAGTCGTCATCGACGACTCGGCAATAGTTCATGTCGTTGGTGCCGGCGTAGATGAGGTAGAGCCGTTTGCCGTCGGGGGCGATGGCGGTCTCCCACGGATTGGTGACAACGTAGACGCCGTTGAAGGTATCCATGCCGAAGGAGACACGGCGGCGTCCCTCGCCCGGCTTTAGATCGTGAATGCTGAGCTGTGGAAAGATCGATCCGGCGCCGTCGGCGACCTTGATCATCGAGCGGATGTGAGCGACATACGCCTTGGGCCGAGTCGGATGCACGAGCACGTGGCGAGCGAGGTTGTCCGTCGAGTGCCCTCTCCAAGAATCGACGACCTTGGCGGAGTCAAGATCGATGGCCTTGAGCATGCCGGTGTAGAATTCGCTGACGTAGACGCGTTTGCTGTCGGGCGCAACGGCGATGCCGCGCACCATCGAGCTGGCGGGGATCTCGCGCAGCACCCTTCCTTCCTTGAGGTCGATCTCGCTCACCAGGCCCGGGTATTCGTTGCTGACCCAAGCGCGCTTGCCCTCGCGGTCGGCGACGATGCCGTAGGGCTCCGCGGCCGTCTTGATCGTCTTCTCGATCTTGCCGGTGTTGGTGTCGATAATGACGACGCAGCTTTCGTGATAGAGGGTGACCGCAGCGAGGGGTCCATCGCCGATCCAGGTGACCCCTTCGGGCTTCTTGCCGACCTTGATCTCGCGGACGGCTTCGTTCTTGGTTAGATCGATGAGAGTGATCGTGCCGTTGTCGGTGTTGGCGACGATGAGGGCTTTGCCGCTGGGCGCCACGTCCATCAGGCTATTGCTCGCGCCGGCCAAGCCGATCGAGGTGAAGGTGACCAGCGAAAGGAGTCCCATCCCGAGATTGCGTAGCATGCGATGCCCCCTTGGTTGACGACGAAAGTACGCGGTTCATTATCTGAGCTTATGGCGTGAAATGCAATTGATGGGCAGCGAAAAAACGGCGATGGCTCCCCTCTCCCTCTGGGAGAGGGGCAGGGGTGAGGGTTGACAATCCTGCGACTTGCAAGCTCGCCCCTCACCCCCAACCCCTCTCCCGGACGGAGAGGGGAGTATTGCGCCGGGGCTTGCGTTTCGCGGCGGCTGCAATATATATTAACCCTTTGCTGTTGCCAATCACTCCAGGCGCGGGAGGTTGCTTCGAGATGGTGGACACGATCCTGATCGACTTGAAAGCGTTGATGGTGGAACGAGAAGACTGCGACGCAGGCACCGTGGAAAAACTCCGGGCCGGCCTGGCTCAAGGCAAAACGCAATATCGGTCGCTGCGGGAATCGGCGGAGCTGCTCAAGAAAAAGACGGAAACCAATGCCGGCACGCCCCAGGGCAAACGCTGGCATCTCAAACTGGCGATCGCTCAGTATTTCCTCGGCCATATCGCCGACGCCATCGAGAACTTCAAGCAGGCGGAAGGCGCGCTCGCCAACTTTTACCTCGGCAAAGCCCTCCTGGAAAAGCAACAGCTCGACGAGGCGATCAAGGCCTTCGAGAAGGCCGAAAAATCCGGGTACAACGTCAATCAGGTCAAGCTGCAGCGTGCCGGCATTCATCGTCTCAAAGGCGACGTCACCCAAGCACGCAGCGTCCTTAAGGAAGTCGAGAGCCAGGCGTCCCACAATCCTGAGTACCACTTCCAGATCGCCTGCTGCTATTTACTCGAAGGGCAACGCGATAGCGCTATCAAGCACTTCGAAAAGGCCGTCGAACTCGACCCCACTCACACCGGCGCTCTCTTTCAGCTCGGGCATTGCAACGACCTGGCCGGCAACGACGACGACGCCGTCGACTTTTACGAACGCTGCATCACCCACCCGCCGATCCATGTCGGCTTGCTCATGAACCTCGGCATTCTCTACGAAGATTGCGACAAGTACGACAAGGCCGTCGATTGTTATCGCCGCATCCTGCATGCCAACCCGAACGACGAACAAGCCCGGCTCTTCCTGAAGGACGCCGAGGCCTCGTTGACGATGTATTACAACCCGGAAGCCGAGGCCGCCAGCAGCCGCTTCAACCAGGTGCTGGAGATTCCCGTCACCGATTTCGAGCTTTCGGTGCGCAGCCGCAATTGCTTGAAGAAGATGAATATCCGCACGCTGGGCGATCTGACGCGCGTCAACGAACAGCAATTGTTGAGCAGCAAGAATTTCGGCGAAACGTCGCTGAACGAGATCAAGGTGATTCTCCAGGCCCAGGGACTGCGCGTCGGCCAGGCGCTGGAGCAAGGGGCCACCATCGAGCGCCGCTATGTGCCCAATCAGCAATTGAGCGAAGCCGAGCAAGCGCTTCTGAACAAGCCGGTGAGCGACTTGAACCTGTCCGTCCGCGCCCGCAAATGCATGAACCGCCTGACGATCACCACCATCGGCGATCTTATCATGCGCACGGCCGACGAATTGCTCGAAGCCAAGAACTTCGGCATGACCTCGCTCAACGAAGTTCGTGAGAAACTTCGGCAACTCGGCCTGAATCTGCGCGGCGACTAGCGCGGTGAAGTTAATGTTTAGCGCTCGAGTGGCGCCATGCGAGCGCTAACCCGAATTATTCACCACAGAGACGCAGAGAACACAGAGAAATGCAATCCGGTAAATGACTTATGGCGAATTTCCCCCCTGCCACCAGATGAGACATAGTGTATTTTACCTAATCCATTTTCTCTCTGTGTTGTCTGTGCCTCTGTGGTCAGAATTCTTCACAAGGAATAATCCGGGCTAAACGTAAACAGGCAGATTCCCCGCTCCCCTCTTGCACCATCGCTCCGTCTCCGATACTCTTGAGTAGTTTATCTCCTTCATTTCCTTTCTTTCAGGAGTCGGCTTATGGAATTTCGCGTATCGCACCTCATCATCGTGGTGATCTTGTTAGTGATTGTGCTCGTGCCGATTTTGATCTTCTTTCGCGTCATCCCCGGATTCTGGATTTTCACGCGCGAGAGCATGGACAAGGGCCTCGCCGGCGCGCAAGGCTACACCGCCGCATCGACACCGGGCGAAGCGATGGACAAGTTCCGCGAAGCCATTCATGCGCGGAAGTACGACATCGCGGCGTATTACACGACCAAGGCCTGTGGCGATAACCTCAAGAAAACTCACGAGAAGGCCAACAAGCTCGGCGGACTTATCGACAAGATTCGTAATTGGGCCGATAACAAGAGCCTCATGACTGATAAGCTCAAGGTTACGCTGTTTGCGCTCGATCCGTTCCCAACGAATTTCAAAGCGGGAGACGCACCCAAGATGGACGGAGAAAAAAAGGCGTACGCTGCATACAAGGTCGAAACGCCATACACGCTGCGAAGTCCTTTCAACTTCAATGAAGAACTCAAGAACCTCGACCATCTCATGTTCAAGAACGTTCTTTCGTTCACCGCGGCATCGGGCAAACTTACGCTTGTCAAGGAGGGAGATGAGTGGAAACTGGATATTCCTGTCACTCCTGCGTGGGAAGCTGTGGTGAATCACTTCAACGAGCGCGCCGGCGCCTACAACACAGCGCTCGACGTCCTCTGGAGCAACCTGAACAACGAGCGCCTCGATACCGGCGCCGCGCTCGAGAACGACGTCATCACCAAGCTTCGCACCATCAAGTAGCAGGTTATCGCAAGGAATGGTCCATGGATCGCGACAAACGGCGGACGCGCAAGTTGAAACGTGACGTCAAAAAAGCCGGCAACAAGAAACGCCGGCAATCGCTCAAACGGGACTTGCGCGACAACCCCGAAGAAGCACACTGGAGCGAGCCGACCGTCGGCAAGGCGAGTTCAGCCACGCTCAATGGCCTTGACCAAGACGCGACTCGAAAACGTGATGGTGATTGATCGGTTTTCGTTTAGCGTTCGCATGGCGCCAGGCGAACGCTAAACGAAGCTGGATTTGCTCGTCATTTCTTCAGATCAACGCACACCAGTTTTTTCTGATCGCGCGCAAAGAATCGGCCGGCCGCCAGCGCTGGATGCGCTCGCACGGGGCCGGCGTTCAATAGGCTCGTGCGGCCCAGCTCTCGGTAGGCCGTCGGCGTGGCTTGCACAAGGCAGAGCTCGCCTTTTTCGGTCAAGAGGACGAAACGCCCGTCGGCCAGGATCAGCGGGCCGTTGCCGAAGTCTTCCTTTTCCCATTTGACTTTCTTCGTCTTGAGTTCAATGCAGCGAAAGGTCGGCGCAGTAGGCGAATCGACGCGGCCGTCGAAGCCGTAGAGATGGCCATCGTGGTAGACGCAGGTGTTGAAGTGGTTGGACATGATGCGTGCGTCTTCCCAGAGCTTTTCGGCGCCATCCTTGGTCAATTTCAGAAGCAGCGCGCCGGTGTCGTAGCTGGAGGAGAAGAAGGCCCGATCGCCGACGACAAGAGGGGACGCGCCGTTGACCGAGGCGTCCATGCGAGAGCGCCAGCGTTGCTGATAGCGGACGGCGCCGGTCTTCGCGTCGAGCACGACGGCGCCGGTGCGCGTGAAGAAGACGGCCAGGCGGGCGCCGTCGACAGTGCAGATGACGGGGGACGCGTAGCTGCCGGGATCGCCGGTGGCCTTCCAGAGTTCTTTGCCATTGGCAAGGTCGAAGGCGACGATGCCGGCCTGTTTGCCGCCGACGTTCACGAGGACGGCGCCGTCGTCGATCACGGGGGAAGTGCCGACGCCGAAGTAGCCGAGGGACGTCTTGTAATCGTCGGTGAGCGAACGCGACCAGATTTTTTCGCCCTTATCGAGCGACAAGCAAGTCAGAATGCCCTCGGCGCCGAGGGTGACGACGCGATTGTTGGCGATGGCCGGAGTCGCGCGGGGCCCGTGGACGCGCGTTTGGCCGTCGGTGAACTCCGTTGGATAGCTCTGCTTCCACATGGCTTTTCCAGTGGCGGCGTCGAGGCCTTCGATGACTTCGTCGTTGCCGACGCGATGGAAAAGGACGAGCTTGCCGTTGGAGATGGCAGGTCCGCTATAGCCTTCGCCGACGTCGCGTTGCCAGATAAGCTTCGGACCATCCTTGGGGAAGGCGTCAAGCAGACCCTTCTCCGATGACGTGCCGTCGCGCCGTGGGCCGAGGAACTGCGGCCAATCATCGGCGCACAGCGGCGCATTGATGATGATGGCGCATGCCAATGCAATGATTCGCTTCATGGCGGATGGTCCTATCCCCAGGATTCGCTTCGCTCATCCTGGGGCTTCTTGGTTATTTCACCTTGTCTTTGACGCAGCGGAAGCCGATGGCGCCGGTACGAGTATTCGGGTCTGCATGGTGGCGATAGGCGCAGCGCTGCTTGTCGGGCGGATCGGGATAGGCGCCGCCGCGCAGAACGCGATCGTTGCTGTCGGTCTTGGTCCGGGCGCTGCCATCGGTCGGGGCGTCCTTGTAGTCGGGGTGCCAGGCGTCGAGGCACCATTCCCAGACATAGCCGTGCATGTCGTACAATCCCCAGGCGTTGGGGAGTTTTCTGCCTACGGGGGGATCCTCGCCGGCCGAGTTGTCTTTGAACCACGAGTATTTTCCGAGCTCCTTCGCGTCATCGCCGAAGGACCATGCCGTCGTTGTGCTCGCGCGGCAACAATACTCCCACTCCGCTTCCGACGGCAGGCGAATCCGCTCGTCGGCGGCGATCAGCTTGGCCTCGCGCAGTGCTTTTGTTGCCTTCTCGCAGAACAGGTTGGCGTCGTTCCAGTTGACGCGATCGATGCCGTTGCGCAGCCCCACAAACTCAGCCGGGTTCATGCCGACGACTACGTGAAATAGCTCCTGTGTCACCTCATATTTGGCCATCGCAAAGGAGTACTTGAAGGTGACCTTGTGCGCGGGGCGCTCGTTGTCGTGGCCGCCTTTCTCGGAGCCCATCATGAAGCTCTCCGGAAACTTGTCTTTGCCCGGCGTGATCGCGACAAACTCGGCGACGAACGTCTTCAGGATGGCTTCCTTCCGCGGCGTCGGATCGGGGAGCTTTTTTTTCTTCTCGTCTTGCGACATACTCGCTCCAGTCAGGCCAAGCGTCAAAACGCAAAGAACAGGAATCGCTCGCATCATGGCGGGGTCCTTCGTAGGTGAGGGCTACCGTCATCGTATCAATCGCGCGCGTGACGAACATCGAGAATTGAGCCGTGGATCGGTATAATCTCAGATAGGACAAGGGGGGATCCATGAGTTCGATGCGATGTCGCCAGTGTGAAGCGCCGATGACGGCGGAGGAGATGCAGGCCGGGACGTGTCCTGTGTGTGGCGTGGCGATTCCGCGTAGCGAGTCGGCGGCGACGCAGCCGGCCATGACGAAACAGGCCGACCCGCCGCCGCCGACATTGGCATATGCCGTCTTTTGGATTGCTGCCGCGGCGGTGGTGTTCTGCTTGTTGCCGGTCGGCATTCTCTCGCTGATGTTCCTTCCGGAAATGTTGACATCGCAACGCTCTGAAACGCCGTCGGCCCAAAGGTCGATGTTGAAACCCGCACCCAAAAAGAAAGACGAGGAGCCGCCGAATGCCGACGACGCGAAGAAACTGATCGTGAAACAAGCCAAGCCGGTGGAGCCGGAAAAAAAAGCGGAGCCGAAGAAGGAAGAGAAGCCCAAAGAAATCGCCAAGAAGCAGGACGAAAAGAAGCCCGTCGTCGAGGAGAAGAAGCCGGAACAGAAGCCGATGCTTCCGGTGCAGTGGCGCGGATTCGCCAACGTGCCGCTGGTGCGCGACGATGCCATCAAGATCGATGGCGAGCTCTCGGACTGGAAAGACATCCCGGCCATCACGCTGACGCCGATCGAGCGTGGCCGACCGACCAAGCCCGTGGTGGTTGCGCCGGAAAATCGCAAGGCGAAAGCGCACCTGGCGTATTGCTCCAAGGGTATTCTGCTCGCCGTCGATGTCGTGGACACGAGCGGCGCCATTGAAAATGGCGCAAAGCCAGCGACCGGCGCCTGGGCGTTCTGGGACAACGACGGCGTCGAAATCTTCGTCGATACGCTCAACACGCGCGCCCATCAGCGCGGCGAGCCGAACGCCCATCAGTTCTTCGCCTTCCCGTTCGGCACTCCCGGCGATATGGGCACGCCCGGCTATGAATCGCGCATCTTTCGCAAGAATGGCCGCGAAGCCTGGACGATCGTTGCCCTGCCCTCGGCGGGGCCAGACGTCATGCTTCGCGCCGGCAAGAAGACGGCCACGGGCTGGTCGATGGAGATGCTGATTCCGAAAGCGGAGCTGCGCCACGCCGATCTCAAGCCGGGCCAAACGCTCGGCTTCGAACTACAGGTCGATACGGGCACGAACATCTTCTACCACTGGGTGAACGACGATCCGCTCGTGCGCATTAGCAAGAAGCCAAGTTTCTGGGGCGAGGTCATGCTGGCAGGAACCGATGCCGTCGTCGAGTTGATCGGTGGCGACGACAAGATCGCGAAATTCGCCAGCATCGGACAGGCGTTGACGATTCGCGTGACCGACTTCGACCGCAATCTCGATGCGACGAAAAAGGAACAGGTGACCGTGACGGCCCTGAGCCGAAGCGGCGACCGCAAGACGATTATTCTGAACGAGACCGGCACAAACACCGGCGTCTTTGAAGGGGCGATCTTCCCGCGTTCGCGTCCCACCACGCGCGAGGATCGATTTCTGATGGTAGTTCCCGGCGATGTGATATCGATCGAGTACATCGACACGATGCGCGGCAACGGCGAACGAAACGTGCTGCTGCGTAGCAACATCTCGATTGAGAAACGTTGATCGCATCATGGCGGACCCGTTGCAGATTCTGTTCGAGGACAACCATTGCATTGCCGTCGTCAAGCCGGCCGGTCTCTTGACGCAGGGCGTGCCGGCCGGCATCCCGACGCTGGAAGCAATGGTCAAAGCGTATCTCAAGGAAAAATACGGCAAACCGGGCAACGTCTATCTCGGCGTGCCGCATCGGCTGGATCGCCCTGTCTCCGGCGTCGTGCTGTTTGCCCGTAACAGCAAGTCGGCCCAGAGGCTTGCGGAGCAGTTTCGCGATCGCACGGTGACCAAAGTCTACTGGGGCGTCGTCGAAGGGGAATTGCAGCCGACGGAAGGAGTATGGGATGACTGGTTGCGCAAGATCGCCGACGAAGCGCGAACCGAGACGGCGCCGCCGAACGCCGACGGGGCCAAGCACGCCGTGATGGAATATCGTGTGTTGCAAACATGTGCGATCGGCACGCTGGTGGAGTTCCGCCCTCACACAGGCCGAATGCATCAGATTCGCATTCAAGCCGCGACGCACGGCCACCCGCTCTTGGGCGACTCGCTCTATGGTTCCACGCGACCGTTCGGCCCACCGGCAGACCTGGCGCGCGACCGCATCATCGCGCTGCACGCCCGGAGTTTGACGTTTCTGCACCCCTTGCATTACGAACCGATGACGCTCGTCGCGCCGCTGCCGGCGTATTGGCTCGAATTGGGCGTGGCGGAGGAGCAGGTGCGAGCATGCTAACCACCGCCACGATCGAGCACATCCTGGCGACCATCCCGAATCGCACGATCGGCGTGTTGGGCGACCTTTTTCTGGATCGCTACCTGGACATCGATCCCGCCTTGACGGAGCCGTCGATCGAAACCGGGCTGGATGCGTACCAGGTCGTCCGCGTTCGCGCAATGCCGGGGGCCGCGGGGACCGTGATCAACAACCTTGTCGCGCTCGGCGCCGGACGTGTCGTGCCGATCAGCATGGTCGGCGACGACGGCGAAGGATACGAACTGCGACAGGCGTTGGAGAGAGCGCCGTCGGTTTGCATGAACAACATCGTTTCCACACGCGATTGCCGCACGCCGACCTATGCGAAGCCGATGTTCGGGCAGCGTGAGCTGAATCGGCTCGACATCAAGAACCGCGCCCCGCTGCCGGCGACAGTTGAAAACACGATTCTCCGGATGCTGGCGCAATCATGGGCGTCCTCCGATGTCTTGCTCGTGCTCGACCAGGTGAGCGAGCCGGACTGCGGCGTCGTGACGGCGTGCGTGCGTGCTCGGCTCGAGGAACTTGCGGAGAGTGACGCGAAGAAGATCGTCATCGCCGACAGCCGGGAACGTATCGGTTTCTTTCGCAACGTTTGGCTCAAACCGAACGAACGCGAATGCCTGCGTGCGACGAGGTGCCACGACCTGAACGAAGCGTTGAAGATGCTAGTCAACAAAACGGATCGGCCTGTGATCTGCACGCGCAGCGAGAGAGGGATGCTCGTCGTCGAGTTGAACGGCGGCGCCATTGAAGTGCCCGCCTATCCGGTTGCTGGCCCGATTGACTCGGTCGGAGCAGGGGACTCCAGCAGCGCGGCGATGGCATGTGCCCTTGCTTGCGGCACAACGTTGGTTGAAGCCGCCGCGTTCGGAAACCTCATCGCATCGATCACGATTCAGCAGATCGGCACGACCGGAACGGCAACGCCGGCCCAGATTCGTCAGCGCTGGCAGGATGTGTTCAGCCCCGCCTCGTAGAGGCGGGCGGCCTTCGATCATTGCACTTCTTCATCGAGCCCGCGTAACTCGCGAAGCAATTCATCGCGCTCGCGGCGGGTCGCTTCCAGGTCGAACATCATGTACTTCGCGTCGAGCTGCAACTGATCGACGGCTTCCTGAGCGATCTTCAACAGCCGGCTATGCAGGCGGTTGTAGTGATGCAAGCGCTCGCACAAAGGCAACAGCTTTTGCCGAATGTGGAGCGGAAGCTGCTCGATATCCTTGGTGAGTTGGATCAGTTCGGTGGGAATCTGATCCTTGCGCCATTCGGGAGATTTTGGTTGAGCCATGACTATACCCGGGTGTGCCGCGAGCGGGTTCCATGTGATGTTTTGGTGGAGGAATGCAACTTGCGTGCCAGGATGTTCGCTCGATTCGCGGCAGCCGCCATTGTGTGAAAAATAAGGAGATTCGCTGGCCGCTCCGATCGACCAGGCTTTGCTGTGTTAACATTTGGCAACATGACTGGCCTTTTTTGTTAACGAACGGTGTGCTAAAACCCTTGGCGGGATACCAGGTTGCGCGGTTTGCGCAGCCGGATTCCCCATGAGGTGGAGCCATGCGTCAGCGCAACGTTTGGTCAATGATCGTCGCGGTTGGAGTCGCGATCGGCCTGCTTGCAATCGCCGAACAAGCCGGCGCCCAGTCGGCGGTTCATCGCAACGGGTTTGAAACTAAAGTCGGCTGGCTCAAAGGCGGCTTCGACGCTCCCTATGACGAGCTGGCTCACCGCATCGACGATCGCGACCCGCACAACGGCCGGGGTAGCGAGCTTATCGATATCGACGCCAAGCAGGGCAAATACATCCATTTCATCTACCCCGTCGGCAAAGCGCCGATCAACGAGGACCTGCGTGTCAGCGTTTGGCTCCGCGGCAATCGCGCGGGCATGAAGCTTCTGGCTCGCATCGTCCTCCCCAAGGAACGCGATCCCAACAACCTCGACTACCTGCTCACCACCTACATCGAAGGTGAAGCGTACCAGCAAACCGGGCAATGGCAATTGATAGAAATTCCCCGGCCTGTCTTGCTCGCGAAAAAGCAGCAGCAGGCGATGAACGGCAAAGAGCCGGGCCGCAACTACGACTTCACCGGCGCCTACATCGATGCGCTCGTGCTGAATGTGTACGCCGGTCCGGGACCGACGCGCGCCTGGATCGACGATCTGGAGATCGGCCCGGTCACCGACGCTCCGCCCGTCGCGGCGCTGCCGGACAATAACAATCCGCCCAAGAACGTCGTCGTGCCGCGCAAGAACAGCGTTGTCGAGTTCAACGCCAATCGGCTCGTGATCGGCAATCAGCGACTGTTCTTCCGTGCTGTCCGCTACACCGACACCACCCTCCCCGTGCTGCGAAACGCCGGCTTCAACACGGTCTGTTTTGATCCAAAGGTTAATCTCGTGCTCGTGAAGGAAGCGACCGACCTTGGTTTGTGGGTGGTTCCGGAGCTTCGCGTGATGAATGAAAAAGGCCAAGTGCTCTCGCCCGAAGAGATCGCCAAGGAGGCCCAGCGATTTGCCGACAACGACGCCGTGATCTTCCGCCGGCTCAACGGGCTCCTGGCGTTCGAGCATGCGACCCCGGTGGCGCGGGCCGTCGAGATTGCTCGCCAGGCCGATCCAGGCCGCCCGCTGTGCGGCGACGTCGTCGATGGCTTGCTTCCGTATTCGCGCACGATCAACCTCGTGGGCGTCCATCGCTTTCCGCTCATGACGACGCTGGAATTGCCCAAATATCGCGAATGGCTTGACGCACGGCGACGCTTGGCCAACCCCGGCGTCTTCACCTGGACCTGGATTCAAACGCATTTGCCCGACTGGTACGCGGAGCTGCTCTACAACCAGGACGCCCGCGCCGAGTTTCGCACGCCTGTCGGTCCGCAGCCGGAGCAGATTCGCTTGCTCGCCTACTCGGCCATCGCTTCGGGCATGAAGGGGCTGGCGTTCTGGTCCGATCGCTTCCTGGCGGACAGCCATCAGGGGCGCGATCGGCTTTTGTGCTGTGCGCTTCTAAATCAGGAAATCGAAATGATCGAGCCGATGCTGGTGACGGCCGACGAAACGGTGCAATGGATCGACACCTCGGTAGCCGACGTGAAGGCGGCGGTATTGCGTTGTAACCAGGGGGTGCTGGTCATTCCGATCTGGCAGGGAAGGTTCTCGCAGTTCGTGCCGGCGCAGGCCGCGGCGGCCAAGTTGACGATGACGGTTCCGCAGGTGCCCAAGACCGCCCAAGCCTGGGAAGTCTCGCCGGGCGATGTGCGCGGACTCAAGATGGAACGCGTCGACACCGGTATGCGCATCACGCTGCCGGAGTTCGGCCTGACCTCGACCGTGGTCTTCACGTCGGACACGCAATTCATGGGCCGCTTGCAGGATCAATCACGTGCGCGCCGACAGCTGGCAGCTCAGTGGTCGTATGACATGGCCTTCTACGAATACGAAAAGGTCGTGGGGCTTCAGCCACAACTCGAACAACTCGGCGGCGCCGTGCCGGATGCGAACATGCTGCTTGCGGATTGCAAGAAGCGGCTGCAAAAATCGAAGGACCTCTGGGAAGGCCGCAACTTCAGCGAGGCGTATCTGGAGGCGCAGCGAGCGCTTCGGCCGTTGCGCATTCTGATGCGTGCGCAATGGGAGAAGGCGGTGCGCGGCCTGGATACGCCGGTCGCCAGTCCGTACGCGGTGTCCTATTACACGTTGCCCAAGCATTGGCAGTTTGTGAATCAGATTCAGCCGGGCAAGGCGACGGTTGGGCCGAACCAGCTGCGGGGCGGCGACTTCGAGATGCCGGCTGATCGACGTCAGGAGCTTTGGCGACCGGATCGTCACACGTTGGACGAAGTCGATCTGATCGCCGAGCGCGTAACGGAACTCGCAGTCACACGAGTCGAGCCCGTCGATCCCAAGGCGGACCCGAAGAAAACGGACGCCAAGAAACCCATCACGCAGGTGGCTCGAAAGGTGGAGTTCCCCGTGGAAGGCAAGCAATGCGCGATGTTGCAGGTCAAGCCACGTGTGGGCCGAGCGGCGCCGGCGGCGCTCGAACGCACCGTGGTGGCGCTCGTCAGTCCCGACGTCAAGCTGCCGCCAGGGACACTCGTCCAAGTGAGCGGCTGGGTCAACATCCCGGCGCCGATCACGGGCAGCCAAGACGGCGCCTTGATCTATGACAGCGCCGGCGGCGAACCGTTGGCGATTCGCATGACCAGTCCACTCCCCTGGCGAAAGTTCACCGTCTACCGTCGCATCCCGGCGTCAGGCACGATCAACGTGACGCTGGCGTTGACCGGCGTCGGAACGGTCTACTTCGACGACATCCGCGTCGAACCGATCGTGCCGAGTGGCGCCGTTGTCCCGGCGGGAAATTGACGTGGCATCAGAGCCTGAAGCGTTAGCGAAGGTTGGCCCGTCGCCCGCTACTTCTTCTCCGCCTTCGGCATCGGCTTGATGTACGCTGTCTTGTCGCGGATTAGGTCCGCTTCGGGAATGTACTTCGCGGAAAACTCGACCCAGCCGGCGATTTTTTCCTTCTGGTTGAACGGCACGACGCCGCATGACCTTCATGATGCTCGATGCCGATGTCGTCGCGTGCAGCCCGTCCAGCGTCTATCGTGTCCTGAAGAAAGCCGGATTGCTCGCCGGCCAACCGCCCAACGTCACCAATAAAGGGTGCACGACATGGTCTGCGTGGCCTGCTTCGGGAGGGCGAGGCTCCTGCCGAGCCGGAAGCGACAGGATACTCGTCCGAAATCGAGTATTTCGCGGGCTCGCGGCTCGGCAGGAGCCTCGCCCTCCCGTGCCGTTTGCAAACCATGTCGTGCACCCACCAATAAAGGAACCGGCTTCGTGCAGCCCCTGAAGGCCCATCAGGAGTGGCACGTCGATGTCAGCTACCTCAACATCGCAGGCACGTTTTATTACCTATGCAGCCTCCACGACGGCTAGAGCCGTTTCATCGTCCATAGGGAAATCCGCAAAAAAATGGAGGAATCCGACGTGGAAACCAACATCCTCAAGGCCCGCGAATGCAACCGCTTCGGCAACGCGCTCGACCTGTGGGCCGACGCTAACCGCCTGTCGATCTACGACGCCGCCCTCGACTTGTGCCAACGCCTCAATGCCCCGCTGCCGATCCTGGCGCCGTCGCTTACCGCGAACAGAGAAGAGGAACCCGTAGCCTCAGGGCCAAGCAGCTGTACAATCCCCTGAGCGTTTCAAGGGATGTCGCCCTTATTCGCTAACTCGAACGCCGCGATTTTCCGATTCAGACTGAACCATTACACTTACTCTTGATCAGCGCCTTCAGTTTCTTAAGGAGACCATGGATCATGATTGCAACGAGACAAGCTACTGGAGTACTTTCCCTCGTTTGTCTGCTGTCGGCCTTTGCCTGGAGTGCCGCAACTGCGGGAACCGAGGAGGCGATTCGCTGGGGCGGCATGCGCCTTCGGAAACCAAACGCGGACGAACAACAAGCAATCGGTCTTGCCATGAAGGAAGGCCTGGTCGTGGTAACGGTGGACGCCAACTCGCCCGCCGGCAAAGCGGGGCTGAAGGCCAAGGACATCCTCGTGCGGTTAAATCAGATCCAGGTCCCAAGCGACGCGGCAACGCTGGCGAAGCTCACGGCGACACTCAAACCGGATCCGACGGTCGAGCTGACAGTTGTTCGTGACGGCAAGGAGCAAGCGCTAAGCATCCGCGGACTGCCATTGGCTGTTGAACGGATTCAGTCGGTACAGCTCGAAAGCGTCAATGGCGATATGACCGTTCCCCTCAAGGGCGCTTACAGTCAAATCGTCATTGCAGATGTCAATGGCACAGGTAAAATCGAGGGGACAGACCTCGACGCGGAAGAAATCTGGATCGGCGCCGTCAATGGCATCGCCCAGGTGAGCCTCAAAGGCAAGACCCGGAAGCTGCGGCTGGGTATTCTCAACGGCGACTGCCAGATCGACGCCTCCGAATTGTCGGCGGACGAGGTGGAAGTGGATGGGATGAACGGCTCCGCGAAGATCAAACTTCTGTCTGCAGGCGCCGTCCGCTTCACCGGCGAACTCAACGGCGGCGCCACCGCGATTGTCAAGGCAAAGGGTGAAATTCGCTTCGCCAAGATTGTTCAGGGCGCTTCCAGCCTCGAGCTTTTCACTCGCGGCGATGTGATCCTGCACGACCGTCTTGGCGGCAGTGCACGCCTGAAGGTTCTGCTGTCCAAAGATTTTACCGTGAAAGGGGATGTCGGCGACAGCGTGCGCGTCGAAGTCAATCATTTTGGCCAGGCCAAACACCCGGAGTCGCCAAGAGCCAAAATCGTGCTTAAGAAAGTAGCCTCGCCCGAGTAACGGTGGCGGTGACGATGGCTCGGTGGATTCGGTGATCCTCATGCACCCCAGACGCCGCCATTCCCACAAAAAATGAAATTCCACGAGGACTCCGACACCGGTGAAGCGCCCTGTGCGCGTCGCCTCTGCCCTCGCCGCCAGACAGTTCCGTCAAACCGCCGAGCTTGATTGGGTCACGTCGCCGCAAGTTCTGCGCTTCGACCGAGGCGGCACTGGACGATTTCCAGTCCTCTTGGGCGCTATTGCTCAGTATCGCGCGCCGGCCCGCCAGCCGCCATGTCAGTTGCGAGAATTCTGAGCCGGCTCTACCGCGGAAATGACCATCCTGAATTTCTGATGACGCTGCCGATTGTCGCTGAAGGAGTTACGGCAATGCTTAGATGGCCATTTGCTGTTGGCCATCTGGCCATCCGGCGAGGAAAATAAAGTGACGCCTTGAGCCGCGCGCAGATGATGAGGTAGCAGGAAAAAGGCCCGAAAACACGAGGAATATCGCGAATTCCACCTTCTCATCCCACGTGAGAAGCTGGAGTGCGAATCACGACAAGTCGGGCTCGGAAATTGTCATGGTTCCAGCGGCAGCCAATCGACAACGTCGAAACGGGCGTGCGGAGATGTCACGGGAGCGCCGGCAGCTTGCTCGTAGGCGGCTCGGCACGGCTTCAAGAGCGGCTTGAGTTCCTCGAACGTCAGGCCGCCTTGCTCGCACAAGAACATCAAATCGGATTGTCCCGGCACCGGAACCAATCGCAAATCGGGGAACAACTCCGTCACCGATTCACTCAGTCCTTTGCCGGCATTGCTTGCGGGGACCAGCAAGAACTGGTGCCGTTTGATGCCTCGTTTGTTCGACCACGGGGCTGCAGAGCGATGGAGATAATCCTCAGTTTGATCCCGTAAGGAATCGCCCGCGGAGTCCGACAAAGCGGACTCGCCGGATTCCACTTCGTTCTTGATGATCTGTGCGACATCCATGATCGGCAAATGCTGATTAAGGAACTGCGTAGTTCCCTCGACGAGCGGGACCGCCATCTGCCGCGTCAGGTCGCCGTTCATGCACGCGCCGTTGAGCCCTCCCTGCGGTTCGAGCACCTTTTCATGTAGGTCGCGGTCGAGTTGCAGCCATTGCTCCGGCTTGAGTTCTTGCAAGAAGCGCACGGCGGCTTGCTCGAGATCATCCTGGCCGCCCGGCAAAACGACGCGCGCCGTGGCGGACTGCCGAATGTTCTCCCAGTACGAAACCGTAGTCGGCAGCGGCGATCGGCCCATCGTCCGTTCGCCGGCCAAGGGCAATGTCCCGTCCAGATCATCGTCGTCGCGAACCGGTTGATCGAGATTCTCCTGCAAGTGCCGAAGGCGCTGGCGGCAGAAGCCCATGTCGCGTAGGCGATTCGCGAGTTTCCCCGACAGCTGATTGAACGTTTGCTTGGCGGCGTTGACCAGTTCCTCGTTGAGGCGCAGGTGAGCGTATTGATTGAGTTTGTCGAGGAAAGCCCGCAGCAGGCGCGTCTTCGAGGTTCCGCCGAACAGGAAGAAGCCGCTGCCGCCGGCGATGCATTCCTGCATGGCCGCTTCGACTTCGCGCCAGGCCGCGGATGCCTTCGGAGCGAGCTTCCGGGCCAAGGCGGCTTGCGTCTCGGACGCCTTTTTGAAGTGCGTGTGCAGTGACGACATGGCAATTTCCGCGCCGGCGACGCGCGCCCCTGGAAATGCCATCAGATCATACACGGCCTTGGAAATCTGTTGCTCCCACGTTTCCGCGGCCTTTTGCGCGGCCATCGACAGCGATCGTACGAGTTTGGTCTTGCGCCATTCGCTGTATTCCTGATCGTCGCTGCCGGCGCCCATCCAATCCCGGATGCGGGCCATTGCCTGCTTGCACCAGTTGCCGGTGTCATCATGCGCCTGCGACGATCCGAGTTGGTCCTCGAGCTTTGCGAGAAGGCCGCTGAGAACGTCGGCGGGCGCGGCGCCGACCTCGCCTGCCGCGCCCGCTTGGGCACTCGCCGCGATCGCCTTCGCCAGGGCATCACCGCTCAACTCGGCGTGCGTGGAGTAACGCTGCACACACGTCTTGATCGCGGCTTGCACTTCCGACGAACTGACCATGTTGTCCGCGACCAACCACTGATCGATCAGACGCTTGCATGCATACCGAGCCGCGACATTGAGCATGAGCCCGCGCGGGAACCAGACGGCGTAGGTGCCGAACGTCCGCATTGGAACCGCCAGCTGACCCATCGAGGGGCCCGATTCGCCGACGTCATCGTCGCGCCGCATCTGCTCAAGCCGCAGCCCCAACGGCGTTGTCAACTCGTGGAAGAGATAGCTTCCCAGGTGCGCGACCGTTTCGTCCAGCGCGTCGGGGCTACGATGGGCGAGCGGCAACAAATAGACGGCATGAAACGGCGAAGCTTCGTCGACGATGCGCTGCCCCTCGTTGCCATACTCGGCAGCGAAGGGAATTGATGGGTCGCTGTAATGATTCAACTCGGTCAGCGTCGCATAGACATTGGCCAACTCGCTCTTGGGCGTGGCGGGATCATGAGCGGCGCCACACATCAAGAGGCCGACGACTTTCGCTTCGGGCTGGCGCAGGTTGGCGAGCAAGCGGCGCAGGGCGTAGCCAAGATCGGGCAATAACCCGCTCGACCCGCCGCCGGCCGCCGCGATCACATAAATGCGCGGCGTATTATTGACGAGGGCCAGCCCCGTGTTCTCCACCGATTTGTAGATCGTGTCCGGATGCGAGATTTCCTGTATCTCACGACGCAGACGCGCCACCAGGCGTTGTTGATTGTCGGCAAACGCCAGGCGACCCAGAGCTCGTGATCCTTGCGTTTGCAACGACCTCGGCATCGCGTACAGCTTGTCGCGCGGCAGCCATTCCGCCAGCTGGTCCAAACTCCGCCGACGATAGTTCACGACCGGCTGCAATGGCAGGTGGTAGTACTCTCCCCGGCTTAACGCCACCTGCGGCGTTCCTGTGCACGCCACTTGGCCGGCTTCCTGATCGGTGTCCAGATACAGGAAATGCAGCAAGGGGAGCTTGCTCAAGTCTCCGAAACGATCGATGAATCGGCAACGCAGCTCCATGATCGCTTTGCGGCCGAAGGTCCCGAGCCCAATGATTAGTGTCGGGCGCAGCGAGCCGCTCTCGGGCTGGGCCACCGTGACGCCCAGGTCGGACACTTCGACATCTTGTTCGTCGTCGCCTTCCGCATCCGCGACGGCGACGCCCTCCCCCTGCATATGGGCGCCGTTGAACGCCCCGGGGGGTTGGCTTTCGAGCAAAATGTCTTCCATCGTGTCCGAAAGCGCCTTCGGCTTCTTGTTTAGCCCGCCCGACGCCGGCAGCGGCCTGACATCGACGATCTTCGCCGATGACCGAGCCCGATGGATCGCTTTGACGAAATCGATGCACTTGGGAAACCGTTTCGATGGGTCTTTCCCCAACGCACGCGCCAGCACCGCACGCTCCGCCTCCGGCAGCGAACGCAGGTCCGGCTCGGCTTGCATGTGCATCTGCGCCATCTGGCGAATGTTCTTGGCCACGAAGGGCCGATGTCCCGTCAGCAGTTCCTGATATGCGATGGCGAGACTGTATTGATCGCTCTGCGGCGAGATCTTGCCGATAAATGTCTCGGGCGAGGCGTACAGCGGCGTGACTCCGCCCAGGATTCCCGATGAATTGGCTTTGTCGAACGCCTTGACCAGCCCGAAGTCAGCCACCTTGACGTGATCGCCGACGAGAAACAGGTTGCGCGGCTTGACATCGAGATGCTGCAAATTGTGCTTCTCGAACATGAAGTCCAGCGCCTCGGCAGCGTCGCGGACGTAACGAATCAGGTCATCCGCGGGAATGCCGATGAGACCGGCGCTTTTGCATTCTTCAAACTTGTCATGAAGCGTGCAGTCGGCGTACTCCATGACGATGATAAGCTCGCCGTCAATATCCAGTGTTTGTTCGACGGAGCAGACGAACGGATGGCGGACTTCCTTGATACGTTGAAGGGCTTTGTATTCTTGATCGGCGCGGATGCTCTCATTGTCGACGGCATTGCGATTGCCGTAGACGAACTTGATCGCCTTGATCCACCCGCCGGGGGCTTCGCATTTCCACACTTCGCCGAAGCCGCCGCTGCCGAGCGGTTCTATCAAGCGATAGCCGGGGATCGGCTCTGAATTGGGCTCGCGAATCCAAGCCATGTCGCACCCAGAAAAGGGACACACCGTCGCCTTGGCGTAATCCGACCTGCCGCGTACTCCCTGTGGACGGAAACCTGCTGATCGCGAAAGCCACGTGCTCGCGTGTGGATCAACCCCTTTCGAAGGGGAGCTTCGAAGGGTGTTCCGTCCTCTCGTGTTCCGGGAGACGACTACACAAAGGTAGGTCGAAGATTGGCACTTGTCCAATCGTCGATTGGCGCGAGTCCGCATCGAGTACTGAACAAATGTTTTATCTGGACGCCAATACAAAGGCTCGATTAGGCCTCTGGCGCTCGATCGACAGACCCACCCGCACGTGGCGACACGGCATAACCGGCGCCGTCGTCACAACCCGACCTGGATCAAGAGATTTCCACGCGATTCGCTCAAGAAATGATTGTCGCAGTTGTAGCAATTGCCCTACCTTTAAGTTAACCGCGGATCGTATTTCATCCGCGAGACAAGCGCAAGAACCGGATCGGGCCGAGTTTCCTTGGCGGTTCGCGACTTGCGAATCGAACATAAGCCCGTCGAAAGCACTGCCCCCTCAGCCCGCGGTGCAAGTTGATCGAGGCATCCTTCCCGTTGCCGGCGCCGATGGGAACTCTCAATAGCCGCGCCGAAGAAGGGAGAAGCCCATGTTTCTTCGTAGCATTTACATCGTGATCGCTTTGTCCATGTTGATTATTACCGGCTGCCGCAACACGCGTACGGCCGGATATCAGCCGGTGACGACGCCGGCTGTGGTTGGCGTGACGCCCGTAGTCGCGAACCCGGCCCCGTGCCCAGCGCCGGCCCCGACCGTCATCGTCCCGCGTCCATGAATTTCTGCAAGCACGCACGGTTAGCCGGACGCGCAAGCGCCGGCTCGCGCGATCCGTCGCTTGCGCGTCCGGCTAACCGTGCGTGCTCGTACACTCGCGAAGGAGAATCTCCATGTTCCAGCACCTTCGTTGGATTGCTGTGCTCGTAGTGGCGGCGTGTCCCGCGTGGGCATCCGCCGAGCAGGTTCGTTATCACTTCGTCCCCGCGGACGCTTGTGGCAGGATGACCCAGGTTCCCGCAGGTCCCGAAGGCACGATCGGCGAACTCAAGCGCGGGCTCGGCGCCCGCGCGTTGCCTTATCCGTACGGCGTGAAACCGAACCAGATGGTGACGTTCCGCCATCCGTTCACGGGCCGCAACGTCACCGTCCCGATCCGCATGCCCGCCGCCGTTGCTCGCATGGAAACGCGTGCCGACCGCATCATCTACAACTTCGCCGACTACACCGTGGAGGCGCGCTTCCTCCCCAACGGCTCGGTTGACATCATCTACAACAGCGGAGTCCTGCGGCCTTTGCGTTTCGATTAGGCGAGGGGCAGGACTTGATTTGCCCCCCCTCTCCCTCCGGGAGAGGGGAGGAAAAGACTTGCCGCTCGCCTTAGTGCTCTGGAGTGCGGCTGCTCGACGCCGCTTTCTTTCTTTTCCGTCGTCCGAGCCCGAGCGCCAGCGAGGCCGTGACCCTTCGCCGGCGCTCAGGCTCGGACGTTTTTTTTGCGCGGAAAGAAAGTAAGCGATCGAGCCGCCGCATTTCTAGTGTCTGGCCAAAAGAACCTCGATTGCTAGTTTCACCTTGGCTCGCTTCGGCGTTGCAATGTGCTGCGCCTTGCGCGACAAAAAGGAGAACACCATGAAGAGACTCGCAATCGCCGTGATCGCTCTCGCGTTGTGCCCGGCGGCAGTGCTCGCCGCCGTCAAAACGGAAACGGTGACCTATACGGTCGGCGACAAGACGTTCAAAGGACTCATCGCTTTCGATGACGCCGTCAAGGGCAAACGGCCTGGCATCCTCGTGGTCCACGAATTCTGGGGTCTTGATGAATACGCCAAGAAGCGAGCCAAGCAACTTGCCGGCCTCGGCTATGTGGCCTTCGCGGTCGACATGTACGGTGATGGCAAGACGACCGAGCATCCCAAGGAGGCCAGCGCGATGGCTGGCATGGTGCGCATGAACCAAAAGGAATGGATTGCGCGCGCCAGCGCGGGCCTCAAGATTCTTCGCAATCATCCCCAGTGCGATGGCGACAAGCTCGCCGCCATCGGCTACTGCTTCGGCGGCTCGACGGCGCTCACCCTCGCCAACGCCGGCGTCGACATCAAGGCGGCAGTGAGCTTTCACGGGGCACTGCCGATTCCGGAAGAAGACGGTTTGAAAAATGTGAAGGCAAAGGTCCTGATCTGCCATGGCGCTGCGGACCCACTGATCAAAGAGGAGACCATCTTGAAGGTGCGCGCCGCGTACGAAAAGGCGGGCGTCGATTACCAGATGATCTACTTCGGCGGCGCGCTGCACAGCTTTACCGTGCCCGAAGCTGACTCAAAAAAGATGAGTGTCCTACGCTACGACCCAGTCGCCGACCGCCGCTCCTGGGCTGCCATGCGTGCGCTGTTCGACGAGGTGTTCGAATCGAAGAAGTAGCCGTCTTAGAAGGACACATCGAATCGATACCGACTCACGGCGGCGTGTGCGTGCGCAGGTAGCGGGTGAGCGACTCGAAAAGATGCCGCGTCGTGTTGCGGCCTTCGTTGATGCCGTGGCTGCGGTTGGGATACGCCAACATTGTAAACTGCTTGTTGTGCGTTACCAACTCGTCGATCAGCGTCTCGACGCCGAGGTAATGGCAATTGTCATCGCCGGTGCCGTGGACGATGAGCAGATTGCCCTTGAGCTGGTTGGCGAAATGGATCGGCGAGCCCTTGCGGTAGCCCTCGACATTGTTGGCCGGCAGCCCCATGTAGCGTTCCTGGTAGATGGTGTCGTAATGGCGTTGGTTGGGCACGGGAGCGACGGCCATGGCGGTCTGGTAGAGGTCGGGATAGCGGAAGATGGCGTTGAGGCTCATCGACCCGCCACCGCTCCAGCCCCAGATGGCGATGCGCGCGGGATCCATGTAGGGGCGTTCCTTGAGCAGAGCGCGGACGGCCGCCGCCTGGTCCGCCGAGGCGAGGATGCCGACCTGCCGATAGATGCTCTTGCGCCAGGCTCGGCCGCGCGGCGCTGGCGTGCCGCGATTGTCGACGCTCATCACCAGATAGCCTTGCTGGGCGAGCATGTTGTGCCAAAGGAAGCGCCGGCTGTCCCAGCGGTCCAGCACGGTCTGCCCCGCCGGCTCGCCGTAGACGTGGAAGAGGACGGGATACTTCTTGGCCGAATCAAAGCTGGGCGGCTTGATGCACCAGCCATCGAGTGCCGTTTCTGGATCGATGTTGACGCGAAAGAACTCGGACGGCCCCAAACGCAGCGTGTCGAGTTTCTTCTTCAGTATGGCGTTGTCGGCCAGCGTCTTGACCACCTTGTGATCGGGCAGATGAATCAACTCGGTGATCGGCGGGCGCGTGAAGGTCGAATAGGTATGCACGGCCCAGTGGGCGTCCGCGGAAATCGAATAGGTGTGCGTTCCTGGCTGGTGCGTCGGAGTGATCCGCTCGATGCTGCCTCCCTTTAAGGAAACGCGGAAAAGATAGCGTTGCGTCGGATTGTCCGGTGACGCCTGGAAGTAGATCCAGCCGCCTTTTTCGTCGATCGCATCGATGTGGGTGACGTCAAAGGCGCCTTTGGTGAGTTGGGTCGGTTTTTCGCCGATCAAATAGATGTGTCGCCAGCCGTCGCGTTCGCTCAGCCAGACGAGCTTCTCCTTGTAGCCGATCCAGCGAAAATCGTTGTTATTCTCGACCCAGGCGGCATCGGTTTCGGCAAACCACTTCTCGGCTTTGCCGGACTTCGGATCGGCGCGGAGCACGTTGTTGGTGTTTTGCAGACGATTGAACTGCTGGACGACGATTCTGTCGCCGGCCCACTCCATCTTGGCGAGGTAGTGCTCGCGCGGATCGCCGGGGATATCGAGCCAAGTAGTGTCGCCGCCACCGATGCCGACGACGCCGATGCGTGCCGCCGAGTTCTTTTCGCCGGTCTTCGGGTAGCGAATAGTGATCAGCTTGGCGTACGGCCCATCGCCGCTGTTGGTGATGTGAAACTCTTTGACTCCGTCGCAGTCGAGCTGCCAATAAGCAATCGATCGGCTGTCGGGGCTCCAGCGAAAGCCGTTGCGAAGGGAAAGTTCTTCTTCGTAGACCCAATCGAAGGTGCCGTTGATGAGCGTGTCGGAGCCGTTCCTGGTCAAAGGCGTGACGCGAAATTCGAGAAGGTCCTGCACGTAGAGGTTGTTCTTGTGCACGTAGGCGACATGTTTGCCATCGGGCGAGAAGGTAGCGAACTGGGTGGTGGATGGAGGATTATCGCCGCCGAGCTTCTTGATTTGCCGAGTCGACAGGTCGAGCACCCAGTAATCGCCGCGGGCGTTCGTGCGCCAGACGCGTTTGCTGTTGGTGTAAATCAACATGCGTGCGCCGTCGTGGGATAGCTCATAGCCCTCGACGCTGAGCGGCCTGTTTTCCCCGGCCGGGATCAACCAATGATCGGGGACGAGGATGTCTGTCTTTTTCGAAGCGGGATCGATGCTCAGGAGTTCCTGGCCGCGTTTGGTCGCTTCGAGGGCGACGAACGCGGGGCCCTGTTTTCGCCAGCGCAACGCCGGCGGCCGTTCCGCTTCGAATTCGCCGGAGTTGAAGATGCGATCGACGGTCAAGACCGCGGGATCGCCCGTAAACGAAGGCTTGACTTTCTTGAGTTGCCCTTCGACGTTCGGCGCAAGCGCCAGAAGAATGAGAGCGACTCCGAATCCAAGGTGCCAATAGCCGAGTTGTTTTCGCATCGTGAACATTCCTGGCGTTGCCGATGTTGCGCTGAATTGAAGCGTGCAAAGTGATTGTAACGGTTTGCCCGTCAATGGCACGGCGCGGGAATGGGATTCAGAGCCTGAAGCGTGAGCGAAGAGTATGGTTTCCTTCGCTTACGCTTCAGGCTCTGACGGTAAGACGGCGTGATCCACTCCCAGCAACCGATCTCCATCGCGTTCGGCTGGCTTCACTGCTCATACCTCTTCGAGCGAATGGTGCCCGTCTCGGCGTCGATCACATAGTGCGGCCCGCCGCCGTTTGCCCGCTTGTTTTTCAACTCATAATCGATGTGCCAACCATCGTCCTGGAGTTTGACGCGAATGTAGTACGGCGTCAAGTCGCGGTACACCTTTTCGGCATCAAGGCGCGCCGTGCGAAGTGCTTCATCGCTCGTGATAGAAACCGTAAATGTCGGCATGGCAACCACTCCACAACATATTTCAATTATGGAGGATAGCCCGGTCCGCCTGCAAGGCCGCCTCGGCGGTTGTCGGGGCCTGAAACGTGGAATCCACCATCGGCGCGGATCAGATCTGGGACGTCGTGCAACGCGCCGACGATTTCATCATCCTCGCTCGGGCCTGGCAGCCAGCCCTCCGAAGTCGGGTCTGGATGCGTATGGAATTTCGCGACAACTACGGAACCCGAAAGGACTGGAGGCGATCCAAGGTCGATGGCAGCAGCAACTCCGGGCGATTGTCGCTGGACCGATATCTGCCCAGTAGCGGTATCCATGAAAATCCACCCGCCTTCATCATGGCGCAACAATGGATCGGCGGGTTGCGAATCGATCCATGCCTGTTCAATCGCCTGAACGACGATCGTGTTCGCGAGAAGTTCCGCGGCCGTCGGGGCTTGAAGAGGCATGGCGCATCATTCTTACAGCAACTCGTGGATCGGCGTCGGATCATCCAGAACATTGACCGGGCGGCCGCTGGGGTCGAGGAGTTGGATGCGCGGGTCGATGCCGAGGACGTTGTAGATGGTAGAGTGGATGTTGCACGGCGTAATAGGCCGCGAGTGGGGGCGTTCGCCGAGGCGATCCGTGGAGCCGACGATGGTGCCGCCGCGGACGCCACCGCCGCCCATGAGCCAAAACATGGCGTTACCCCAGTGATCGCGGCCCGGCGTTCCCATCGAGCGCGGGGCGCCGCCGTTGCCTCCGTCGTTCATCCTTGGCGTTCGGCTAAACTCACCGCCGAGCATGACGAGCACTTGATCCAGAAGGCCGCGTTCTTGCAGGTCGGTGAACAGGCCGTAGACGAGGCTGTCGACGATCGGCAACAAGCGTTCGTAACTCGGCTGCAAGTCCCAGTGATGATCCCAGCCGCCCAGATGAACGCCGACGAAGGTC
>Ga0194128_10002875_pt1 | contig 27274 bp, 34 predicted proteins | sample TA2KigCa65mmetaG_FD_148650 | JGI IMG/M metagenome (GOLD analysis project Ga0194128, IMG submission 148650) | Freshwater microbial communities from Lake Tanganyika, Tanzania - TA2015037 Kigoma Deep Cast 65m | ecosystem: Environmental > Aquatic > Freshwater > Lake | place: Tanzania: Lake...
GAAGTCGCGGCGGCTCCAGTCCATCTGCGGCCGGGCCGATTCTACCGCGCCGCGCCTTCGAGGATCTGGGTGATTTCGTACAGCGGCCGCGGGTCCCGGGACGGCGAGACGGCCTCCCGCATCAGCCGCCGCAGGCGGAGCAGGTCGCGCATGACGCCAAAGGTCCGCGACAAGCCGTATTTCGACCGTCCGAACCGCCGCGGGCGGTGGTTGACCACCACTTCCGCGACCCGGCCTCCCAGCTGGCTCGCCAGGGCCGGCAGGTAGCGATGCATGCCCGGCGCGAGGTGCAGCGGCTTGACTACCTCGGCGCGAAACACCTTGAGCGAGCACCCGTTGTCATGCAGACGGATGCCGGTCGCCCGGCTCAGCAGCCAGTTCGCGACGACCGAGGGCACGTGGCGCGTCAGATAGGCGTCCTTCCGCGCCTTCCGCCAGCCGCAGACGATGTCGTGCTCCCGGGCCAGCTCGAGGAGCCGGGGAATGTCGGCCGGGTCGTTCTGGAGGTCGCCATCCGAGGTCACGATCAGGCGTCCGCGCGCATGGGCGAAGCCGGCGGCAAACGCCGCCGTCTGCCCGAAGTTGCGCGCGAACCGGATTACCCGCACGCGCGGGTCGGTCGCATAGACGGCCCCGAGCCGTGCGAACGTGCCGTCGCGGCTCCCGTCGTCGATGAAGAGGATCTCGTAGGGGCGGCCGAGCCCGCCCAGGACGCGCGACAGCTCGCGATGAAACGGCTCGACGTTCGCCTCTTCGTCGTAGAGCGGCACGACGACGGAGATCTCGGGCGTCACCGCGCCTGATTGTACGCAGGGCGCCGCGAGAACCACCACCACGCCGCGGCGGCGGCCACCAGGAGCACCGCGAGCCAGAGGGCGACCTCCCGGCCGCGCGTGCGCATCAGCTCGAGCGCCAGGTCGCCGTACCAGATCGCCAGCAGGCCGAGCGCCGCGTAGCGCGCGCCGCGGGCGATCGCAATCGCGAGCACGAACTTCAGCGGCCGGACGCCGGCGAGGCCCGCCATCAGCACGAAGAGCTTGAAGGGGGCCGGCGGCGGCAGCAGCGCCGGCACCACCAGCGCGAGGACGCCGTGGCGCCGGTACACGGCGAGGGCGCGCTCGGTGTGCCCGTCGCGCAGCCGGCGCCGGAGGAACGCCTCGCCGCCTTTCTCGGCGAGGTAGTAGATCACGTAGCAGCCGGCGACGGACCCGAGCGTCGCCATGAGCGCGTAATACGGCATCAGCGCCTTGTTCTGCGTGACCATGAGCACGACGAGGATGTCGTTGATCTGCGGCAGCGAGACGAACGACGAGTCGAGAAACGCGATCACGAAGAGCCCCGGGCCGCCGATGGCGAGCGCGAAGCCGTAGATCCAGCCGACGAAGGACTTCACAGAAGGGGTAGGCTACTGTAGAGGCGCGGTGACCCCGGTGATTATAGCCCGCCTGTCGGCCGCGTCGGCGATCGCCGCGGCCACCATCGCCTGGGTCGCCTACCTCCGGGCCGATCTCGTCCTGAGCCATCACGACGCGCGCGCGCATCTCGTGGTTGCGCGGCGCATCCTCGACAGTCTGACGCCCGGCTGGCACCAGATCGGCGCTGTCTGGCTGCCGCTGCCCCACCTGATCCAGGCGGTCCCCCTGCAGATCGACGCGTGGTACCGGAGCGGCGCGCCGGCGTCGATCGTGTCGATCGCCTGCCTCGGCGTCACGACCTATGCGGTGACGCGCCTCGTGCGCGCCGCAACAGGGTCGCGGCTCGGCGGCGGCGTCGCCGCCGCGCTGCTCGCGCTCAATCCGAACGTGCTGTACATCCACACCACGCCGATGACGGAGCCCATGGCGCTGGCGGGTATCGCCGTGGTGACGCTCTGGCTGTACGAGTGGGCGGCGCGCGATGAGGACGCCGTTCCCCGCCGCCTCGGCCTGGCGCTTCTTGCGGCGGCCTGGACACGCTACGAAGCGTGGCTCGTGATTGCGGCGGGCATCGCGGCCGCTCTCTGCGCCTCGGCGCGCGCAGGCGCGTCAGGGAGCGCGCTGCGGCGGCGCGCCTGGCGACTCGGCCGCTGGCCGGGGGCCGCGGTGCTGCTCTTTCTCGCCGCCAGCCGCCTGACGACCGGCACCTGGTTGACGACGGGCTTCTACGTACCGGACCCGTACTACGACGGGCAGCTCGCGCGCGCCGTGCTGGCCGTCTGGTGGGGCACCCATCGATTGAGCACGCGCGTCATCGAAGCGGTCGCGGTCGGGGCAGCGCTCGTCCTCGCCGCGCGTGCCCTGACGACGCGCGCGCACGCGCCGCTCCTCGTACTCCTGTCGCCGCTGGCCGCAGCCCTCTTCCCGGTCTATGCGTTCTACGAAGGCCATCCGTTCCACATCCGGTACATGCTGCTCCCGGCGGCGGCCTGTGCCTTCCTTGCCGGGATCGCCGTCGGCCTCATGCGGCGCCGCGCGGCGGCCCTGACGGCTCTGGCCCTCGTCGCGCTGACGATGATCCAGACGCCACCCTGGCAGCGCGAGGCGCCCGTGATCGCCGAGGCCCGGCTGGATTTGCCGCTCCAGCAGGCCCGGCGCCGCGTGACCGGCTGCCTCACATCCGCGTATCGGGAGGGCCGGATTCTGGCGAGCATGGGTTCGCTCGCCCATTACATGCAGGAGCTCTCGCACGACGGCTTCGCCATTGCCGACTTCGTGCACGAAGGCAACGGCGCGCTCTGGCACGGCGCGCTGGAGGCGGGGCCGCGCCCGCCGGTGGCCTGGGTGCTCGTCGAGGAGCAGGCCGAGGGCGGCGACGTGCTCGCCCGCCGCCTCCGCGACGACCCGCGGTTTGGACGCGGCCTGCGGCGGGTCTGCACGGGCGGCGGCGTGGCGCTCTATCGGGTTACGGCCCAAACCGCCAGCCAACCGTGAACTGGTACGTCCACCCGCCGAGGTCGATCCGCGGGTCGCGCTGCACGCTGGAGAACGGCCGGCCGAGCGGAGCGTCGGCGCCCTGATAGCGGATCTCGAAGCCGCTCGCCATGGTGTCGCCGACGAAGCGGAGGCCGGCCAGGACGATGGGGCCGGTCTCGCTGCCCGCGGCGACGTATTGCTCGCGGAAGATGGCGTTCCCGCGCTGGAAGTCGACGAACTCGCCCGACTCGCTGTAGCGCCAGGTGAACAGGCCGAGGCCGCCCCCGACATACGGCTGGACGGGCATCTCGTGCCCCAGCGGGACGACGCGGACGGTGAACGCGACCGGGACGATGCGGAGGCGCAGCGTCTGCTCGATCTCCGAGCCGTCGCGGTCCGTGAAGCGATCGTAGACGGAGTCGACGGTCCGCCGGGAGAACCCGACGCCTGCGCCGGCCTCGAAGTACGAGCCCAGCGGCACCAGCCACTCGGCCGCGATCGCCGCGCCGTTGAAGTCGCCGACGTCGAAGGCCAGGAAGTTTCGATTCTCGTTGAGGACGTCGCGATCGACGCGCGCGTCCTCCCCGCGGACGGTGAAGTACCCGAGCGACACGTTGAGCGTCTGCTGCGCCGACGCCGGGCTGGCGGCGGCCGCCAGTGCGCCTGCCGCCAGGAGCGCCACTGCGAGTCCGCGCGCACGGACGCAAGCTGTTGTTGCCATCGGCAACCCTCCGGCGGTGCTCGTGCAGGGAGAGTGCCAGCTCAGGAGGCGGGTCGGCCCGCGCGAAACTCGGCGATGATCGCGAGTATCGCCTCGTGGACGCGTCCGTTCGAGGCGACGACGTGTCCGGCGGCGAGGTCGAACGGCCCGCCGTCCATCCCGGTGAGGCGCCCGCCGGCTTCTTCGACGACGAGCGCACCGGCCGCCATGTCCCACGGCTTCAGGTGCTGTTCCCAGAAGCCGTCGAAGCGCCCGGCGGCGACGTAGCAGAGGTCGAGCGCGGCGGACCCCAGACGCCGCACCGCGCGCGCCCGCTGGAGGAACGTGGCGAACAGGTCGACCAGCTCCTGCTTGTAGAAGTACGGAAAGCCGGTCACGAGCAGCGCGTTGATCGCCTCGGCGGTGTCGGAGACGGCGAGCGCCTGCCCGTTCAGATACGCGCCCTCCCCCCGCTCGGCCGTAAACAGCTCGCGCCGCGACGGATCGTAGACGGCGCCCACGTCGGTTCGCCCGTCGATCTCGAGCGCCAGCGACGCACAGAAGATCGGCAGACCGTGCGCATAGTTGGTCGTGCCGTCGAGCGGGTCGAACACCCAGCGACAGCGCGCCGGCGGCCGGCCGGCGCCCTCGGCGCCGAGCTCCTCGGCCAGCACGTCATGATCGGGAAAGCGGTCCGCGATGACGGCGCGGCACATCCGCTCGCACTCGAGATCGACCTCGGTGACGAGGTCGCGAGGGCCCTTCTTGGACACCTCGAAGCCCGCGTGCCGCCGCGCCGTCTGGATCTCGCCCGCGCGCAGCACGATCTCGACGGCTGTCGCGAGAAAGCGGGGATCGGGCAACTACCGGGCCTGCGCGCGATGCACGCGCTTGACCATGCGGATTTCCATGCCGCCTTCCGGCGCGCGCTGCAGCTCGAGCTCGTCCATGAAGCTGCGGATCAGGAGGATGCCGCGGCCGCTCGACTTCAGCAGGTTCTCGGGCCGCCGGCAATCGGGTAGCGACGCCGGATCGAAGCCCGGCCCCTCGTCGCGGACGCGAATGGCCAGCCCCGGCGTGTCGCCGTCGAGGGGCGTGAACTCGACGTGCACGCGCTTCTGCAGGTCGTGCGCGTTGCCGTGCTTGATGGCGTTGATCACCGATTCGCGCACGGCGACGCCCACCCAGTGCAGCGCCTCGTCATCCAGGCCCACGCGGCGGCCGATGTGGTCGCTCACCACCTGCACGAAGTCGAGCATGTCGACGCTGCTGTGGAAGTCGAGGCGGACGGTGTTCGCGGCGGCCATCGGTATGGGGGATTATAAGGCGTTCGGATCGTTCGGGCCGTTCGAACGCCCCGAACGAATATTGTTATAGTCGTTCGATGACCACCGGGTCAGTGATGGTGCATCCGGCCCCGCGCGTGCGCGGCCGCGTGCGCCCGCCGGGCGACAAGTCGATTTCCCACCGCTACGCCCTGCTGGCCGCCATCGCCGACGGCCGCTCGACGATCCGCGGCTATTCCACCGGTGCCGACTGCGCCTCGACGCTGCGCTGCCTGCAGGGTCTTGGCGTCGACCTCCGCCAGACCGCCCCGCGCGGCGGCGCCGGGCTCGACGTCGAGATCGTCGGGCGCGGGCTGCGCGGACTCCTGGCGCCGGCCGCCGCGCTCGACGCCGGAAACTCCGGCAGCACCATCCGCATGCTCGCGGGGATCGCCGCCGCGCATCCCTTCCGGACCTCCATGACCGGCGACAGCTCCCTGTGCCGCCGGCCGATGCGCCGCATCATCGTCCCGCTCGAGCGGATGGGCGCGCGCATCCGCTCCGACGAGGGCCGGCCGCCGCTCACGATCGAAGGTACGCGGCGGCTCACGCCGCTCGACTTCGAGCCCGAGGTGCCGAGCGCGCAGGTCAAGAGCGCCGTGCTCCTGGCCGGTCTGCACGCCGACGGGACGACGCGCGTCCGGGAGACGCTGCCCACCCGCGATCACACGGAGCGGGCGCTCCACACGTTCGGCGTCGAGGTCGCGCAGGCCGGCACCACGGTTTCGGTGCACGGCGGACAGCGGCTCACGGGCCGGGAGCTGGTCGTGCCCGGTGATATCTCCTCGGCGGCGTTCTGGATGGTCGCCGCCGCGGCCCTGCCCGATTCGGAAGTCGTCCTCGAGCACGTCGGCGTGAACCCCACCCGGACCGGCATCGTCGCCGTGCTGCGGCGGATGGGCGCCGCCGTTGACATCACGGCCGAGGCCGGCGCTGGTGACTCGGGAGGCGAACCCGCCGGCACGATTGTCGTGCGACACGGGCGGCTCCTCGATGCGCGGATCGAGCCCCAGGAGGTGCCAGGCGTCATCGACGAGCTGCCGGTGCTGGCGGCCCTGGCGACGCACGGCGGGGCGCTCTCCGTGGCGGGCGCCCAGGAGCTGCGGGTCAAGGAGAGCGACCGCATCTCGGCACTGGCCGAGGGGCTCCGGCGCATGGGCGCCGACATCGAGGAGCGCGCCGATGGCTTCGACGTCCGCGCCGGGGCACGGCTGCGGGGCGGCGAGGTCGATGCGCAGCACGATCATCGGCTCGCCATGGCGTTCGCGATCGCCGCGCTGGGCGCCACGGGACCGACGACGATTCAGGACGCGGGCGCCGCCGCGGTGTCGTATCCCGAGTTCTTCTCGGTCCTCGAGTCGCTGCGGGCGTGAAGGCCGATAAGCTCTACCTTGTCGGGTTCATGGGCGCCGGCAAGACGACCGTCGCCCATGCCGTGGGGCGGCGCATCGGGTGGCGCCCCGAGGACATCGATTCGCGGATCGAGGCGAGGGAGCACCGTACCGTCGCCGCCATTTTTGCCGACACGGGCGAGGCGTACTTCCGGCGCGTCGAGCGGCAGGTGCTGGCGGAGCTGCTGCCCGCGCGCAACATCGTGGTCGCGGCCGGCGGCGGAACCTTCATCGATCCCGACAATCGCGCCGACATGCTGAGCGACGGCGCCGTGGTGTGGCTCGACGTGCCGCTTGCGGCCGTGATCGACCGCATCCCGGTGGACGGCCGGCGGCCGCTGGCCGCCGACCGGATCGAGATGGAGGAGCTATATCATCGCCGGCGCGCCGTCTATGCCGCGGCGCACGTGCGGATTGACGCCGCCCGGCCCGTCGACGACGTGGTCGAGCGTCTGCTGGACTGGATCGGATACTAGACCGAACCGCGACGCGCCTTACCGATGCGATACCTCGTTCTGAGCGACATTCACGGCAACATCGAGGCACTCGAGGCGGTGTTGGCGGCCGCGGGGCGCTACGACCAGGTCCTCCTCCTCGGCGACTACGTCGGGTACGGCGCCGACCCGAACGCCGTGATTGACCGCGTGCGGCAGCTGCCCCAGGCGGCGCTCATTCGCGGCAATCACGACAAGGTCGCCGCCGGCATCGGCGACGTCGAGGGGTTCAACCACATCGCGCGCGAGGCGATCCTCTGGACGGCCAACGCCCTCACGCCGGAGAACAGCGCGTGGCTTGCCGCGCTCCCCGAAGGGCCCGCACTCGTGGACGAGGGGATCGAGATCTGCCACGGCACGACCTTCGACGAGGACGTCTACGTCTTCGACGACCTCGACGCGCTGCGCTCGATGCGGTCGGCGCGCCGCGCGCTCTGCTTCTACGGCCACACCCACATCCCCGCGATCTACCGGCTGGCCGATCATGACGCCGACGCCCGCCGAGGCCGCCCGGCGCTCGATCTCCTGGGGCCCCCGCGCGGGGCCTCGTTCACCTTCCCGGTCGACGGCGCGGCCCAGTACCTCGTCAACTGCGGGGCCGTGGGCCAGCCGCGCGACGGCGACGCGCGCGCGGCCTACGGCCTGATCGACACCGCGGCGGGCAACGTCATGATCCTGCGGGCGCGGTACGACGTCGGCGCGGCGCAGGCCAAGATCATCGAGGCCGGGCTCCCGGACGTGCTGGCGCAGCGGCTGGGCGTGGGGAGATAGGAGATAAAGGGCCGCCGGCGGTCGCCCCGCAGCGGCACCGGAGCGTCACCGCCGGTCGCGCGGAGCGTCCCGGGCGGCGCGCTCCTCCATCTTGCGGAGCTGCGCGGCGTAGGCATCCGCGGCGGCGCGCGACCCGAGGATCCACCCAATCACGATCCCGAGGATCAGCACCGCCGGGATGTACAGAAAATGGGCGGCTGTGGGCATCTACCGCGCCATCAGGCGCCGCCGCTGCGCTTGACGTCGCCCTCGAGCCGCTCGAGCTCGCGCTGCACGGTCGTGAGCCGGCGGGCCAGCGACAGGAGATACCCGAAGAGCGCCAGCACGATGAAGCAGTACGCGGCCACGAGCAGCGGCGCCGCGGGCAGCTGATCCTGCGGCGGCAGCTGGTCGATCGGCACGAACTCTTCCTGCGGCTGCAGCGGCGGCTGCTGCGCGTGCACCGCCGTGCCCGCGGCGCCGCAGGACATGAGCACGACGAGAAGGAGGAGGAACGGCTTCATCGGCTAGGCATCCATCGAGAGATACAGGGCATCGACGCGGGCGCGCTGCTCCTCCAGCCGGACTCGCATGCGGAGCAGCAGCACGAACAGGAGCACAAACGTCGCCACGCTGAACCAGAGCGGCACGCCAAAGGAGGTGGGCAGCGTCGGGACCACGGTGGTCAGCGGGTGGATCGTGCGCCAGTAGTTGACCGAAATGTAGATGAACGGCACGTTGGCCAGCCCGAAGAGCGCGAGTCCCGCCGCCAGCTTGTCGGAGCCCGGGCCGCCGTACTTCCGCAGCAGCAGGTACGCCACCGCGACCATCCAGCCCATGAGACTCGACGTCAGGCGCACGTCCCACTGCCACCAGACCCCCCACGCCTTGCGCGCCCAGAGCGGCCCGGTCACGAGCGTGAGCGCGCCGAAGAGCACGACCAGCTCCGCGCACGCCCAGGCAAATCGGTCCTGCCGGGGATCCCCCTTGAAGAGATACCGCGCGCTGGCCACGCCGCACAGGACCCCGCCCAGCAGGAACATCCACGCGGCCGGCAGATGCACGTAGAAGATCTTCTGCACGAGGCCCATCGTCGATTCGTACGGGGCGTTGGCAATGAGGATCGGCGCCGTCGCAAACATCAGCCCGCAGATCGCCGCGGCCGGAAGGAACCAGTTCGGCATGAGGAAGTCTCTCCGCTTTAGTCTCTCGTCTCTGGTCTCTCGTCTCTAGTCCGTCATCAACGGCTCGAAGGTCCAGAGCGCCAGCGTCACGAACACGACGTCGAAGCAGACGAGCAGCGCGAGCCAGACCTGGAGGACTCCCGCGTCCACCTCGGGCTGCAGCAGCGCGCCGGTCGCCCGTACCCCGGCAATGATGACCGGAACGGTGATCGGATACAACAGCACCGGGAGGAGGACGTCGCGGCTGCGGGCGCGGACGAGCATGGCGGCAAACAGCGTCCCGACGGCGGCAAAGCCGATGGTCCCGGTCAGCAGGATCGACGCGAGCCAGACGGGATGGGCGAACAACGGCGCCTGGAACAGGAGCGCCACGAGAGGGACCAGGACCAGCTCGGCGGCCAGGAGCAGCACCACGATGCCGAGGAGCTTGCCGACATACACGGCCGGACGCGCGGCGGGCGCGAGGAGCAGCGCCCGGAGCGTCTCGGCCTGCCGCTCGCGCTCGAAGGTCCGTCCGAGCGCCAGCGTCCCGGCAAACGCGATGGCAATCCACAGAATGCCCGCGGCCCCACCCTCCGGCGCCCTCCCCTCCTGCACGAGCGCGAAGGCGAAGACGAGCACGCAGGAGATGGCGAAGAAGAGCGTCGTGTAGGCGATCTCGAGGCTGCGGACCTCGATCGTGAAGTCCTTGCGCAGCACCAGCCAGACCGTCTGCCCGAACATTCAGGCCCCCCGCGCCCGGCCCGCGCTCGGCGCGCCCGCGGGCGGGCTCATCACCTCGCGGTACATCGCCCGCAGCGCGTCGGGGCGGTCGGCCGTCCGCACCACCCGGCCGTCGCGCAGGAACAGCGCGCGGTCGAGGAGCCCCTCCGCGAGGTCGAGATCGTGGGTGGCGAGCACGACGATCGCGCCGCTGGCGCGCAGCGCCTGCAGCCGGCGACCGAGGGCCGCCGCCGAGGCGTCGTCGAGTCCCGTGAACGGCTCGTCGAGGAGCACGAGCCGCGGACCGTGGATCAGCGCCCGCTCGAGCGCCACGCGCTGGCGCATCCCGCGCGAGAAGCTCGAGACGGGGTCGTCACCGCGCCCGGCGAGGCCCGCGACGTCGAGCGCGGCGCCTGCGGCCGCCCGGCGATCCGCAACGCCGTAGAGCCCCGCAAAGAACTCGAGGTTCTCGCGCGCGGTCAGCTCGGGATACAGGAACAGATCGTGGCCGAGCACGCCAATTGCGGACCGGAGCGCGGCGCCGTGGACGCCGGCCGTGTGGTCGCCGTACCGGATCGTGCCGCTGGTGGGACGCAGCAGCGTGGCGAGCAGCGCCAGCATCGTGGACTTGCCGGCGCCGTTCGGCCCCAGCAGGCCGAGAATGGCCCCGCGCTCGGCGCGAAACGTGATGCGCGCCACCGCCCGGCGGCGGCCGAAATGGCGCGAGACGTCGTCGACCGCGAGGTAGTCGAAGTCGGCGCCCGCGCTGCGCGAAGTCGACGGCCGCGTCACGCCGCGAGGTCCTTGCCCCCTCCCCGCGGACCCGCGCCCGTCTCGTCCAGCTCGCCGTAGATCTGCTCCAGCTCTGCGACGACGCGCGCCCGCCGCGCCTCGTCGGCCTCGCCGAGGCCGCCCTTCCGCGCGCGGCGCTCCTCCAGCCCGGCGAGCTCGGCGAGCAGCTTGTCGCGCCGCGAGATCAGCCGGCGCCGGGCGTCCGCGCTCCGCATGGGTGTCGTCCAGGCAAACCAGGCCCCAAGGCCCATGATCGCGACGGCGAGCCCGAGCGCCACGTAGCGCGGCGTCGGGCTGTGGACCGGCAGGTTGAGCAGCTCGACCGTGAGGGTGCCGCCGGCCGGCATCGCCGGGCCGCTCGCGAGCAGAAACGGCGTGCCGCTCTCGGCATTCACTTCGCCGACCGTCGAGAACTGCGGCGACGTCATCGTCGCAGCGCCGACCTTTTCGAGCGCCACGGTGAGCTGGTCGAGCCCGACGGGCCAGCGCTGCCGCAGCGTGATCGACGGCGTGTCGTACAGCAGCCTGAAGCCCAGCTGCACAGACGTGGCTCCAGGCGCGAACGGGCCCGTGACCGTCAGTCGATCGCCGCTGGCGCTCGCCGTCGGCGCCGACCCCTGTAGGACGGCCGCGCCGGCCGCGCCGCGCGGCAGGTCCAGGATAAGGGGACCGCCGATGTCGGCCGAAGCCGCGCTGGGGTTCAGGATCTCCAGGACGTAGAACACCTGGAGCGTGTCGTCCTGGAACTCCAGCAGCACCCGGGTATTCGGCCCGAGCGTGACGGACCCGGGCACGGGCGGCGCCGCCGGCGTCGCACTGCCCGCGCGCGACAAGCCGGCCACGAGAATCACCCGCAGACCGCCGGAGACGGGAATCCGAATCGGCTCCGAGACCAGCTCCTCACCCTCGACCGTTGCCTGCGCGCGCGCTTCGACGCCGGGCGTGAGGTCCGCGAACGTGGCGCGCCCCTGGTCGTCGGTCGTCGCCGTGCGCGTCGCCGCGCCGACGGCCAGGCGCACCTCCTGTCCCACGATGTTGTTGGCGAGCGCTTCGCGGACAACGCGAACCGTGATGGTCCCGGTCGGCAGGTCCGACGCCGGAATCGCGCGGCCATGCATGAGCGCCGGATCCGGCATCTGGGCGGCGCTGTCGCGCGGCGGCACTGACCACACGGCACACGCCAGCATGCCCAGCGTCCAGAGCCCGATCCTCGGCGTCCGCGCGGTCATGACGCGCCTCCCAGCGCCGTCCCGCAGTGCTTGCAGAAGCGCGCGTCGGCGTCGTTCTGCGTCTGGCAGGAGGCGCAGACGCCGGCCTCGGCTCGCGAGCGCCGTGCGGCGGCCGCAGGGCGATCGCCCACCCTCTTGGCGACTTCCTGCTCGATCTGCTCGCGGTAGCCCGTGCCGGCATCGAGCTGGCGCAGCAGCCCCGCCGCGCGGACGCGCAGGCGCGCGGTCATCTCCGCGAAGTCCTTCTCCGAGGTCTTCCCCATCGCGTGGTCGAACTCGAGGTCCTTGATCGCCCGGAGCGCCAGCGTCTTCTCGCGCTCGAGGGCGGCCCGCGTCCGGCCCCCGAGCACCTGGGGCCCCGCGGCTTCCTCGCCGGCGGCGATTGGCGCGAGCGTCCGCCAGGCCGCGAAGCCGACCAGCGCGGCGGCGAAGATCGTGAGGCTCAGGAGGATGACGCCGGCGGGCGTCTGGCCCTCGGAGACGAACACCACCACCGTCGCGCCAATGAGGCCCGCCAGGGTGAAGAGCTGCCACGGCTGGAAGGCGTCGGACGGCATGTCCGGCTTCGGCCGGACCTGAGGGTGAACGTCAGTCGAGGTTTCTGAGCTCATCGTCCAGGCGGGCGCTGAGCGCCGGGTCGAGACCCGCGTCGCCGGCGGCCACCGCCACCGGGCGGCTCGACCAGCGGCGCGCCGTGACGACGACGACGGCGAGCGCCGTCAGCGCGGCCAGATAGGGGAAGAGCCACGCCAGCCGGTTGAAGCCACGGTCGATCGGGGCGGCGAGCACTGCCTGGCTTCCGAACTCCACGGTGAACGCCTCGCGCACCTCGTCGTAGCCCTTCCCTTCGGCGAGGAACGCCTTCAGGCGCGCGGCCTGCTGATCGTAGTGCCCGCAGTTCGGCCGCATCGGGCAGCTGCCCATCGGCGACTGGCAGCCGCACGTGCAGAGAATGTCGCTTTCGAGGCGCCGCTGGAGCTCGCTCCGGTCGGTGGGCGCAACCATCTGGCCCCCTTGCGCCATCAGGGCCGCCGGCCAGAGCACGAGCGACAGCAGCAGCATCGACGTGGTCACGGCGTTGGCGGGAATGCGCGCCTGCGCGAAGGCGAAGACCGTCTCGGGCAGCAGCGCGATGAGCGTGCCGAGGGCCAGGAAGCCGAAGCCGACCCACACCCAGTTGACGAGCGGGTTGACGACGATTTCCATGCTGGCGCTCTGCTCGGCCAGATCGAACGCCGGCATCACGAGGTAGATGTCCTCGGCGAACGACCGGCGGATCGCCACCTCGGTCGTCGGCTGGTCCTCGTGCTTCCGGAAGTACCACTTCGCCGGAAACATCCGCGCGATCTCCGCGCCGTCGCGGAAGACCGTCGTGTGCGCGGTGATCATCTGCTTCTGGCCGTCGTCGGTCTCGCGGATGGCGTCGAGCCGGACGACGAAGTCGCCCACCTGCGCCTGCTGCCCGGGTCGGAGCAGGACCTGCTCGTCCTGCTTGAATCCCTCGCCCGCGAAACCGAAGAACATCAGGACGATGCCCACGTGGACGATGTAGCCGCCGTACCGGCGCTTGTTGCGCGCGACCAGGCCGACGAGCGCGGTGAAGACGTCGGTTCCCGTGGCCTGCTGACGCACGCGGGCGCCGCGCCAGAACTCCTGGCCGACCGTGCCGAGCACGAAGCCGCAGAGCGCGAAGCAGATCCCCGACGTCCAGACGCGCACGCCCAGCGCGACGAGCGCGCCGCCGACGGCAAGGGCGGCGCCGACCGGGATCAGGAACTGGTCGCGCAGGTTGACGAGCGTCGACTTGCGCCACGCGAGCAGCGGCCCGATGCCGGTCAGCAGCAGCAGCGTCAGCCCGACCGGCAGCATCCAGCGGTTGAAGAAGGGCGGCCCGACGGTGAGGCGCTCGCCGGTCACCGCCTCGCTCAGCGTCGGAAACATCGTCGCGAAGAGGATGAAGAACGCCGAGAACAGGAGGATCCAGTTGTTCGCCAGGAATGCGGCCTCGCGCGACATCCACGAGTCGAGCTCGTTGCGCGCGCGGAGCAGCGGCAGCCGGTAGATCACGAACCCGAAGCTGACCGTCAGGATCGTGACCATGAAGATCGTGAAGAGGCGCGCCAGCTCCGGGTCTTCGCCGAACGCATGCACCGACTGCACGATCCCCGACCGCGTCATGAACGTGCCGAAGATCGTCAGGAAGAACGTCAGGATGACGAGCGTGACGTTCCAGACGCGCAGCATGCCCCGCCGCTCCTGCACCATCACCGAGTGCAGGAAGGCGGTCGCCGTGAACCACGGGAGGAGGCCGGCGTTCTCGACCGGGTCCCACCCCCAGTAGCCGCCCCAGCCGAGCTCCTCGTAGGCCCAGATCATGCCGAGGCCGAGGCCGACCGAGAGAAACAGCCACGAGATCATCGTCCAGCGCCGCACCGCCCGCAGCCACGAGTCGTCCAGGTAGCCCGTGATGAGCGCGGCCATGCCGAACGCGAACGGAATCGTGAGCCCGACGAACCCCGTGTACATGGTGGGTGGATGGATCACCATGTAGAAGTTCTGCAGCAGCGGGTTCAACCCCTCGCCGTCAGCCGGGTTCTCCGTCAGATACGTCTCGAACGGGTTGTTGTGGATGATCATCAGGAACAGGAAGAACATCTGCACGACCGAGATGACCGCCACCACGTAGGGAATCAGCTCCCGGTGGCGCTCCCTGTTCACGAAGACCGCCGTGCTGCCGAAGACCGACAGCAGGAACACCCAGAACATGATCGAGCCGTCGAGGCCGCCCCAGTAGGAGGTGATCTTGTAGAAGAGCGGCTGCACGGAATCCGAGTACCGCGCGACGTACTTGATGGAGTAATCGCCCGAGACGAACGCGTAGACGATGACCGACGACGCCGCCGTCATGATCGCGGCGACGAGGTAGAACGCGCCGATGCCGCTGTCGGTGAGCGGACGCGAGCGGCGCCGCGCGCCGGCCACCGACGCGGCCACGGCGTACGCGCAGACGACGAAAGCCGCGAGGAGAAGGTAGTACCCCAGGGATGCCATGTGTCAGCCCGGGGTTACTTCGTGCCGCTGACTGCCGTCCCTGCCGCCGATCCGATCTGTGGCTCGTATTTCGACGGACACTTGGCGGTCATGCCGGTGGCCTGGAAGCCCTCCGGCGTGAGCGTTCCCTGCAGCACCACCTCGGAATCGTTGAGGAACGTATCCGGCGTGATCCCGGTGTAGGTGGCGCGCATCACGTGCCCCTCGCGGTGCAGCTCGAAGCTCCACTCGAGCGAGTCACGCTTCCGCCGGATGTCGCGCGCATATCCGTGGACCTGCAGCGGCTTGCCGTACCACGCGTCCGGCTGCACCATGACTTCGTCCACGTACTTGTAGTACTGCGCGCTCTCGCCGAGCGTCGAATAGAGCAACACGCCAAACGCGGTGGCGAGCACGAGACCGGTGAGGCCGACCTTGACGGCTTTATGGCTCATAGATTTAAGGGCGTCGATGGCTTCAGGATACCAGCAATCCCGCCCCCCTGCACAGGTCATAGACTACCGCAACCGGGAGGCCCACGACATTGGAATACGAGCCGTCCACCCGGGTCACGAACCGGGACGCCAGGCCCTGCACGGCGTAGGCGCCCGCCTTGTCCATCGGCTCCCCCGTCGCGACATACCAGGCGATCTCGGCTGAGCTGAGGCGCGCGAATTCGACCGTCGTGCGCGCCACGCGGGTCTCGAGCCGCTTCGACGCCTCTTCGTGTCGCCCGGCGCCCGGATTCACCAGGCAGACCCCCGTCAGGACGACATGCGCCCGGCCCGAGAGCCGCGCGAGCATCCGCCGCGCATCCGCGGCATCGGCGGGCTTGCCGAGGACCTCGTTGTCCACCACCACGATCGTGTCCGCCCCAAGGACGGCCCGTCCCGACGCGCGGGTTGCGATGGCCTGGGCCTTGAGCTGCGCGACGCGGCGCACGTAGCCGTCGGGCGTCTCCTCGACGTCGAGGACCTCGTCGATGTCCGCTGGAATGACGTCGAAGTCGAAGCCGGCGGCGCGCAGCAGCTCCGCGCGCCGCGGCGACGCCGAGGCCAGCACCAGCTTCACCATCTACCCATCTTCAGTCTTCGATTCGAGCATTGATGGGAGCAATTGACTATCGAGGCATCCCGGCCCGATCGGAGCATGAGTGTATCGGAGATATCTCGATCGTGCCGCGAATCGACGATTGCGGATGGATGGTATTCTCCCTCCGTGATCCCCGTCGCCAACGTCATCCCCGACGTGCTCGCGGCGGTGCTCCGCAAGGCGCCGCTGACGCCGGAGAAGGTCGCCTTCGCGTGGCGCCTGACGGTGGGTCCCGCGGTGGAGCGCGCCACGGCCATCGAGCTGCGCGACGCCGTGCTGCACGTCCGCGCCAAGGACCCCGCGTGGCGCCGCGAGCTGGAGCGCTCGGCGGGCCTCATCCGCCGCCGTCTCCAGGGGCTGCTCGGCCCCGACGCCCTTCGCAGCCTGAAGATCACGCTGCGGTGACGCGGCGCCGGCTCGCCCCCGCGCGCCCGCTACAATGAGGGCATGCAGGACGCCGTCATCGTCTCGGCGGTGCGCACCCCGACGGGCAGGTTTCTCGGCGGTCTGAAGGACCTCTCCGCGACCCAGCTGGGCGCCCTCGTCGTCCGCGAAGCGGTCGCCCGGGCCGGGATCGACCCGGCCAGCGTCGAGGAGTGCATCATGGGCAACGTCGTCTCGGCCGGCCTCGGTCAGGCGCCGGCCCGCCAGGCGGCGCTCCGCGGCGGCCTCAGCGATCACGTGGCCGCGCTCACAATCAACAAAGTGTGCGGGTCGGGTCTCAAGGCCGCCATGCTGGCGGCCCAGGGGATCGCCACCGGCGACATCGAGATCGCCGTCGCAGGAGGCATGGAATCGATGAGCAACGCGCCCTATCTGCTCGCGGGGGCGCGTGAAGGTGTCCGCATGGGCCACCAGCAGGTCCTCGACGCGATGATCGTCGACGGTCTGTGGTGCTCGTTCGAGCAGTGCCACATGGGCACGGCGGGCGAGGTCGTGGCGACCGACTACCACATCGGCCGCGACGAGCAGGACGAATACGCCCTCGCGAGCCACTGCAAGGCGGCGGCGGCGCAGTCGGCCGGGCGCTTCGCGGCCGAGATGCTCCCGGTCGCGGTGCCCCAGAAGAAGGGCGACCCGCTCGTCGTCGACCGCGACGAGTCGGTCCGGCCCGATGCCACGCGCGCCGCGCTCGGCGGGCTCAAGCCGGCGTTCAAGAAGGACGGCACCGTCACCGCGGGCAACGCGCCTCCCGTCAACGACGGGGCCGCCGCGCTCGTCGTCATGTCGGCGCGGCGCGCCGCCACGCTGGGCCGCTCGCCGATGGCCCGAATGGTCGGCCAGGCCACGAGCGGGCTGGCACCGAAATACCTCCTGATGACGCCGGTCGAGGCCGTGCGCCGCCTGCTCGCCAAAGTCGGCTGGACGATGGATCAGGTGGATCTCATCGAGCTGAACGAGGCGTTTGCCGTGCAGGCGGTTGCGGTGCTCCGCGAGCTGCGCGTCGATCCCGCCAAGGTGAACGTCAACGGCGGCGCGGTCGCGCTCGGGCACCCGATTGGCGCCAGCGGCGCCCGGATTCTGACCACGCTGCTCTACGCCCTGGAGCAGCGGGGCCTGCAGCGCGGCATCGCCACCCTCTGCCTGGGCGGGGGCAACGGTGTGGCGCTCGCCGTCGAGCGGGGGTGAGAATCACAACCTCCAACTCTCGCCGTCCCACGGCCAACTCCAGGAGTGCGAGCCCCGTCGGGGCGCGGGAGTTCGGACGGAGGGCGTGGGGACCTCGCCGAAATTGCACGCGTCCGGCCCGATCGAGTCGGCAGATTCTGCGTACCGGCCGGTCTCGGGGCGAAAGTCGTCCGAGCGTGTAAGTCATTCATTCCCTTGATCTAATTGTCCTCATCTGCACGGTTTTACGCTTGACTTTCGTGCGGCACGCTCCTAGGATCGAGCCGGACCGTGACCTCCCCCGTCAGACACGCCAGCCATCATCTAGCCCAAGGAGATCGCATGCCACTCGACGATCAGAAGGAGCGGAACAAGGCGCTCGACATCGCGGTCGGACAGATCGAAAAGCAGTTTGGCAAGGGCTCGATCATGCGCCTCGGGCAGCGTGGGGCCATTGCGCCCGTCGAGGTGATTCCGACCGGGGCGATCAGCATCGACTATGCGCTCGGCATAGGCGGGATGCCGCGCGGCCGCGTGGTCGAGATCTACGGCCCGGAGTCGTCGGGCAAGACGACGCTCGCGCTGCAGGTCATTGCGGAGGCGCAGCGGGCCGGCGGGATGGCCGCCTTCGTGGATGCCGAGCACGCGCTCGATGCCCAGTACGCCCAGAAGCTCGGCGTCGACGTCGAGAACCTGCTGGTGTCACAGCCCGACCACGGCGAGCAGGCGCTCGAAATCGTCGAGGTGCTGATCCGTTCGGGTGGTGTGGACGTGGTGGTGGTCGACTCGGTGGCGGCGCTCGTGCCCAAGGCCGAGATTGAGGGGGAAATGGGCGAGGCGCAGATGGGCCTGCAGGCGCGCCTCATGTCGCAGGCGCTGCGCAAGCTCACGGGCGTCGTGTCCAAGTCGAAGACGACGCTCATCTTCATCAACCAGCTGCGCGAGAAGATCGGCGTCATGTTCGGCAATCCCGAGACCACCACCGGCGGCCGCGCGCTCAAGTTCTACGCGTCGGTCCGCGTCGACATCCGCCGCATCGCCAGCATCAAGGACGGCGATCATGTCGTCGGCGGCCGCACGCGCGTCAAGGTCGTCAAGAACAAGCTGGCGCCCCCCTTCCGCGAGGCGGAGTTCGACGTGATGTACGGCGAAGGCATCTCGCGCGAGGGCGATCTGCTCGACCTGGCGGTCGATCGGCGCATCATCGAGAAGAGCGGCGCCTGGTTCGCCTACGGCGGCGAGCGCCTCGGCCAGGGCCGCGAGAACGCGAAGCAGTTCCTGAAGGAGAACCCCGACATCCGGCAGATTGTCGAGGAGCGCGTCCGGAAGGAGCTCGGGCTGCTCCGCGAGCCCGAGGTCGCCGCAGCCGTCTGATCAGTCACGGTCGCTGATCAGTCCCGGTCGCGCGTGAACGGCACGAACCGCACCGGGATCGTGCGGCGCTCGACCACGCCGGCCGGCGTCTTTTCCACGATCGTCATCCACTGCCGCGCCGACCCGACCGGGATCACCATCCGGCCGCCGGTGCGCAGCTGGTCGATCAGGGGCTGTGGAATCTCTGCGGGCGCGGCCGTGACCATGATGCGGTCGAATGGCGCCTGCTCGGGCCATCCCGCGTAGCCGTCGCCCTGCCGCACGTGGACGCGCGTGTAGCCAAGATCCTTCAGCGTGCCCGCCGCGCGCTCGGCCAGCTCAGGCACGATTTCCATGGTGTACACGACCCGCGCGAGGCGCCCGAGGATCGCGGCCTGGTAGCCGCTGCCGGTTCCAATCTCCAGCACCGAATGCGCGGGGGCTACCTCGAGCACGTCGCTCATGTAGGCGACGATGTACGGTTGCGAGATCGTCTGTCCATGGCCGATCGGGAGCGGCCGATCCGTGTACGCCAGGTGCTGCAGCGTGGGGGGGACGAACAGGTGCCGCGGCACGGTGCGCATGGCCTGGAGCACGCGCGGATCGCGGACGCCGCGCCGCTGGATCTGGTCGGTGACCATCGCCGCGCGCGCCGAGGCGAGGCTGCCAGCCTGCGGCTGCGGCTCCGCCGGCAGCGTGTGGGCCGCGAGACTCGTGGACGCCGCCAGCACGACAATTGACAAACGCCCCGGCCGATCGACCAACCCGCGAAACAGGGTCACCGCTCGCCTCGTCTCAGATCGAATCCGGCGTCGCTACAGCTCCGGAGACGCACCTCTGCGGGCGACGTCGATGGAGAGGTTGGTGCCGAGGGGCAGAATCGAACTGCCGACACCGTGATTTTCAGTCGGTTCGAGCCCGACCGCTGAGGTCCGCTGCAGACCGCTACCAGTCATTTTCGGCCCAAATCCACACGGCTGCGGTCCGCTGGGATCCGCAGGAGACGGCACGCAATTGTCTGCCGATTGTCAGTCAAAATCCAGGGCCTCACGGCTTCCCCCAACCCATCTTCGCGGTCATCGCCTCGGTCAGCTCGTCGTCGGTCACGTTCAGGTAGCGCTGGGTGACCAGGAGCGTCGAATGGCCGAGGAGAAGCTGGATCTCCCGGAGGTCGAGTCCCTTCTCGCGCCAGCGGCACGCGGCTTCATGCCGCAAGTCGTGCCACCGCAAATCGATCCGCCGCAGCGCCGTCGTGTCGACGCGACCCTTCCGTTTCGTGCGCTTCGGAGGTTCGCCGTGCGCGAGGAGTACGAGGCTCTCCCAGGCCGTTCGGAAGTTGGTGACGCGCTTGCCGTCCACCGTGCCGAACACGTACGCCTCCGGGCCGAGAAACCGGCGCGACTCAAGGATCGTGGCGAATCGGCCTTTCGGATCGAACGGAATGCCCCGCGTCTTCGCGCTCTTCGTCGTCTCGCCGCGGAGCGTGACGCGATACTTCACCCAATCGATGTCGCGGTTGCGGACCGCCAGCATTTCACCACGCCGGACGCCCAGGTCGAACGCCGCCACGATCCGCGGCTGCATCTCCCGGCCGGCGTACCAGTGCTCCGGCGTATCGATGAGGGCGCACGCCTCGAGAAGCGCCTTCTCTTCCGCTGAGTAAACACGTCGGCTTCGCTGGGCTTCGTGCTTCGTGCTGATCACGATCCCGTGCCGATGGAAGGGTGTCCGTGTCATCCATCCTCGACTCTGCGCCCACCCGATGAAATGCCGCAGGCGCGCGAGGTAGCGATTCACCGTTGCCGGCTTGCGATCCTTGAACCCACGCCGAAACTCCTCGATCGGCGCCGGATGTTCGAGCGTCGTCAGCGGTTGCTCGCCGAAGTGGGATTGAAGGACGTGGACGGCGCTCTTCGCGCTTTGCTGTGCGCGCAGTTCGGGGAGGTGAGCCGCGGCGTACTCCTCGAGCGCGGTTGTGACGGTGAGCTCGCCAGAGGGCGGGGCCGGCGGGACACGCGGATCACGCCCTGCCCCGATGTCGGCGAGGAAGAGCGGCGCCCAGCGTTTTTCGGCTTCCTGTTTCGTCCGAACGGGCTGAGTCGCACCGCGCGGCAGCGCGTACTCGTTCACCGGCATTCGATACCGGATGCGACGGTGCATGACGTCGAACCACCACGGATGCGAACACCGGTGGTCGCCATATGGGCAACCCTTCGCCTTGCAAATCTTGTGGACGCTCATCGCTGTCCTACCGCGTTTTGCCGCCAGCGGCCATCCACCGCAGCAGCTCGCTCTGCCGAATACGAACGCATTGGAGCCGGGCGCCGAACCGTTCGACATTGAGGTGCCCGGCGGTGTACGCCCGCCGGATCGAGTCCTCCGAAATCTGAACGGTGGCGGCCGCCTGGGTCACGGTGAGCAGCGGATCCGCCAGGCTCCGAACCGGATCAGGCTCACCGGCGGCGGCGAAGGTTACCACGTTGCTCATCGGCACGCCTCGCTCGGCACGACGCGCTGAGACTCCATCGCGCCGGTTTCATCAGGTGTCGCTGCCTCCCGCCCCGTGTGGGCCCGAGTGTCTCGACAGCTCGCGCAGACGAACGGCCGCACGGGCGCCGTGGCGTCATACTCGCCGGAACAGACAACGCAGATCACACGGACGGCCGCAGCCTGTAGGTCGTCGTATGCACGCCTCGTGGTCGTGTTGGGCGACTGCGCGTCATCCGGTGCGACGAAGAACAGGGGCCGGCATCCGACGGCGCGCGCGGCGGCCTCGATCGTTCCAAGACGCGGATCGCGCTGGGCCTTCAGCAGGTACGTCAGCGTGCGCCTCGACAGGCCGCTGCGCCTCGCCATTTCAGCGTGGGTGATGCCGAGGCGCTCGCGTGCGGCTTCGAGTTCGGCGCCGAGCTCGACGAGCAGGGCATCGACGTCAGTCACGCGCACGCCTCAACCTCATCGAACCGGTACACGTCGCCTCGGAAGCGGAGATCAATACTCGTCGTCGGCCCGTTTCGCTGCTTGGCGATGATCAGTTCGGTCCGTGGAATCTCTGTCACGCCTCCGTTCTGCTTTGCTGGCGGCCTGGAGATGAGGAGCACGACGTCGGCGTCCTGTTCCAAGGATCCGCTTTCACGAAGGTCCGAGAGCTGCGGCCGGTGGTCGGCCCGGTCCTCGACCCTCCGCGACAACTGGCAGAGAACCAGGATCGGCACCTGTAGCTCCCGTGCAATTTGCTTGAGCAGAAAGCTCGTCGCCCCGATTTCGAGATCCCGACGCTCGGCCTTCGGATGGCTCATGAGCTGCAGGTAGTCGATGATGACCAGGCTCAGCGCCCCGAGCCGGGCCTTCAGGCGCCGAACCCGACTGCGAATCTGGAACGCGCTCAGCGCCGGCGTGTCGTCGGACCAGAACCGGAAGCCGCTGAACTCCGCCATCGCCTCGCCGATGCGCTGCTGTTCGAGCCCAGAAATCTGGCCGCACTGCAGCCGATGGCCGTCCACCTCCGCGAGCCGAGACAGAATCCGAAACGTCTGCGCCTGGTTTGACATCTCCAGGGAGAAGAACGCGACCGGCCCCACCGTACGCGCCACGTGGAGCGCGATTTGGAGTGCGATGGTGGACTTTCCCTGACTCGGGCGCCCGCCAACAAGCACGAGATCCCCGGGCTGTAGCCCTCGCGTGTAGCGATCGAGCTCGACAAAGCCGGTCGCCAGTCCGGTGACCGGCCGGCGCGCCGCCGTTACCGCTTCGATCACCGGATAGATTCCCCGCGCCATCGCATCAGCGGACATCAGATCGCCGGGTGTCGTCTGCGTGCTGAGATCGAGCAGTGCCCTTTCAGCGGCGTCGACGATGGCGGCCGGCTCCTCTTCGTCGTAGGCCGCGGCGAGCAGCTTGTTGGCCGTGTAGATGATGGTCCGCTGCTGCGCCTTTTCGCGAAGGATGCGCGCATAGAAGGCAACGTTGGTGGACACGGGAACACCGTTCCCGAGCGCGGCAATGTAGGCCGGCCCGCCCACCACGTCCAACGCATCGGCCTTCGCGAGTGTGTCCTTCAGCGTCACGAAGTCGATGGCTTCGCTGCGCTGGTACATCGCCAGCATCGCGCGGTAGATGCGCTGGTGACTGTCGCGGAAGAACATCTCCGGCGTTACCCGATCCGCCAGGTCGTCGAGCGCCTTGCCGTGCGTCACGAGCACGACGCCGAGGATCGATTGTTCCGCCTCGAGGTTGTGCGGCAGTGTCCGCTCTGCGACGGTCGTCATTTCCCGAACTCCATCGCGCCATACCGCTGCTTTGCTGGATCAGGTACCCGCTTCAACGAACTCACGGCGGCCTCGTTCTGCGGACGTTGATTCGGACGAGGGTCGTACTTGCCCTCGAGCACTTTCGCGATGTTGTCAGGCTTGAGCGCCCACTCGAACGTGGCCAGCCACCCGCGATCGTTCTGGCCGCGGCAAAAGGGAGAGGCGTTGACGCGAGCAAATACCTGGCGCATTCCGTCAATCCCACGCTCGCGCAAACAAGCGACGGAATGACGACGCCGTTGCGGAGTCAGCTCTACGGCTCGGGGAATAGGCTCGGTAGTGGTCTCATTCCAGAGGCGTCGGAGGTCCTCAGGAGACGAGGAAGACGGACTAGGCGCCTCCTCCTTCTCTTTTGAAGATGCAATTGCAAATGCAGGGGACCCCCCTAAGGATGGGGGCGAAGGATATCCTTCCGATGGTCCTTCCCGGAGTCCTTCTGGTGGTCCTTTCGGTCGCGGAACGTTCGGATTTTCGAGGCTTTTCGGACCACCGGCCGCGCGTGCCGTCCTAATGCGCTCGTCTCGCACCATGCGCCGGCTGTAGTACGTTCCGTCGTCTGTTTTGCTAAGGACTCCGTTCGCTTCCAGCTCGCGCAGGAGCTTCGCGACGGTCGCCCTCGGCGCACCGACCATGCGCGCGAGCTCCGCGACGGTGATCGGTTGCCCAGTGCGGGTCCGAAGATGGCCGTACGGCTCGCTGAAGTGGGCGTAACAGAGCATGTCCATCCAGAGCCCGCGTGCAGGGAGCGTGCAGGCGCGAACCGCTTCGTCGCGAAGCCAGTCGCCTGGATAGAACTGAAATGCCGGGCGCTTTCCGGCGTCGGCGCTCATCGCCCGAGACCCGGCGCGGCCGCCTCCGTGACGCTGTCGCGCATGAGGACGTCGCGCTTGACGGCGAGCAGGCGATCGCAGACGTCCTCGGCACCGATCGCTTGCGCCCACGCAATCGCGCTAGTGAGGCTGCCCTTCAGCCCCTCGACCGCAATAATCTTGAATGAAGCGGAACCTTCCTGTAGTCTCTCCATGTCGCGTCCTTTTCCGTCCGCGCGATGTTCTCGAGCCCGTGTCGCCCACCCCGGCGGCCGGGCTCGCGCCGTCTCAGGCCGTCAGATCGCAACCGAAACGCGCCGGCGAACCTTCCGCAGCAGTTCAGTCTTGGAAACACCGAGGGCGCGCGCCAGGTGCGCGACATGCTCGGGGCGAGACGGCCACCGTCCGCATTCGAGGAGCGACAGATACTGCTGCGTGAATGGCGGACCAAGTCGAACTGCGAGATCGGCCTGCGACAGCAAGCGCTCCGCGCGGACACGCCGAAGGTTCACGGCCAAGTACTGATACTCGGACATGCGGACCCTCACTTGAGCGTCGCCTTCACCTTCCGGTAAGGCGAGAGACGAGGACACACCCCGCCTGCTTCGTCAGTTCCCGAAGCGAAGACAGAAATTTAGTTTGTTGGGAGTGTTTCGCTGGCCGCGCGTGCCGCCGGTACTCACAGTGCCGCAGCGGGACGACCGATCGCTCACGACACTTCCTGTCGCGCTACCAACCTTAAGCGGTCGGCCTGGGTACGCTCGCGAAACCCAGGAGCTCAGCGATGTCGGCCGCCAAGCGTCCGCCGGCTTGATGTGCCGGAACCGTCGCTGGACATTGCGTCCCGCGGGAGGCTCTCGCGTTATCAGCGCGAAGCCGTCGCCGCTGTCACGTCGCGGGGCCGTCCGGTCGAGGGCCTGGGGGCCGGAACCCGACATCATTCTCGGACAACTCAGTGTCCGAGTCAAACTGTTACCTACGCAGTAGCCGATGCGCGTCCTTCAGTGCGTTTCTAGGGTGCGGGCTATCTCGCGAGCTCGAACTCCGAGGCGTCCCAAATTCGGCACTGCTGTCCGTCGACGTGAAACGTGGAGCCGATGCCGGCGAATATCCCAGGCGACTGCACGACGGCGTCGGCCCCGTTGTTCCGCCACAGCCCGAAACACCCGATGCTGAGATCGAACAGCCACGCCTGCCGATCAGCGTAGCGGTACACGAAGACCTGATCGTTGCCCGACCGTGGCACGGCCATGATGTAAACCCACTCGGCGCGGCCGGGTAGCTGTGCCACCGCGCTGCCGGCAGACATCAGGACGGCAGCGAGGGCGAATGGGACGACGAGAATGCGCTGTCTCATCATGAACCTCCGCGAATCAGCGGGCTTCCTACCGGCACGCTGGTGCTGATTGCTGCCTCGCCCATTCGCCCCGCTTGCGAGCCCGACCCGTCTCCCGCTGCGCCTCGATCATCTCGCCAATCCGCCGTTGCTCACCGGCACGTCGTCTCGATGAGAGTCCCTATGCGGCGTGACGTGCAGTGGACGGTGCGGAAATAGTTCGGCCACGCGGCTCTGTGTCCAACGGAGCGACTCGGCGAGTCTCGCCTGCTGTGCGTCCAAGCGTGCCGCCTTCCGCTCGCTCAAGACGCCTTCCTCGATGCTCTTGATAGAGTGCCGGAACAGGGTGGACTCCCCGCCGTGACGTCGCGCGCGACCTGCGGCGGTTCGGTCCCCACACCCGACCGCCACGGCAAGCCCAACTCGGTGAACTCGGCTACGACAGCCTCGAAGGCGGCTCGTGCGTCCACGTCCGCGGGCGGCGGTGGGCCATCCACAGTCTGCGCCGCGGTGGAGGCGACGGCGACCGCCACGAGCAGCGCCATCAGCCCCAGGTGTGTCACTCGTCGTCGCATTCGCATTCGTCGCGTCATGCTGAAGCTCCATTCGTGGGCGTGACGGGTGGGACGATGCAGCCCACAGCAGATCCGACACCCACGACACAGAAGCCTTCGGGGCCGCCGGCTATATCTCCGGCCCGTACTCCTCGTCCCCTGCCCACGGGTCGACGTCCTCGAACAGCTCCGCGTTCGCCAATTCTCGCGCCTGATGAATTGACATCCCGCTCCGGAACAGTTGCGCCATCCGCTTCCCGTGGTCGTCCAGGAGTTGGTCGACTTCCTCGTCGGCCAGGTTCGGATGCGCCTTCTTCACCGCCTGCCAGAGTGCGGTTCGCGTCGATCAGGCCTTCCTTTCGATGTTCCGGGCTGCCTTGGGCAAGCGAGCACGAACTCGCTCGGACGCCGTCGCCAGAGTATCCCTCAGTCGAGCCCGACGAAGCACCCAACGGGCTCGTACCCTCGACCGACGGATCTCGAACACGTAGCCTTCCAGCGCGAGCTCGGCGGCCGCACAACCGATCAACGCACGATTCGCCGCCCGTCGCAGTTGAGCGGCCGTGGTCATCGCTGATTCCAAATCGCCGCTCGTCCCTAATCGCAAGGTTGCACGGAGATCCTGGAACGTTCGGCGCATGAACTTCCACGAGCGAGTAACAGTGCGATCGGGCACAAACGCCGACACTGGTGGTTTCAATTGGCGGGCGCGGTCAAGCCACGGTCCGGTGTGCTGAGATAGTTCCTCGTGCGAGCGAATGCGAGCGTCACGGACGTGCATCGCCAGAACGGCGATCGCCCGAACGCGTTCGAAGAGCGCCACCGACGTTGATACCCGGTGCTCACGGTGGGCCGCGTACACCGCGATTCGCTTCGCCGCCCATGCATTGATCGCGGCAATCGTGAGGGCGCTCACCGATGTAATCAAGGCGGCCACAATCGTGCCCCCGCCAATGACGATCAGCGCCCATCCCGGAAGTCCGTACCGGTTGAAAACGTCCAGTAACTCCGGCGGCATCGTCGATGGGCGATTGTACCGGCGGTTAACGGAATCTGGCCTTATGCGACATCGCGAGGCGATCAGCGGAGCGGGTACAGCGGGACGAGCGGAGGTAAGGGCGAAATCGCGTACGGGTTCGTCACGGACGACGGACTAAGCGGGCTGCCGTACGGGCTGTACGGATTCATGATGCTCGAGGGACTGTAGGGGCTGCCATAGAGTCCGTACGGGTTGCTCGTGCTGTCGGGCGCGTAGGGATTCGCGGACAACCTCCCCAGATATGGATTCACGATTTTCGGTGCCTGGGTCGTGTAGGGATTCGTCGCCGAGTAGGAGCTGTACGGACTCCCGTACAGCCCGTACGGGTTGTTGATACTGTCCGGGCTGTAACGGCTGCCGTACCGTCCGTACGGGTTGCTGACACTGTTCGGATCGTACGGGTTGCTCGACAACGTTCCGAGATATGTACCGTCTTCACCAACCAGGGACGGCGGTCCAGAAAGTACTGGAAGCGATTGGCGCGGTCGTGGAGTCGGTGCAGCGAAACGCGGGGCTCTGAGTGGTGTTGGCGGTGTGATTGGCTGAAGTTGCGACAACTGCGCGCGCCACGCCATCGTGATCACCCATTCCAGGCCATCGTGATCACCTGTTGTACGGCATCGTGATCACTCATTCCACGGCATCGTGATCACCCGTTGTACGGGTCGTGATCACCCGTTCCACG
>Ga0194128_10002876_pt1 | contig 27269 bp, 27 predicted proteins | sample TA2KigCa65mmetaG_FD_148650 | JGI IMG/M metagenome (GOLD analysis project Ga0194128, IMG submission 148650) | Freshwater microbial communities from Lake Tanganyika, Tanzania - TA2015037 Kigoma Deep Cast 65m | ecosystem: Environmental > Aquatic > Freshwater > Lake | place: Tanzania: Lake...
TGGCGGGCTCGATGGCGGTCGGGCCGGGCCCGGGCGGGACGCCGGCGGAGCGTGGTACCCCCGGCAGGAGTCGAACCTGCGCGCATGGTTTAGGAAACCACTGCTCTATCCACTGAGCTACGGGGGCACGAGCGCAGTCTAGCGCGGTCCGCGGCGCGGGCCTGCGGTGCTCCCGCAGGCGCTCACCGTCGCGGTGGCCCGGTGATCGTGACCTGCGCGAGCGAGCCCACCAGTCTGGCGACCTCATCCCAGGTCGGTGCCTCCGCGTAGCCTACGAGAAAGTCCGTCTCGCGTCGCACGACCGCGAAGTACGTCGACCACCCCGCTCGCGACCACCACGCATTGCGGATGCGGTGGGGCTGCGCGTCTTCGATGGCCAGTGCGCAGCGCAGCCGAGCGCGATGCTCGGCACCGCATCAATTCCCCGTGCCGCCGTCACAAACGCGCGTGTTCGTTCGTCTTCCCTGGTGACGGGCCCCGCCCCCGGGCGGTGCCCGCGACCGCAGCCAGCGAGAAGCGCAAGGCCTCGGGAAACCGGGCGGCGCAAAGCCACGGGCCTACCGGCCTCCCTTCGCCGGGAGCGGCCACGGCAGCCGGGCTACCGACAGCTGTGGGGCGACCTTCGCCCTCCGGCTTCCTCGCACTGAAGCCGCAGCGCGCTCGGCGCTGCGACGGAGGAGCGCCCGCGATGACGCCGCCGGGTTAGACGCCCCCTCCCCCCAAGACAGGGCAAACCGCGGGAGACTGCGGGACGCAAAGCCACGGGCCCCCGCGGCTCCCACGAGCCGCCGGGCAGCCGAGCTGCCGAACGGGGACCAGCCGCGCGACGCAGCCGTTGCTGCCGGGCGCGGTCAACGCTCGCTCGCTAACCACCCCACGAGAGGTGCCATGGTCCTGAAGCAGATCAGCCGACTCCACCGACCGCTCATCGCCGTCGCCGCCGGTGCGGTTCTGTCCGCGGCCGCGTTCCTCGGCGCGCAAGTCGCCGTGCAGCAGCACGTCCCGGATGCGGCGTACGCCCCGGCGTATGAGGCCGCGGCGCAGCAGGCCGTCTCGGAGCGCGCGGCCGCCGGCGAAGCCACGCTCATCAACTACAAGACGGGCGGCTACGACGGCTCGGGCTACTCCCCGGCCCCCGGGATCCAGTCGCTCGCGATCACCTGGGACTAGACCCGCGCTGACATGACGGGCCGGCGCGCCGGGCCACCCCCGCCCGCGCGCCGGCTCCCCCTCCCCCCTCCGCCCCGCCAACCCGCCACGTCCACGCCGGCGCCACGCGCGGTCGCTCGAGTCGACCGGCGATCTCGACCCGGTCGGCGGCAGCCCGCCCGCTCCCTCGTGTTCCGGGCGGCGCGGCGGGCCTAGGACTGCGCTGGCGGCTGGAACTCGTTCTTCAGCAGCGGCCCCAGCGACTTCGGGAAGATCTCGAACATCTCGTCGAGGGTCCAGATCGGGGTGCGCGCGTAGGCGCGCGCCTCGATCTCGGGGATCGTGTAGAGGCCGACCTCGTTGCCGCGGATCGCGAAGTCGCGGCCGTTCACGTTCTGCGCATCGTTCGAGGCGAGGTAGACGATGAGCGCGGCGATCGCGGTCGGGTCGAGGGCCGTGAGCCCGCCGCCCCCGGCCCGCCGCTCGCCACGCGCCTCCGCGGCGCGGGCGGCGGCCTCCATCTCGGGCGAGAGCGTGAGCCGCGTCGCCGCCGTCGGGCGGATCGCGTTGCAGGTCACGCCGTAGCGGCCGAGGTCGCGCGCGACCGTGCGGGTGAGCCCGACGATGCCCTCCTTCGCGGCCGAGTAGTTCGCCTGCCCCGCGTTGCCGAGGCCCGAGCTCGAGCTCGTGTTGATGATGCGCCCGGAGCGCTGCTGGCGCATCACGACGGCCGCGTGCTTGATCGTGTTGAACGTGCCGGTGAGGTGGACCGCGATCACCGCGTCCCACTCCTCCTTCGTCATGTTGAACACCATGCGGTCGCGCAGGATGCCGGCGTTGTTCACGAGGATGTCCAGCCGCCCGAACTCGTCGAGCGCCTGCTTCACCATCGCGCCCGCGGCGTCGAAGTCGGCGACATCCGAGAAGTTCGCGACCGCGCGGCCGCCGGCCTTCGCGATCTCGTCGACGACCTCCTGCGCCGGCGTGGCGTCGGCGCCCTCCCCGGCGGTCGACCCGCCGAGGTCGTTCACCACCACCGCCGCGCCCTCCGCCGCGAGCGCCACCGCCTCGCCGCGGCCGATGCCGCGCCCGGCGCCGGTCACGATCGCCACCTTGCCCTCGAGTCGCCCTGCCATCTGACGTGCTCCCATCCACTGCTGCGCGCCGCGGGACGCGGCGTCCCGCGGTTCGTCGGGGACCGCATTCTGCCACAGCCCCCCGTGCGAGCCAGTGCCGAAGGCACGCCCGCCACCGCGCCCGGGACGCCCCGCGTGTATCTTCGAGCGCCCGGGACCGCGCGGTCGGAGCGAGGGGGGAGCGATGCGCCTCGACGACGTGGTACGCGCCGCACGACCGCCCTTGGCCGAGGCGGGGCCGCGGAAGATCCCGTGGGACGACCCGGCGTTCAGCGCGCGCATGCTGCGGGAGCACCTCACGCAGGATCACGACGGGGCGAGCCGGCGCGCCGCGAGCATCGATGCCCATGCGCGCTGGCTCCACGATGAGGTGCTGCGCGAGCGCGCCTCGCGCGTGCTCGACCTCGGCTGCGGGCCCGGGCTGTACACGGCCCGGCTCGCCGCGCTGGGCCACGACTGCACCGGCGTCGACTTCAGCCCCGCGAGCATCGAGCACGCGCGGGCTCAGGCCGCGGGGGCGGGCCCTGGGCGCGCGCGATACGTCCTGGGCGACGTGTGTCGGCGGATCTCGGCGGGCCGCACGACCTCGTGATGATGCTCTACGGCGAGCTCTACGCGTTCTCGTGCGAGGAGGCGGCGGCGCTGCGCGCGCGCGCACGGGCCGCGCTCGCGGGCTCCGGCCGCGTGCAGCTGGAGGTGAGCCGGGTCGAGGCGCTGCGCGAGGAGGGGACGTGGCTCCGGTCCTGGCGTACCGCGGAGCGCGGCCTCTTCGCCGATCGCCCGCACCTCGTGCTCGAGGAGGCCGGCTGGGACGAGACCGCGCGCAGCGCGGCCTCGCGCTGGTACGTCGTCGACGCCGCCACCGCGGAGGTGGAACTCCACGGCGAGGTGCTGCAGGCGTACGACGACGCGGCCCTCGACGGCCTGCTCGCGGCCGCGGGCCTCGCGCTCGAGCGCCGGGTGCGCTCGCTCGCCGGCGACGCTGAGCGCGATCCGGGGCTCTCGGTGATGATCGCGAGGGCGCGCTGACCTCGGGGGCCGCCGGGGAGTGTTCCCGGGGGTCGGCCAGACCGGGACGGTGGAGCTCAAGACGGGGACGTACGTCTTCGTCTGCTGAATCCCGAACGCGCAGGGGCTGCCACACTTCGCGGGCGGCATGGTGCGCACGCTCACGGTGCGGTGAGCCGCGCGCGCGGCGGGCGCCTATCCCGCTGCGCGCGGGAGCGGGAACGCGCGGAGCCGCTCGAGCGTGAGGATCGCCGTCCAGGTGCGACCGCCGTCGGTCGAGCGCCAGACCGCGGCGGGCGCACCCGTCAGGTAGACGACGCTCGGGTCGACCGGGTCGAAGACCAGCGCGGTGAGCCGCTCGACCTGGTTGAGGAGCGCGCGGTTCACCTCCGGGGGAATCGGGCCCAGCGTCGTCCAGGTTGCGCCGCCGTCCCGGCTCTCCACCACCTCCGAGGCAGCCACCCCGATCACGTGGCTGCCGTTCGGGTCGTGCGGGCTGAACGCGGCGATCGTCACGCCGCGCGTGGGCGCGCGGAACGTCGCGCCGCCGTCGGTCGAGACGTACGCGCGCTGGGCGAACGTCGGGGACTGCCCGAGCACGATGATGTGGCGGAACCCGCGGCTCGCGGACATCGCGATGACGCCGCGGTACTCGAGCGGCAGGCGGTCGGCCCAGCTCGTCCATGTGAACCCGCCGTCCTCGGAGAGCATGATCCCGAACTCCGCATACGTGCCCGGCTGCGCGCCGCCCTTGGGCACCACCGAGGTGGCGAGCAGCACGCGACGCGGCGCGTCCGGGTCGACGGCGACGCGCGCGGCCGAGAGGTCGGGGAGCAGGCCGGTGGGGAGCTCGATCCACGAACGCCCGCCGTCGGTCGTCTTGTAGAGCACGCCCTTCGTGTTCACGGGGCGGCCGTCGCTCCCCGCGTAGCGCGGGATGAAGTTGGCCGAGCCGTAATAGACCGTGCGCGGGTTCGCGGGGTCGATCGCGAGCGCGTGGCCGCCGCCGGCGTTCATCCAGTCGGCGAGGATCTGGTGCCAGCTCGCGCCGCCGTCGAGGCTCTCGTAGAGCCCGGCGTTCTCGGCGATGGCGTTTCGGAGTGTGCCGGGGCTGTCGACGCGGATCATCAGCAGCCGCTGCGGGTTCGTCGGGTCCACGATCGTGCGTCCCATCTCGAGGATGCAGATCGATGACTGGTCGCTACGCAGCGGGTAGCCGCGCAGGCCGCTGGAGATCGGGAACCAGGTCGCGCCGCGGTCGGTCGACTTGAACATGCCGCGGTACTCGACGCCGACGTAGAGCGTGCTCGGGTTGCGGGGATCGATCGCGAAGGTCTCGTTGGTGCGGTAGTTGTCCTGGGCACGCACGTCGCAATGCTCGGCGTAGATCGCCGGCGAGCGCGGCGGCGGGTTGGTGGGCACGGGTCCGGACGGCGCCGCGGGAGCCGTGGGCGCGGACGAAGGAACGGGGGCGCCGGGCGGCGCGCCGGTCGGCGCCGCGGGTGGCGTCGGGGCCGCGACGCCCGGGTCCGGGCTCGCTGTGCGCGGCGGTGTGGCGGCGGTCGCAGCGCGCGCGTCGATCGGCGGCAGCCCCTGCGCGCCGGGCGTCGCGCCCGAGGGCGGCGGCGACGGCGCTGTTGGGGGGCGGGGAGTGGCCTCGATCGCGGGCCCGGCACCGGGACCGCCCGCGTCGCGAGCGGGCGAACCCCCTGAGGGGGCGCACGCCACGAGGACGGCGACCAGCGCGGCCGCGATCGCCGCGGCGCCCACCCGCACCAGCCGCACGCTGCCTTCGGGAGATGTGATCCAGCGCTCCTTTGGTCGGGGCTGGCGCGCCTACTCCGGCTGCCCGAGACCGTCCTATGAGCCGTAAACGTTATTCAAAAGCCGGACGTTCGTGCGGCCCCGGCAGCGCGCGCGGGTGGCCACCGAGATGCCGCCGTCCCCACCTTGAGTCGGCGCGGGTGAGCGAGCTGCCCCGGCTCGCCGGCGGCCGCACCCCCTGTGCGCACGAACGGGCGCTAGGATGCCTGACGCTCGAGGTGGCTCCCGCCGCCCGGCGCTCGCGAGTCCCCGGTGACTCGGTGGTGCGGGGTTGATGGACCCGTCGCTCTTCGCCCCGATGTTGTGCCCGCCTTCGCTGCGGCGGCGCCTCGCCGCCTGGGTCGGCGGGGTGCTTGTCAACCTGTCCGGTCTCTGCACAGCGCTCGTGATGGGGATGCCCGCGCTCGGGGGGATCTCGGACGGGAGCGTCACGCCCTCGCCGCGACCGGTGACACCGCGCTCTTCGCGGGCGCGGTCGGGGCGGGCGCGATGCTTCTGCTCGGGGCGCGCTTCGGCGGGTTCCTGCCGATGGTGGCGCCGTTCGCGAGCGCGGGCGTGGCCTCGGCCGGGGCCGCGCTCACGGTGGGCGACGTGCAGTCGTCGCTCCTCGGGCAGGCGCTCCAGTCCGCGGAGCTCGATGCGGTCCTCGAGCGCGTGGCGGACGTCCCGGTGCTGTACATCGCCGCGAGCTCGTCGCTCTCGGGCGGGCTGCTGCAGTGGCTGAGCCGGCCGCGCATCTAGGCGCCCCCCGGAACCCGCTTCCGGTTCCGCGCCGCGAGTGCGCATCGGCCCCTCCGCCCCCGGCCGCCCGTCGCGCACCCTGGGGAGGCCCCGCGCCGGGAGGTGCACGGCGCGACCAGGTCCCGCCCGGCTCGCCACCCCTCGGGGCGCGCCCGGAGGGGGCTGGGTGGCGAACCCCGATCGCGACAAGCGGCCACCCCGAGACCCGCGGGGCCCGCTGCGCAGCTCGTCGCAAGGCGCCGATGATGTACGTGAAGGAAGCGCGCACCGCCTCGAGGGTCGGGTGCGACGCGCGCGGCCCGGCCGTGGACCATCACGACGACGCCTCCGCCGAGTGCCCCTGCTCGGACTGCCGGCTCCGCCGCTTCCAGCAGTGGCGCGTCGCGCTCGAGTCGGGCTGGACCGTCGAGCGAGGGCCCGACGGCGCCTGGCGGCTGATCGCGATCAAGGACGCGGGCCTCGGCGAGGACGACGACCTCGCCGCGTGAGCCGGGCGCCCGCCTCGGGGTGCACCGTCCGCGCGGACGGTCGGCGGCTTCGCAGGGTCATCGTTCGAGGGTGGGTGGTGGAGATGGGGGGATTCGAACCCCCGGCCTTCGCATTGCGAACGCGACGCTCTCCCAGCTGAGCTACATCCCCACGCCGGAACGCGGACACTGAGTATAGGAAGCGCCCGAAGTCGGGGGCAATCTCGCGTCGCCCGCCGCCGCGGGCGACGCGACTCCCCGCGGCGCCGGCGCGACGACCGTCAGTCGAGCAGCCCGGGCAGTGGCTCGATCGTCATCCGGCCGCCCGACACGTCCACCTTGAGGACCACGTCCGGGATCGCGGGGATGAGCGCATCGCGCCTGCCCGGCCGGCTCACCACGTAGACGTCGTTCGCGCCGGTCTGCAGGACCTCCTCGACGCGCCCCACGGCCTCCCCCCCGGCGGTGACGACCTCGAGCCCGAGCAGGTCGTGCACGTAGTGCTCGCCGGGCGGGAGCGGGGTCAGGTCCGCCTCGTCGATCTCGATCAGCTCCCCGCGCAGCGACTCCGCGGCCGTGCGGTCGCGGTAGCCCTCGAAGAGCAGCATCGGGTAGCCGTACGGCTCGACGTGATCGAGCACGCGCCGCGGCTCGCCGCGCACGAGCAGCACCGCACCCCTGTTGAGCCGGTCGGGGTTCGAGGTGAGCGGGGTGACCTTGACGTGGCCCTTGAGGCCCCAGGGGGCGTTGATCACGCCGACCGCGACGCGCGCCACACCAGGCCCCGCCGTGCCGGTCGTGCCTATTCGATGTTCAGCGACGCGCGCACGCCCGCGCGCACCGCGGCGACGTGGAGCAGCGATCGGATCGCGTTCGCGCAGCGCCCGTCGCGGCCGATGATGCGGCCCTTGTCCTCCTCGTGCACCCGCAGGTGGAGGATGACGCGGTCGCCGTCGTGCTCCTCCTCGACCACCACGTCCTCCGGGTGGTCGGCGAGCGCGCGCGCGAGGTACTCGATGAGCGCTTTCATGCGGCCTCCCGGCCTGGGCGCGCCTACTCGGCGGCCGCCGCGGCCTGGGCCGCCGTCTGCTCCGCCTTCGACGGCTTCGTCTGGCGCTTCGGCGGCGCGGCGTCCCAGACGCCCTTCGCGACGAGCAGCCGGTGCACGGTCTCGGAGGGCTGCGCCCCCACCGAGAGCCAGTGCTTCACGCGCTCCTCATCGAAGACGACCGTGTGCGGCTCGGTCAGCGGGTCGTAGTGCCCGACGATCTCCACGAAGCCGCCGTCGCGCTTCGCGTCCTGGTCGGCCACCACCACGCGGTACGCCGCCTGCTTCTTCTTCCCGGTCCGTCGCAGTCGAATTCGTAGCAAGCCGTCCTCCGCGGTCGGAACCGTCGCCGATTCCCAGTGTGCTCGTGTGTCGCCGCGTCTGATCGCGCGAATGGCGGCGCGGGAGCGGGCCCGGAACTCGGATCAGAGGCCCAGCATGCGCATGAGACCGCCGGCGCCCTTGCCGGTGGTCATCGCCTGCATCAGTTTCTTCGCATCCTTGAACTGGTTCAAGAGCCGGTTGACGTCCGCCGGCGTCGTCCCCGACCCCCGCGCGATCCGCCGCCGCCGGGAGCCGTTCAGGATGTCCGGGTTGCGGCGCTCCTCCGGCGTCATCGAGTAGATGATCGCCTCCGCCTGCCTGAAGTACGACCCGTCGAGGTCGGCCCCGCCCAGCTGCTTCGCGATGTTCCCGCCCCCCGGCAGCATCTCGAGCAGCCCGGACACCGGCCCCATCTGCTTCACCTGCTGCATCTGCGCGCGGAAGTCCTCGAGGTCGAACTGCCCCGACCGCATCCGCTTCGCGACGTCCTTGATATCGCGGTCGGCCATCGTCTGCTGGGCCTTCTCGACCAGCGAGACGACGTCGCCCATCCCCAGCACCCGCGAGGCGAAGCGGTCCGGGTGGAAGTCCTCGAGCGCCTCGAGCCGCTCCCCCGTCGTGATCAGCTTGATCGGGAGCCCCGTGACCTCGCGCACCGAGAGCACCGCGCCGCCGCGCGTGTCGGAGTCGACCTTCGTGACGACAATCCCCGTGCCCTCGATTGCCTCGTCGAACTCGCGCGCGAGCGTCACCGCCTCCTGGCCGGTCATCGCGTCGACCACGATCAAAATCTCGGTAGGGTCGACCTCGTCCGCCACGGCGGCGAGCTCGTCCGCCAGCTCGTCGTCGAGCGCAACGGCGCCGCGCGTGTCGATCACGATGGCGTTCGCGCCGGTGCGCGCGGCCTCCTGCATCGCGCGGCGCGCGACCTCGACGGCCGGCGCCTCGCGCTCCTCGACCCACACCGGCACGCCGATCTGCTCGCCGAGCACCCGCAGCTGCTCGCTCGCGGCCACGCGCTCGAAGTCGGTGGCGACGAGCAGCGGCGCGCGCCCCTCGCCCTTGAAGCGCAGCGCGAGCCGGCCCGCCAGCGTCGTCTTCCCGGAGCCCTTCGCGCCGACGACCATCACCGTCGTCGGGGCCTCGCTCGCGTGCATGAGCGGCTCGCGGTCGCCGCCGAGCACCTCGACGAGCTGCTGGTGCACGATGCCGACGACCTGCTGGCCCGGGGTGATCGAGCGCAGCACCTCCTGGCCGAGCGCGCGCTCGCGCACGCGCTCGATGAAGTCGCGCACGACCTTGAAGTTGACGTCGGCCTCGAGCAGCGCGATGCGCACCTCGCGCAGCGCCTCGTCCAGGTCGCCCTCGCTGATGCGACCGGTGGAGCCGAGGCGGCGGAAGGTCTGCTGGAGCCGTTCGGAGAGCGTGTCGAGCATGTGGAGGCCAGTCTAACGGGCGGGCGCGGGGCGCGCGAAGCGCGCGCCACGGGCGCGCGCGGCGCTAGCCGCCGCCGGCGTCGCGCGCGCCCTCGAGCAGGCGCCGCAGCGCACCCCACCTCGCGCCGAGCTCCTCCTGCGAGCGCAGCTTCACGTGGCGCAGCCGCTTGCCGGTGCCCTCGAGCACCCGGTCGGGGTCGGGCAGCTCCGAGCCGCGCAGGAAGCCCACGTTCACGTGCGCGCGGTGCACGGAGAGCGCGGCGATCCCCCGGCCGCCCGCGCCGTACTGGTTCGCGCCGAAGCCGATCCCGTTGCCCCTGCGGTCGGGCGTCTCCGCGACGTCGGGCAGCACCTCGTGCACGAGCGCGCGCCGCGAGCGCGAGCGCGCGGATGTCGGGCGTCGTCTCGCCGAGCCAGGCGTCGAGCTGCCGCTTCGAGAGCCGCGTGGCCGCGGGCATCGTCGTCCCCCTCATCCGGATGCGCGACGGGTCGCTGGGAGCAACTCGGCGACGGTGCGCACGATCCGCGCCGGGCGTGCCTCGTGGCTGTGCGGGAGGCCGCGCCCTCCGACGTCGATCCAGACGGCCGCCATCCCGAGCCGCATGGGCGCGGTCACGTCCCACTCGAGGTGATCGCCGACGAAGGTCGCCTCCGCGGCCGCCACGCCGAGCGCGCGCAGGGTGGCCTCGTAGACGGCGACCTCGGGCTTGCCCGCGCCGAACTCCCCCTCGATCTGCAGGTGATCGAAGCGGCGCGCGAGGTCGAACCGCTCGAGCTTCGCGCGCTGCTCGGCGGCGGTGCCGTTCGTGACGAGCGCGAGGGCCGCCCCGGCCGCGCGCAGCGACTCCAGCAGCGCGACCGCGCCGGGGACGAGCGCGAGCCCGGCGTCGCGCAGGTCGCGGTAGCGGTGCGCGATCTCGACGGGGAGCGCCGGCGGTGCCGCCGGCGTGCCGAGGCGCTCGATCGCGAGCCGGGCGACCTGCGCGCTGGCGGCGCGCAGGTCGCGCCGCCCCTCGAGGTGACGCCGCGCGTCCGACCAGAACCACGCGCTGGTCGCGATCGCCGCGCGCGCGAAGGCCTCGGCGTCGAGCCCGGGGAGGCGCTCCGCCGCCCAGCGGCTCGCCTCGCGCCACGCCGCCTCCTGGTTGCCGGTGAAGTCGACGATGGTGTCGTCGAGGTCGAAGAGCACGGCGCGGTCGCCGCGCCCGCTCAGAAGAGCCACCGCACCCCGTCCCATCCGACCCAGGGGTCGAACAGCAGCGACCCGGCGAGCGCGCCGACGAGGAAGCCGCTCGCCGCGCCGAGGCCGATGAGCGACCGGTGGTGGGTCACGTCGCGGAGGTTGTCGGTGAGGAACGTGGCGGCGAGGTAGTAGAGGACGACGGCGAAGCCGAGCGAGAGCGAGGCGACGAGCGCCCACTCGCCGGCGGCGACGAAGCCGACGACCCACCCGAGCGCCACCACGAACGCGGCGCCCGCGACGAGGCTGCGCAGGAAGAGCGCGCGCCCGTATCCGCGCACCGCGCGGTCGATGCGCGCGAGCTGCGCGGGCAGGTAGGCGCGCTTCTCGCGCTCGGCGCGCTCGAAGAGCGGGAGGTGGCGCTCCGCCGGGCCGCCGCGCCCGTTCCCCGAGGTGCCGGCGGCGCTCGCCACGACCCGCGCTCCCGCCACGACCGCGACGCCGCGGTCGACCTGCCGCAGCGCCACCCACGCGACCGCGGCGATCGCCGCGAGGACGAGCCCGAACGAGACCCAGGGCCGGGAGGCGAAGGAGCCGGTCTCCTGAAAGAGCGCCTCGCGCGTCAGGCACGCCTCCGGCGCGGGCTCGCCCGGCACCGCGCGCTCCCAGCACTCCGCGACGAAGGGGTCGTCCGGCCGTATCTTCGCGCCGACGCCGCCGAAGCCGTGCTGCTTCGAGTACCAGGACACTGAGTACGAGTACTCGCCGGCGCGGTCGTCGAGCGGCGTGCGCTGCTTCGCCTCGACCACGCGCTCCACGCCGCCGCACGCGGCGAACAGCAGCGCCGCGCACGCCAGCGCGGCGGCCGTCGCGACCGCGGGGAGCCGCGTGCGCGCGATCCGGGGCGTCGCCGGACCTGCCTAGCTCAGGCCTCGCTCGGCGATCATCGCGGTGACGTCGACGAGCCGGCACGAGTAGCCCCACTCGTTGTCGTACCACGCCATCGTCTTCGCGATGTCGCCGTCGATCACCATCGTCGAGGCGGCGTCGTGGATCGCCGAGCCGGGGTGGCCCTTGAAGTCCATCGACACGAGCTCCTCGCGCTCGTAGTAGAGGTAGTGCTTGAGCGGGCCCTCGGCCGCTGCGAGGTATGCCTCGTTGATCTCGCCGGCCGACGGCGAGTCGCGCAGGTCGGTGACGAGGTCCACGACGGAGACCGTCGGCGTCGGCACGCGGAAGGCGAGCCCGTCGAACTTCCCGGCGAGCTCCGGGATCATCTGCCCGACCGCGTCGGAGGCGCCCGACGAGGTCGGCACGATGTTGAGCGCGGCGGCGCGCGCGCGGCGCAGGTCCTTGTGCGAGTTGTCGACGAGGTTCTGGTCGCCGGTGTAGGCGTGGATCGTCGTCATCGAGCCGCGCTCGACGCTGAACGCCTCGTGGAGCACCTTCACCGCGAGCACGACGCAGTTCGTCGTGCAGGAGCCGGCGGAGATCACGTGGTGCTCGGCGGGGCGGTACTCGTCCTGGTTCGCCCCCATGATCACGGTCCAGTCGACGCCCTTGCCCGGCGCCGAGATGATGACCTTCTTCACGCCGTTCGTGAGGTGGCCTCCCGCGGTCTTGCGGTCGCGGAACTGCCCGGACGACTCGATCACGAGGTCGACCCCGGCCTCGCCCCAGGGGATCTCGGCGGGGTCGTTGGCGTTGAAGACAACGACCTCGTGGCCGTCGACCTTGAAGGAGCGCTTGCCGTCGACGATCTCGGCGGGGAAGCGGCCGTAGTCGGAGTCATGGCGCAGGAGGTGGGTGCGGATCGCCACCGGCCCGCGGTTGATGGCGACAATCTCGAAGTCGTCGCGTCGGTGCTCCCACCAGGCTCGGAAGGCCTGGCGACCCGTCCGCCCGAACCCATTGATGCCGACGCGCAAGGTCATGGCCCACCCTCCAGTCGCGCCCGTTCGGGCCTCGATTCTATGGCAGCGCCGGAACAGCCTCCACGGACGGCCCAACGCGTGACCGCGCGTTCGTGCGTTCGGATTCGTGGCCCGGGCCCGCGGGCCGCGCGGCGGTCGGACGCCCGACGCGCGTCGCCTAGCGCGGGATGACGCGGTAGATGCGGCTCACGGGGTACTCCGGGCACCCCACGGATTGGCGATGTCGGCGACGAACATCCCGCCGCCGAGCACGCCCGCGGTATCGAATACGACGTGCGAGGCGTCGATGCCGAGCAGGAACGGCGTGAGCCGCCCTTCGGCGTCCAGCACGAAGACGCCGCCGTCGCCGTGCAGGTCCGTGCCCTGCGTGGCGATGAAGAGGCCGTCGCCGAAGGCGCCGCCGGGGCCGAGCGTGACGAACTCCAGCCCGGTGAGCCCGTCGGCGAGCTTCGTCACGGACCGGCCGTCGAGCGAGACCCTGTGCAGCGCGTCGAGCCCGTGCGGGACGGCGTCGCGGGCGCGCGCGCTGAAGGAGCCGGCGACGATGACGATGCCGTCGTCGCGAGCCGCCGGCATCCTGAGCGCGGGCTTCGCCCCGATCACGGTGGCGCTCGCCTGCGGCGGGAGCGGGACGGAGGCCACGCGCTCGCTGCGGCCGCCGGGGTGCACGCGCAGCAACGCGCCGCCGGTGAAGTCGGTCGCGTACAAGAGGCCGTCGCTCCCGAACGTGAGGCCCGCCGGCCCGAAGGGAGCGGCGCCGAGCGTCGCGAAGGTGTCGAACTCGCCGCGTGCGTTCAGGCGCAGGATGCGCAGCGACTGCGGCTCCGAGAGGAGCAGCCCCTCGCCGTACGCGCCGCGCGCGACGACGAGGTTCTCGATCCCGCGTTCGAGCCCCTCCGCGACGACGCGGACGCGGCCATCCGCGTCGACGTGGAAGACGCGGCGGGGCTCGCGCGCCGCGGAGAAGTCGGGGCCGCCGGCGACGTAGAGCCCCCGAGCGAAGCCGTGCTCGCCCGTCGAGATCCTGAGGTGGAAGGCCCAGCTGCGCTGGTGGCCTGCGAGATCCGCGAAGCGCTCGAGCCGGAAGCGGCGGCCGTCCACGAGCCGCGGGGGTCCCTGCGACACGCCGAAGGGGTAGGCGGAGCTCAGCTCGGCGAGCGGCACCGGGGTGGCGCGGCCGCGCGCGGATGCTCGCAGCCGGCGAGCGCGATCGCGAAGGCCAGGGCGAGCGGCAGCAGGCGCGCCCGGGTCGCGGACATGCGTCCTCCGTTCCGGCGCACGAACGGCCGCGCGGCATGGTAGGCCCCGGCGCCGGCCGCGCGCGGGGCGCGGCGCGCGGGGGCGGCGTCAGAGCAGCAGGCGGCGCGGGGCGTCCGCGCTCTGGCGGCGGAAGTCGCGCAGGAGGTGCCGGCGGCGCCGGTCCGCGTCTTCCACCTCCTCGACGCGGCAGCGGTCGCTCGACGCGAGCAGCCGCTCCACCGCCGCCGCGTGCGCGACCACGCGCTCGCGCAGCTCGGGCGGCGCGGGGAACTGCGGCGCGAGGTGCATCGCGACGTGCAGCTGCGTGACGCCGACGCGCAGCAGCCACCCGAGCAGCAGCTGGGCCCAGCCGAGGTGGAACGCCTGGTCCGCGAAGATCAGCGGGTAGCGCTCGTGGCTCGCATCGCCGGCGACGAAGAGCGCGGTCGGCCCGAAGTTCGGGCGCGCGAAGTCGCTCGCCGCGCGGTAGATGACGCGCAGGTGCTCGTCCGCCGCGATCGCCTCGCCGCCGAAGTAGTGGCCGACGCCCACCGCCGTCGCGCGCGTCGCCTCGTCGCGCGTGTATGCCTCGTGCGCCCAGCGCCGCCACGAGTCGAGTTCGTGACCGAGGTTGGCCTGCGCGCCCACGAACTCGACCACCTGCCGCACGAGCGCGGTGGCGCCCTGGTAGTCGGCCTTGCGTACGAGCGCGACCACGTCGGTGCTGCTGAGGAAGGCGCGGCTCCAGAGCGAGGCGAACGCCGCCATCGTCATCGTGCGCGCGCCGGGCGTGTAGCCGGTGCGCGCCATCGCGAGCTGCAACTCGAGCCCCTCCTGCAGCAGCCGCAGCTCCTCTGCGAGCTGGAAGCCGGTCTGGCGCCACGCGTCGTCCGCGGCGGGGTCGAGGTCGGCGGGCTTGCCGGGCAGCCGCCACGACTCCGGCAGCCGCATCCCCGAGATGCGCTGCGGCGGCTCCGCGATCGGGAGGTCGCGCATCGGGTCGTCGCCGCCCGCGGGCCCGCTCGACGTCGTCATCGCATCGCCCCCGGCGGCGCCGGGCGCGTGAGCGCCCCGCGGCCCGCGTACGCCGCGCTCGCGCCGAGCGCCTCCTCGATCCGCAGCAGCTCGTTGTACTTCGCCGTGCGGTCGGTGCGCGCCGGTGCGCCCGTTTTGATCTGCCCGGCGCCCGTCGCCACCGCGAGGTGCGCGATCGTCGTGTCCTCGGTCTCGCCCGAGCGGTGGCTGATCACCGCGCGCCACCCCGCGGCGTGCGCCATGCGGATCGCCTCGAGCGTCTCCGTGAGCGTCCCGATCTGGTTCACCTTGACGAGGATCGCGTTCGCCGCGCGTCGCTCGATCCCCTGGCCGAGCCGCGCGGTGTTCGTCACGAGCAGGTCGTCCCCGACGAGCTGCACGCGCTCGCCGAGCCGGCGCGTGAGCCCCACCCAGCCGTCCCAGTCCTCCTCGTCCATCCCGTCCTCGATCGAGACGATCGGGTAGTCGCGCGCCCACTCCTCCCAGAGCGCGCCGAGCTCGTCGGGCGAGACCGTGCGCCCCTCGCGCGCGAGGTGGTAGCGCCCGTCGCGGAAGAGCTCCGACGTCGCTGGGTCGAGCGCGATCGCAATCTCCTCGCCGGGCCGGCGTCCGGCCGCCTCGATCGCCTCCATCAGCAGGTCCACGGCCCCGCGGTTGGAGTCGAGCGTGGGGGCGAACCCGCCCTCGTCGCCGACGGTGGTCGCGAAGCCGCGCCGCGTGAGGACGCGCCGCAGCGCCTGGTAGGTCTCGACCACCCAGCGCAGCCCCTCCCGGAAGGTGGGGGCGCCCACGGGCATCACCATGAACTCCTGGAAGTCGGTGGAGTTCGTCGCGTGGGCGCCGCCGTTGAGCACGTTGGCCATCGGGACGGGGAGCGTGCGCGCCTCGGGGCCGCCGAGGTAGCGGTAGAGCGGCTCCCCCGACGCGGCGGCGGCGCCGCGGGCGACGGCGAGCGACACCCCGAGGATCGCGTTCGCGCCGAGCCGGCCCTTGTTCGGCGTCCCGTCCGCCCGGATCATCGCGCGGTCGATCGCCTCCTGCTCGCGCGCGTCCATGCCGGCGACCGCAGCGCGCAGCTCGCCGCGCACGTGCTCGACCGCGCGCAGCACGCCGCGCCCCCCGAAGCGCGCGGCGTCGCCGTCGCGCAGCTCGACCGCCTCGTGCGCGCCGGTGCTCGCGCCGCTCGGCACGATCGCGCGCGCGCGCGTGGCGTTGTCGAGCGCGACCTCCACCTCGACGGTGGGATTGCCCCGCGAGTCGAGCAGCTCGCGCGCCGTGACGTCCGTGATCTTCACCGCGCCCCCCGCTGCATCGCGCTGAGCCGATCGGGTCGACCGCGATCATGCCGTCGCACGCGGTTCCGCGCCACGCGAGGGTCGGGGGTCAACGCGCCCGGGGGTGGACGCTCTCGTACACCTCGCGCAGGTGCTCGTCGGCGAGCTGCGTGTAGACCTGCGTGGTGGAGACGTTCGCGTGGCCGAGCAGCTCCTGCACGTCGCGCACCGAGGCGCCGCCGCGCAGCAGGTGCGTCGCGAACGAGTGGCGCAGCGTGTGCGGCGTGACGTGCGTGTCGATGCCGGCGGAGCGCGCGTAGTTGCGGAGGATGAGCCAGAAGCCCTGCCGCGTCAGCCGCTCGCCGCGGCGGTTCACAAAGAGCGCCGACTGCGTGCGGTTCTTGAGGAGCGTCGGGCGGCCCTCGTCCAGGTAGTGCTCGAGCGCCGCGACCGCCTCCTGGTGGACGGGGATCGTGCGCTCCTTCGCGCCCTTGCCGACGCAGCGCACCCAGGCGGGCTGCGGGGCGAGGTGGAGGCTGTCTAGGTTCAGCGAGACCAGCTCGGTGACACGCATCCCCGTCGCGTACATGAGCTGGAGCATGCTCGCGTCGCGCACCGCCTCCGCGTCGGGCGGCACGGCTACACGCCGCGCGCCGGTGAGGTGCTCGGCGAGTCGGCGAGCAGCGCGCTTCTTCGGCTCGGCGAGCAGCGCGTCGACCTCCTCGATCGACATCGGCTTGGGTACCGGCTTCGGAGCGCGCGGGGAGTCGATCTGCGCGGTCGGGTTCGACGTGAGGTCGCCGTGATCGAGCAGGAACGCGCAGAACGACTTCACCGCCGCGACCTTGCGCGCGACCGTCGCCTTCGCGTAGCGGCGCTGGTTGAGGTCGGCGATGAACTCGAGGATCAGGCGGCGGTCGATCTCCGCCGCCTCCGGCTCGTGGCCGTTGCTGTGGCCGCTGGTGGAGAAGCGGGCAAAGCCGGTGAGGTCGTTGCGGTAAGCGTCGATCGTGTTCTTCGAGGCACCGCGCTCGGCGGAGAGGTACTGGAGGAAGGCCTCGATCCGGTCGCGCACTCCGGGCCCCCTGACTTCCGTCCAGCCTTCCGGTTGTGGATAGCGGGCGACGGGCCCGAAACGAGCGGCATTATACACCCCCCTCCTCACCCACCAGCGAGGACCGGCGGCGCGCGGTGGCCGGGCGACGTGCGCCGCGCGCGGGGTCGCGTGCGGGCGAGGCGTGCGCGCCGGAGGTCGGCTCAGCGCCCGACGGGACCCGCGAGGAACCCGTGCTTGCCGACGAGCGGCACGAAGCGGCACGCGCCGAGCCGCGAGACCGCGGTGCCGTTCGCGGTGCGCTCGACGAGCAGCAGATCTTGCTCCTCGCGCGTGCCGACCGGGATCATCAGGCGCCCGCCGACGCGCAGCTGCGCGACGAGCGGCGCGGGCACGGAGGGCGCGGCCGCCGTCACGATGATCGCGTCGTACGGGCCCTCGGCCAGCGCGCCGATCTCCTCGCCGGCGAGGAGCACGCGCACGTTGGCGTAGCCGAGCGCGGCGAGCGTCTCGGCGGCCTGATCGCGCAGCTCATCGACGACCTCGACGGTGACGACCTCGCGCGCGAGCCGCGAGAGCACCGCCGCCTGGTAGCCGGAGCCGGTCCCGACCTCGAGCACCCGCTCCTCGCCCGTGAGGTGGAGGGCGGCCGTCATCACCGCCACGATCGTCGGCTGCGAGATCGTCTGGCCGGCGCCGATCGGGAGCGGCTCATCCAGGTGCGCGTACGGCCGCAGCTCGCGGGAGACGAAGCGCTCGCGGGGAACGGCGCGCAGCGCCCCGAGCACGTGCGGGTCCCGCACCGACCGGGCGATCTGGCTGATCAGGTGGTCGAGCGAGCTCGCCGGCATCGCGGGCCGTCCGTTCGCGTGCACGTCCGCGTCGCTCCCTACAGCGAGCGCTTCACGGTCTCGGCGAGCCGGCGCGTGAAGCCGACCGTCGCCGCAATGTCCTCCACGCTCGCCTCGCGGATCCCGCGCACGCTGCCGTAGCGGCGCAGCAGCGCGCGCTTGCGCTTCGGGCCGATGCCCGGGATGCCGTCGAGCACCGACTGGGTCGCGCCCTTCGCGCGGACCTTGCGGTGATACGTGATCGCGAAGCGGTGCGCCTCGTCGCGGATGCGCTGCAGGAGGTAGAGCGCCTCCGAGTCGCGGGGGAGCACGATCGGGTCCGCGACGTCGGCGACGAAGATCTCCTCCTCGCGCTTCGCGAGCCCGCACACGGGCACGTCGCGCAGCCCGAGGTTGCGCATGACGTCGAGCGCGACGCCGAGCTGCCCCCTGCCGCCGTCGATCACGACGAGGTCCGGCACGCGGTCCCACGGGGAGGGATCGTCGGGCTCGTCGACCGGCTCGCCCGCGAGCGCGCGGCGGCGTCGCTCACCGAGCTGCTTGAAGCGGCGCTGTAGCACCTCGCGCATCGAGGCGAAGTCGTCCTGCCCCTCGATCGTCTTGATGCGGAAGCGCCGGTACTGGTCGGTCGCCGGCTGCCCCTGCTCGAAGACGACCATCGCGGCGACCGTGCTCGTCCCCTGGATCGTGGAGACGTCGTAGCACTCGACGCGCTGCGGCGGCCGCGGGAGGTCGAGCTCCTCCTGCAGCATCGACAGCGCCGCCTGCGTCTTGTCGCGGTCGGCGATCCAGCGCGCGTGATGCATGACGAGGGCCTGGCGGGCGTTCTCCTCCGCCGTGGCGACGAGCCCGCGGCGCTCGCCGCGCACCGGGACGGCGACCTCGACGGCGCCGCGACGGGCGTCCCGGAGCATCGCCTCGAGGTCGGCGCGGTCGGCGGGCTCGCTCGGGAGCAGCACGGTACGGGGGACGTAGGTGGCGGACTCGTAGAACTGGGCGAGGAAGGCGGAGAGCACCTCGGGGTCGCGTGCGTCCTGGGTGCCGTCGAGCATGAACGAGTCGGTGTCGGCGACGACGGTGCCGCGGACGAAGAAGACCTGGACGCAGGCCTCGTCGTCCTGCCGGGCGAGCGCGAAGACGTCGGCGTCGAGGGGGGTGGTGGTGGCCATCTGCTGGCGCTCGGTGACGGAGCGGATCGCGCTGGCCTGGTCGCGCAGGCGCGCGGCGCGCTCGTAGGCGAGGTCCTCGGAGGCGCGGGCCATCTCGTCGAGGACGTGCGTGAGCACCTCGTCGGACCGCCCCTGAAGGAAGAGGACGGTCTGCCCGATCACGTCGTCGTACTCCTCCCTTGTGCAGTAGGAGGTGCACGGGGCGATGCAGCGCTTGATGTAGTAATCGAGGCAGGGGCGGGGGTCGTTGCCCGTGATCTCCTTCGTGCAGGAGCGCCACGGGAAGAGCTTCTTCACGACGTCGAGCGTGCGGCGGACGGAGCCGGCCGAGGCGTAGGGGCCGAAGTAGCGCGCGCCGTCGTCCTCGACGCGGCGGGTGATCGTGACGCGGGGCCACGCGTTCTGCACATCGACCTTCAGGTACGGGTAGTGCTTGTCGTCCTTGAGGCGGACGTTGTAGACGGGCTGGTGGCGCTTCACGAGCGTCGCCTCGAGGTGGAAGGCCTCGGCGTCGGTGTTCGTGACGACGTGGTCGATGGTGCGGACCTGATCGGCGAGCGCGCGCACCTTCGGCTCGAGGCTGCGCGAGGAGCCGAAGTAGGAGCGGACGCGGTCGCGCAGGCGGCGTGCCTTGCCGATGTAGATTGCGTCGCCGCGGGCGTCGCGCATGATGTAGACGCCCGGCTTCTCCGGGAGCGTCCGCACCTGGTGCATCACGACGCGCTCGGTCACGAGACTATCGTACTGCGCCTCGCCGGCGCCCCCGGACGCCCGCCCGGCCCCGAGTGCCGCGAGCGACGATGCGCCCATGGCGAGCCGCGCGTGGAGACGCGCGGCTCGCCGCGACGGATGTCAGGCCACCGCGCGCGTCCGCACAGAGGCCGGCGGCCGGTCCTCCTCGCGGAAGACCGGCCGCTCCGAAGGGCCGCGCACAGTGGAGGGGGACCTAGGCGGCGCTCCGGTCTGTCGGGTCGGGGATCCGCGTCGCGATGCCCAGGCCGCTGCCGTCGCCGATGCCGTGGATCGCGATCTGCGTCGCGATCTCCTCGATCACTCCCCCCTGCGCCGCGAGCGCGGTCAGCAGGCGTTGCACGTCCGTCTCGGAGAGCGTCTGGGCTCGGGTGAGACCGGTCGACGAGAGCGCCCGCTGGATGGCAGCCCGCGCCCGATCGGTCGTCGTCACCGCCGACAGCATGATCGCGAGATCCGCGATCCCCTGAGTCTTCAGCATCGCTGGCCTCCCCGGCTCCCTTCCCGCGCGGCCGGCTGCGGGGTTGTGGATAAGTCCAGTGTGACGCGCGCCCCACGCGATCCGGATCAGGTCCCTCCCCGATTTCTTGACGTAAGGTCTGAGCCGCGTCGCGCGACGCTCGGCGGCGCACGTTTCGCCGTACGCTGCGCCACCGCACAGGTTCGGAGCCCCCGGAGGAGCCCCATGCCGCGCCTCGCCCCGCTCGACCTCGACGCCGTCACCCCCGAGCAGCGCCGCGTCGCCGACGCCATCCGCAGCGGTCCGCGCGGCGGGCTCGGCGGGCCCTTCCAGGCCTGGCTGCGCAGCCCCGGCCTCGCCGAGCACGCGCAGCTCGTGGGCGAGTACTGCCGCTTCCGCTCGAGCCTCCCCGCCGACCTGCGGGAGCTCGCGATCATCCTCACCGGCCGCCACTGGAGGGCGCAGTACGAGTTCTGGGCGCACGCACGGCTCGCGCGCGAGGCCGGGCTCGACGAGGCCGCGATCGAGGCGGTCCGCACCGGCGCCGAGCCGCGCCTCGCCACCGAGGAGCAGCGGCTCATCTACGCGTTCGTGATGGAGTACTTCCGCACCCACCGCGTCTCCGACGGCACCTACCGCCGCGCGGTCGCCGCGTTCGGCGAGCACGGGGTCGTCGATCTCGTCGGGGTGGTCGGCTACTACGGGCTCGTGTCGATGACGCTCAACGTCTTCGAGGTGCCCCTGCCGGAGGGCGTGGCGGAGCCGCTCGCGTAGACGTGCCGCGCTTGAAGCGCGCGCGGCCCCGCGGCGCGGTCGCCGGGCGTGTGCGGTGCGACCGGTGGACTGGGTGGTGCGCCCGGGAGGATTCGAACCTCCGGCCTCTGCCTCCGCAGGGCAGCGCTCTATCCCCTGAGCTACGAGCGCACGACTCGGGAATGGTACCGGCTACCGGTCGAACTGGGCAGGCGGGAGGGCGGGGGTGGTGCCGAAGGTGAGATTTGAACTCACACGAGGATAAACCTCACTGCGCCCTGAACGCAGCGCGTCTGCCATTCCGCCACTTCGGCACGAGACCATCGCTCCCGGCGATCGCTTCCGGCTGGTGGGCGGTACTGGACTCGAACCAGTGACCTCTCGCGTGTGAAGCGAGCGCTCGTACCAACTGAGCTAACCGCCCGCGGACGTGACCCGGAGCATCGAGCCTACCGCCCCGCGGGCGCGGCGTTCAAGGAGCGACCGGCCGGCGGCCCCGGGACGTGGCGGCTCACGGCGCTCGCGCGCCGCCCTCGCGGGGAGCCCCGGCCGGGCGCCGGCTCGCGCGACGCCCGCGCGCTTCGCGCGCGCCATCGCGTAGCATCGCCCGCGCCCGGCGGGCGGCGGCGAGGAAGGGGCGAGCGGCGATGGCGCTGAAGATCGGGCTGCACACGGGACAACAGGACATCTCGATGGACGAGCTGCGCGAGATCTGGCGTTTCGCCGACACGCACGGGTGGGACTTCATCTCGGTCTGGGACCACTTCTACGAGGCGCCCCCGATCGACGGCACCCACCCGTGCTTCGAGGCCGTCGCGTCGATGGCGGTGCTCGCCGCCGAGACGAGCCACGTGCGCGTCGGCTGCCACGTGTTCTGCATGAACTACCGCAACCCCGCCCTGCTTGCGAACTCGATCATGACGATCGACCACGTGAGCCACGGGCGCGTCGAGCTCGGCATCGGCGCCGGCTGGCACGTGCAGGAGCACGAGGCGTACGGCTACCCGTTCGACCCGCCGAAGGTGCGCCTCGACCGGCTCGAGGAGGGCGTGCAGGCGATGCGCCAGCTCTTCACCCAGGAGCGCTCCGATCACGAGGGCGCGTACTACCGGCTGAGGGACGCGATGCTCTACCCGCGCCCGGTGCAGGAGCGGATCCCGATCGTGGTGGGCGGGCGCGGCGAGAGGCGCACGCTGCGCATCGCGGCGCGGCACGCGGACGGCTGGAACGTCCCCTACATCAACGTCGAGGAGTTCGAGCGGCTGAACGGCGTGCTCGACACGTGGTGCGAGCGGGAGGACCGCGACCCCTCCACGATCGAGCGGTCGGTGAACCTCCACATGCATATGGGGGCGAACGAGGCCGACGCGAAGCGCATCGCGGACAGCCGCGGCGCCGCGCTCCAGCGCGGCGGGCGGGCGCCCGCGGTTGGCGCGGTGTCGGGGACCCCCCAGCGCGCGATCGAGACGATCAAGACCTACCAGGAGGCGGGGGCGGCGCGCGTCAGCATCGCGATCCGGCCGCCGGTCGAGTGGGACGCGCTCCGCGCCTTCGCTGAGGAGGTGATTCCCGCCGTCAAGCGCTAGCCGCGCGCCCGCGGGGCGAGCCGCCACGCGGGCGTAGGCTGAAGGGCGGAGGGCGCGGTGCTCTACGAGCCGTCGCAGGCCCCGCTCCAGCGCTGGTTCCCGGCCCCGACCGGTGCGCGGTGCGGCGCCTCGACGGCGGGACGGTCAACGACGTCTTCGCGGTCGAGCACGGGGGCTGGCGCTTCGTGCTCCGCGTCGCGGTCGCGGGCCGCTCGCTCGAGGCGGTGCTGTGCGAGCACGAGTGGCTCGCGCACATCGGGGCGCGCCTGCCGGAGGTGCCCGCCCCCATCCCGGTCGCGGGCGCGTCACCGAGGTGCTCCCGTTCGTCGAAGGCCGCTGCCCGAGCCGCTTCCGCCGCGAGCACCGCGTGGCCGCCGCGCACAGCCTCGCGCGCATCCACCACGCCGCCGCCACGATCGTCGACCCGCCGCCGCGCGCCGGGTGGCCGGCGTGGCACCACCGGCACTGGTCGCAGAACCGGGCGTGGTCGTGGCCGGCGCTGCGCCGCGTGCTGCCGGCCGCAGCCGTGGTCCCCGATCGCGTCGACCCCGCCGCGCTCGCCGCCTCGATCGAGCGCCACCTCGAGGTGCTCCCGGTCGCGCTGCGCGAGCTCGCGCACCGGCCTTGGGCCACGCACCCGCTGCACGGCGACTACACCAAGGGCAACCTGCACGTGCGCGACGATCGCGTCGTCGCCGTCTTCGACTGGGACGAATCGCGCGTCGACTGGCGCGCCTGGGACATCGCGGACGCGGCCTGGGCGTTCAGCCGGCGCGTCGCGACGACGGCTTCGACGCCGACGCCGCGCGGGAGGTGCTCGTGCTGCTCATGCGCGCGCGCCGCCTCTGGGAGACGCTCTACGATCTCGGCCGCTGGCAGCGCGGCGAGGAGGAGCCGTCGTGGGACTAGCTCGCGGGGAGCGTGCGCGCGCTGGACGCGCTCGACGGCAGCGAGGCGCTGTGACGCGCGGACGCGCGCAGTGAGCGACCTCGTCCGCTGCACGTGGGCCGGCGGCGACCCCGCGATGGTCCGCTACCACGACCAGGAGTGGGGGGTCCCCGAGCACGATGACCGCGCGCTCTTCGAGTTCCTGACCCTCGAGGGCGCACAGGCCGGGCTCTCCTGGCGCTCGATCCTGATCCGGCGCAACGGCTACCGCGCCGCCTTCGCCGCGTGGGACATCGAGCGCATCTCGCGCTACGGCGAGCGCGACGTCGAGCGGCTGCTCGCCGACCCCGGCATCATCCGCAACCGCGCGAAGGTCCACGCGACGATCGGCAACGCGCGCGCCGCGCTGGACGTGATCGCGGAGTGGGGCTCGCTCGACCGCTACCTCTGGCAGTTCGTCGACGAGGTGGTGAAGCGCAACGCGTTCGCGCGACTCGAGGAGCTCCCGGCGGAGACGCCGGAGTCGAAGGCGATGAGCCGCGAGCTGAAGCGCCGCGGCTTCGGGTTCGTGGGCCCGACGATTTGCTACGCGTTCATGCAAGCGACCGGCATGGTCAACGACCACGTCGTGGGCTGCTTCCGCTACGGCGAGGTGTAGGCGCGGAGCGCACTGGCCACGCGGCGAGCCAGGGGGCGTCGTTGGCGAGTCGACCGCGCGTCCGCGCCCGATCGCGGCGCCCGCCGCCGGCCCCGACCGACCGCGGCGAGCCGCGGGTTTTCACCCGCGGGTCGCCACGCAGGTTCACGGGGTTGCCCGCGCACGATCCCGGGTCTCGCTGCAGCCCCCGGGATGCGCCGCGGGGATACGTTCGCTCCGTGCCCGCGGTCGACCGCTGCTGGTTGCTCACGTGGACGACGTGCGGGTCACGCCTCCCCGGAGACGCTCGTGGCTCAACGAGCGCCGTCCGCGGCCCGCGCGGCGCACGCGTGCGGCTGAACCTGCCCGGCACTCCTCCGCTGCCGCCGTTGCCTGCGCTCGAACGGGCCGCGCGGCGCTCGATGCGGGAGCCGGGGTGGTTCCTCGACGCTGGGACGGCGAGCCACGTGCGCGCACAGTTCCAGCGAACGTGCGACGCGCGTGGCTGGACGCTGCTCGCGGGCGCGGTCATAGGCGACCACGTGCACGTCGTCGTCGGCGTGGCCGGCGATCCGGATCCTGCGTCGCTGCTCCGCGACCTCAAGCGGTACACCGCGAACGCGCTGAACGAGCGCGACGGACGCGAGCGACGTCGGTGGACGCGGTCCGGGTGGCGGCGACGGTTGCGGGGCGAGGGGCAGGTGGTCGCGGCGATCCGTTACGTGCGTGCGCAGCGCTGGCCGCTCGTGGTGTGGGTGGCGCCCGGTTGGGCCGACGAGGCGACCCGCGGGTGACGACCCGCGGCTCGCCGCGGTGCCCACGGTGCGCGCGGGGCATTGCCGGCGCCACGTTGCCCGCGCCGCGCGTCCCCGGTGCGCGCCCCCTACGCCTTCGCGGGCACCTGCGCCGCCCCGACGACCCCCGCCGCCGTCAGCCGCTCGATCTCGGCCGCCGCCAGCCCCAGGTCCGCGGCCAGGACCTCCGCGCTGTGCTGGCCCAGCAGCGGCGCTGGCGCCATCGGCACGTCACTCTTCGACAGCCTGGGTGGCCACCCGAGCAGCGTCAGTTCGCCCTCCGTAGGGTGCTGCACCTTCTGGATGAAGCCGCGCGCGACGAGGTGCGGGTCCTGGTGGAGGTCGCGCGTGTCGAGCACGGCGCTCGCGGGCACCCCGGCCTCGCCGAGCACGCGCATCGCCTCGTACTTCGTGCGCTGGGACGTCCACGCCGCGATCTCAGCGCCGAGCGCGTCCGCGTGCTCGGTGCGCGCCTCCCCCGTCGCGAAGCGCGGGTCCTCGCGCAGCTCCGGCCGGCCGATCGCGCCGGCCAGCGCATCCCACATCCGCGGCGTCGTCGCCATCACGTACACGTAGTCGTTCGGCCCGCCCCCCGCGCATGGGAAGAGGTCGACTGTCGGACCGGCGCGGTTGCCGCCCCGCGGCGCCGCCTGCCGCCCGAAGTCGGAGCCGCCGGCGACGACCGTGCGCATGTAGTACGTCACCGCCTCCTGCATCGAGATCTCGATCTCCTGGCCTTCGCCGGTCTGCAGCCGGTGCACGAACGCCGCGGTGATCGCGAGCGCGAGCTGCATCCCCGTGCCGCTGTCCCCCACCGTGTACCCCGGTCGCGTCGGCGGGCCGCCCTCGAAGCCCGTCACCGAGAACGCACCCCCCGCCGCCTGCGCGACCATGTCGTAGCTCTTGTAGTGCGCGTAGGGACCGGAGAGCCCGAACCCCTTCAGCCGCGCGTAGATGATCCGCGGGTGGTGCCGGCGCATCACCTCGTAGCCGAGGTCGAGCTTCTCGAGCACGCCGGGGCCGTAGTTCTCGACGAAGACGTCGAACTTCGGCAGCAGCCCCAACAGCAGGTCGCGGCCCTCCGGCGTGTCCAGCGCGATCGCGAGGCTCCGCTTGTTCGCGTTCCAGTTGAGGAAGTAGGGGCGGTTGTCCGTGCCGCGCGTCCGGCCGCGGCCGGGGTCGCCCACCTCGGGCTGCTCGACCTTCACGACGTCCGCGCCGAGGAACGCGAGCGCCTGCGTGCAGGAGGTCCCCGCCTCGTACTGGGTCATGTCGAGCACACGCATGCTTGCCAGCGCTCCGGTCATCGTCGCCCTCCCCCTGCGCTCCGCGCCCGCCGTCGCTGGCGCGATATTACGCGCGCGAAGCAGGGCGGTGAGCGCACCGCGGCGTCTTCAGCGCGCGCGGTCGCGCGCCTATGCTGGGGACCCCACCCCTCGCCCGGCTCGGGCAGGAGGCACGCATGCTCGCCCGCCTCGGCCGCTCGTGCTTCGAGCACCGATGGCGCGTGCTCCTCGCGTGGCTGGCCGGGCTCGCCCTCGTCCTCGGCGCCGCGCGCGCCGTCGGGCCCGCCTTCGGCGGCGAATTCGCGATCCCGGACTCCGAGAGTCGCGACGGCTTCGCCGTGCTCGACGCGCACTTCGGCGGCGTCGGGAGCGGCCTGAGCGGCTCGATCGTGTTCCGCGCCGACGCCGGCGTCGGCGACCAGCGCGTGCGCGAGGCGATGGAGGCGATGTTCGCTGCGGTCGCGGCGCTCCCCGGCGTGACGCTCGCGGGCCCCTATGACGAGGCCGGCGGCGGGAGGCGCGTGAGCCCCGACGGGTCGGTCGCCTTCGCGGCGCTGAGCCTCGAGCCGACCGTGAACCGGACCGAGTCCGCGGCCCTCGGGCGCCGCATCGCGGACCTCGCCCCGGAGCTCGAGGGGCTGCGGGTCGAGATCGGCGGCTCCGCGCTCGGCGCGTTCCAGCCCCCCGAGTCCGAGTTCATCGGGCTCGCGTTCGCGGTCGTCGTGCTGATCCTTGCGTTCGGCTCGGTGCTCGCGATGGGGCTCCCGATCGGGGTCGCGGCGGCGGGCGTGGGCACCGGCGTGGCGCTGATCGCGCTGATCTCGAACCTCGCGACGGTGCCGGACTTCGCGACCACGCTGGGGGCGATGATCGGGCTCGGCGTCGGTATCGACTACGCGCTGATCGTGGTTACGCGATATCGCGAGGAGCTCGCCGAGGGGCGCGACCTGGTGTCGGCGACGGCGGTGGCGATGGCGACCGCCGGGCGCGCGGTGATCTTCGCCGGCCTCACCGTCGTCATCTCGCTGCTCGGGATGCTGTTGATGGGGCTCGCGTTCGTCTCGGGGCTCGCGATCGGCGCGGCGACGACGGTGACGGTGACGATGGTGGCGTCGGTGACGCTGCTGCCGGCGCTGCTCGGCGTTGCGCGCACGCGGGTCGAAGTCACGCGCTGGGCCGAGCTCGCGGCGGCCGCGCTCGTGAGCGTCGCGCTGCTCGGCGTCGGGCTCGGCGCGCGGCCGCTGTT
>Ga0194128_10002878_pt1 | contig 27249 bp, 21 predicted proteins | sample TA2KigCa65mmetaG_FD_148650 | JGI IMG/M metagenome (GOLD analysis project Ga0194128, IMG submission 148650) | Freshwater microbial communities from Lake Tanganyika, Tanzania - TA2015037 Kigoma Deep Cast 65m | ecosystem: Environmental > Aquatic > Freshwater > Lake | place: Tanzania: Lake...
CGGCGCCGCCGCCTTCATCGCGCCGGCCGCCGCGGCGGCGCAGGGCTCGCCCGCCGCGGGGATCCGCTGGGACTACGAGGCGGACGTCGTGGTGATCGGCGCCGGGTGCACGGGGCTGCCGGCCGCGATCCGCGCGCGCGACCTCGGCGCGTCGGTCATCATCGTCGATCAGAACTTCGACGTCGGCGGCAAGATGCTGCACAGCGGCGCCCAGGTGTCGTTCGGCGGCAACGATCCGCTGCAGTTGCGGGACATCCGGGGCGAGCGCGACCCGGAGGGCTTCATCACGGCGCCCCGACTCCACTCGGTCGAGGAGCTGACCGAAGACACCGACTTCCTGTTCCGCGATCACACCGACTGGTCCGTGATGGACGCCGCGGCCCAGGCGCCGTACCGCTACAACGAGCGCGATCTGCATCGGGCGTACGCCGACAACTGCGGCGCGACGCGCGAGTTCCTCATGCAGAACTACGTCCGCTTCGGGCGCATCTCCGGCACGCACGGCAACGGCGGCATGTCGCGCGCCCGGCGCGCCGTGGCCTTCCTCATGGAGGGGTCGACCACCGACATCAAGAAGGGGACGGTGTCGCGGCAGGACGCGGGCGTCGAGCGCGTCAGCTCGAGCCACTTCGCGCCGCGCGTGATGGGCGACGGCTCGAAGGTCGCCAGCCCGGGCGCCCGCACCAACGGCGCGGCGCTGTCGCGCGGCCTGGAGTTCGCGGCGCGCGAGAAGGGGGTGCGGTTCCTCCTGAATCGCCACATGGACGAGATCATCCGCGAGCAGCCCTTCTCGGGGCGCGTCGTGGGGATCAAGGCGAGCTACTCGCCGCGCCTGCACCCGCAGACGGGCCAGCGCCTCGAGAGCCTCTGGCAGAACGGCAACGTCGACGAGCGGCGCGAGACCATCTACATCCGCGCCCGCAAGGCGATCGTCATCGGCTCGGGCGGGCATACGAACAACCCGCAGTTCCGCAGCATGTTCTACCCGGCGTGGCGCGAGCCGGCGTTCGTCTCGAGCGGCTGGGCGCTGCTCGGCCCGCGCGGGCAGGACGCCAGCGGCATCATCGCCGGCATGCGGATCGGCGCGAACCTCGCCGGCATGCATCAGAACCTCTCCTACGGCAGCACGTTCCACTTCCCGGGCACGCTCGCGACGCGCGACCCGTATACCGACATGCTGCCGGGCCACCCGACGTTCCCGTTCCGCGGATCGACGGGCATCCTGCTGCAGCCCAACTCGTTCCAGCACCTGATCGTCGTCAACCAGGTCGGCAAGCGGTTCTACAACGAGATGCTGGTCACCATCCGCGAGGGCGGCGCGGCGTTTCCGGCGGGGCCCTCGAAGGGGCAGCCCAATGCCGGCATGGCGCACAAGCCGCTCGACTGGCGCAACGCGAGCATCGAGACGGTCCGGAAGACCTACGCCGAGCCCAACAGCATCCACGCGGCGCTGGCCATGAACGAGGGGTCGCAGGCGCCTGACTTCTTCTCCGGACCGATCTGGGCGATCTTCGACCGCGCGGCGGTGGAGCGCGACAAGTGGAACATCAACGCGCCGTACACGTCGCCGACCAACGGGTTCTTCTTCAGCGCCGACACCATCGAGGAGCTGGCGGCCAGGATTCAGAAGGGCCACGAGTTCCAGCGCGTGCCGCTGCGGTATCTGGCGGAGACCGTGAAGAAGTGGAACACGTTCGTCGATCAGGGCAGCGATTCGGAGTTCGGCCGGGGCTCGGACGCGCCGATGTACCGGATCGAGAAGCCCCCCTTCTACGCGGCGTCGCTCTACCCGGTGTGGCACGACTCCTACGGCGGCCTCCGGATCAACGGGCGGGCCCAGGTGATCGACATGCAGGGCCAGCCGATCCCGGGTCTGTACGCGGGTGGGGAAGCCAGCGGCGGCGGCAATCAGCACGGCCTCGGACGCGCGCTCGTCCACGGCTACATCGCGGGCACCAACGCGGTTCGCGAGCCGGTCGCCGGGACGCAATGAGCATGGCGCCGGAGCTCGAGGCCTCGCATCCGATCGCGTCGACGGCCGACCAGGGCCGAGACGCGACGGGTGCGCAGCCGGAAGCAGTGGATGCGCACGCCGCGACCGTCGTGGTGTGGGACGTCCCGTCGGCGGTCGAGGTCGGCGGGCGGTTCCGCATGAAGGTCGGCGTCAAGTGCGCGAGCGAGTGCCGGCTCGCAGACGCCCGGTTCGGCGTCGTCGATCACACCGGTGCGCGCATCGCCGGCGGCACGCTCCCGGCCGAGGTCTGGCCGGGCACCGCCGGCCTGTATGCCAGGGAGATCGAGCTCCAGGCGCCGGCAGCCGCCGGCCTGCACGAGTGGCGCGTGACCGCTCCGGAGTCGGAGGGCGCGGGCGCACATCCGGCGGGCTCCGTCAGCTTCGGCGTCAGAGTCGTCAGCCGTCCCGAGCACGTGGTGACGGTCGAGGCGATCGACGGCGACACCGGGGCGCCCCTCGCCGGCGCGCGTGTCGTGCTGCACCCGTACCACGCCGTGACCGACGAGCGCGGGATCGCGACGGTGCGCGTGGCGAAGGGGGCGTACCGGCTCTTCGTCTCGCAAACCGCGTATGCGACGTTCGGGCTGTCGGTCGAGGTCGCAGACGACACGACCGCCAGGGCGGAGCTGTCGCTGGAGCCGGTGCCCGAGCGCAACTGAAGGTCCCGCAGGAGCGGCGTGCGATGAACGGGTACGCCCGCGTCGAGGACACCGACGGCAACGTGATCGGCGTCATCACGCTCACCGGGCCGTAGGCCGTCCGGCGTGTCGCTGCAGAGCACGTCGTTCCGCACGTTCGTCCTGTCGCCGATCGTGGTCGTCGGGTGGGAGTGGCTGTGGACCGGCGGTCAGCTGCGGCTCGACCCCCGGTTTCTGCCGCTGCTCGCCTGGGGCTATCTGCAGTACCGCCTGATCGGCCAGTACCGGCTCCGGCGTGGCGGCGGCGGCCCGGGCATGCGCACGCCGCCCGACCGTCTGGTGACCACGGGTCCGTATGCCTGGGCCCGCAATCCGATGTACCTCGGGCACATCATCTTTCTGCTGGGTCTGGCGCTGACCCTGCAGTCGCGGTTTGCGGGCCTGCTGACCGCCGTCACCACGGTCTGGTTTCATGTCCGCGTGCGGCGCGACGAGACGCGCCTGCGCGCGCGGTTCGGCGAACCGTACGCCGCCTACTGCGTGCGCGTCCGGCGCTGGATCCCCGGGTTGTTCTGAAGCCGTCCCCGGCGAGCGGAAGCGCGCGTCAGCGCTGGTGGAGGAGCGCCGCCTCCGTGCATCGTGCCGCCAGGGCGCACGCCGGCGTGAGAATCGTGCCGCCGATCAGGACGCCCACGTCCGCTCCATCCTGATCGATCACGAGCAGGAGGCGGCGCCCGGCCGAACCGGGTGCGCCGTCGGCGCCGGCGGGGGCCTGCGGTTCCACGAGTCCCAGCCCGCTCCATGTCAGCGCGGTCTCGAGGGCGTCGCACCCTCCGACGGCGACGTCAATGATCCTGATCTCTCCCTGCTGTGTCATGCAGCCAGCGCTCTCCTTGTCCACGGCCCGGTTCGATCCAGTCACGGTGACGTAGGTGATCGTGGCGACCATGATGAGCAGGGCCATTCCCAACCCGTTTCGTCTCGACATGTTGGCCTCCTGCGTGCCCTCAATGTTTAAACGTCTGAGCCGGGCAGGCCGAACACGGACGATCCGTCGATGCGGACGTCGCGCACGGTCTCCGGTCCCGCCAGCATGAAGAGCGCGCCGAGCGCGTGCCGGGGGCTGTCGGCATGCCGCAGGACGGCCTCGAGCGGGCTGCCGGGCGGCGGCCGCAGATAGACGAAGTCGGCGGACTTGCCCTCTCGGAAGTCGCCGATATCGTCATCGAGTCCAAGCGCCTCCGCCCCCGCCAGCGTCGTGAGGTAGAGGAGGTGCGCGGGATCGAGCGCGACGCCGTCGGGCGCGACGCGCTGCATCAGGTACGCCTGCAGGGCTTCCTTGAGCAGGCCGAACCCGGTTCCCGCGCCGACGTCGGTGCCGAGCGCGCACGGCGCGCCGGCGTCGAGATGACGCCGCAGCGGAAAGATGCCGCTGCCGAGCGCGGCGTTGCTCGCGGGGCAGTGCGCGACGGTGGTGCGCGCGGCGGCGAGCCGCTCGAGCTCCGCGGCGGTGGGGTGCACGTCGTGGGCGAGCACCGCCCGAGGGCCGGCCATGCCGTAGCGCTCGTACACGGCGAAGTAGTCGCGCGCCCAGGGGAAGAGACGCGCCACCTCCGCCACCTCGCGCGGACTCTCGTTGATGTGGGTCGTGACGCCGACCGTCTCGTGCTCGCGGAGCAGCGTCAGGCACACGTCGAGCATCGCCTCGGACGTCGAGCGCGCGAAGCGCGGCTCGACCGCGTAGCGGAGCCGGCCTCGGCCGTGATGGCGGCGGATCAGCTCGACGCTGGCGCGATAGGCGAGCTCGGGGGTCTGATGGAGGTCCGGGCGGAGGAGCCGGTCCGCCAGCACCAGGCCGCTGGCGATCCGCAGCCCCGATGCGGCGGCCGCCTCGAAGAACGCCTCCATCGCCGGCGCGAAATGCGCGCCGAAGACGAGCGCGGTCGTCGTGCCGTGGGCCGCCAGCGCCCGCAAGAACGTCTCGGCCGTCTGCCGCGCGTAGGCGGCGTCGGCCATCCGCGCCTCTTCGGGGAGGGCGAGCTCGTCGAGCCAGTCGAGCAGGGGCCGGCCGAAGCCGCCAAGGATGCGCACCTGGGGAAAGTGGACGTGCGCGTCGACCAGTCCCGGCAGCAGCACGCCGCCGCGCCAGTCGGTCGTGGCGACGTCGCCGCCGCACTGGGCCCGAACGGCCTGGTGATCCCCGCACGCGGCGATGCGGCCGTTGCGGACGAGCAGCGCGCCGTCGTCGTGGCAGACGAGCGCCCGGTCGTCGCGGAAGGGATTGGCGATCGTGTGGAAGATCGTCGCGCGCAGCAGCTCGAGAGACGCGGTCATGGACGGGCGCCCTCGACACTACCGCAGTTCCCTTGACATCGCGAGCGCTCCCTTCCAATAATGCGCCGCGTCATGACACGAACGTGCATTGCGTTGGTGATAGTTATGCTGGGCGCGGGCGGCACCGCGGGGGCCCAGTCTCGCCCGGATCTGAGCGGACTGTGGATCGCCATGGCGGCCGATATCTCGGTGCTGCTCCTTCCGGGCCAGGAAGTGGCGCTCACGCCCTACGGCGCCGAGCGGTATCGCAAGGTCGACATGGCCAAGTCGCCGTCGTACACGTGCCTGCCGTACGGCCCCACGCGGGGGCTCCAGTCCACGAACCCGTTCCAGATCGTCCAGACGCCGTCTCTCATTGCGATCCTCACCGAGCACATCGACTATCGGGTGATCTACCTGGACGGCCGCGGCCACCCGGAGGACATCTACGAGTATCCGGAGTGGATGGGGCATTCCGTCGGCCGCTGGGACGGCGACGCCCTCGTGGTCGACACGATCGGCATGCGCGAGGAGACCTGGCTCGACACGGCGGGGTTCGAGCACAGCGCGAAACTGCGGATGACCGAGCGCTTTCAGAAGACGGGTCCGGACACGATTCGGCTGACCGTCACGATCGACGACCCGGTGTTCTTCACCAAGCCGTTCACCTACGCGCGCGATGCCCGGCGGATGGCGACGGACGTGCGGCTGATGCCGGCGCGGTGCGCGGACAACGAGCAGTCATCCGCGTACGCCGTGCAGGGCGTGCAGGGGCCGGAGCACAAGAAGCCGCCGACGATGCCGAAATAGCCCCGGCGCCTATTTCGCCTTCAGGCGCCGTCGGGTCTCGTTGTCGGTGACGCACTGGAACTGATAGGTGTGGCGTTCCAGCGACTTCGGGACCTCGGCTCCGGTCAGATCGGCGCCGTGCGGGCCGAGTGACGTCATCCACACGAGCAGCGTATTGGCGCGAAGCGGCACGGTCACGGCTCGTTCGACTGCGATGCCGTGGTCTTCAGGATAGAAGATGCCCTGGCGTTTGATCGGCAGCGGCGTGGCCGGCCGGTACAGGCTCGTGCCGTAGGTGGGATCGTCGGACGGCTGGGCCAGGTAGAAGAGCCCCGTCAGCGCGGCATGCGGCGGGTCGAGATGCGGCCTCAGCCGATAGCCCTTGCGCCGGCGCTGGAGCCGCCCTTCGGCTGTGTGGTACTGCACGCACGCCGGGTCGAGGCCGAAGCCGTCGCGCCAGAACGCCGCCAGGTGCGGCCGGAACGCGTCGAGCAGGCGCGGGCGCAGCATCCCGTCGACGACGCGCCGATCGACGAACCGCCAGATCGCCTCGGTCTGCCAGGGGCCGACGTCGCTCTCGATCTCCCAGTAGTCGCGGGCGATCCCGCTCGATCGCCAGTACTCGTTGGGCGGCAGGGCCGCGAGGATCCGGTTGTAGAACGGCTGCGGGAGCAGCTGGTCGATGACCATGTGTGGAAACGGGTCACAGGAAAGGCTGGCGCCCGCCATGGCCCGGCCCAGATGCGCATCGATGGCGTCGGTCTCCCGTTCAAGTGCCGCGGAGAGCTGCGGCGCCTCGGCGAACGCGGTTCGGTCGTCCCGGCGCGCGAGCGTCAGCACGCGCGCCTGCTCGCCCGCGTGCGTGACCGCCTCCTCGAGGCGTGCGACCGAGGCGCGCAGCTCGGCGAGCGACTCGACGAGCTGGGCGGCGCGCTGCTCGTGCCGGTCGAGTACTTCGTTGATGCGGCCGGTGCGTTTGTCGTGGCGCTCGAGGCGTCGGGCGACGCGCGCGGCGGCGTCGGCGGCATCGAGCGTGGTGGCGACGCCGAGCCGGCGCCAGAGGCGGCGGAGCAACGGGCGCCCGCTACTGATCCGTCGCGGCCGATCCGCTGAAGACCTTGCGGCCGTTCGCGAGCGTGAGCGTCCCGCCGTAGGCGCGGGGCGAGCCGTTGCGGGCGGGCGAGGAATCGACGAGCGTGACCGCGTCGCCAGTCTTCAAATCGTCCTTCCGCCAGCCGCGGCGATAGAGCTGATTGGGCGTGGACGACTCGATCGCCCAGTTCACGACCGTGCCCGAGGGGTCGGCGACGTCGAGGTAATAGAAGACGTGGGGGTTCGCCCATTCGACCTTCGTCACGGTGCCGCGCAGCGTGACCTTCTTGTCGACGTCGTACGCCGTCGACGCGGCGTGATGCGCTGCGAGGGAGACCGCGCCGAAGAGCAGGCCGCATGTAGCCGCCACCACGATCCGCCGTGTCATCGCAGTACCTCCCGTCTCGCCAGGCGATTGTAGCGTAGATCCCCGAGCTGGGGGATATGGTTCCGCACGGCGCCGAGCGCCGCGAACACCGCCGACAGCGTCCCGGCGATGAGCGCGAACAGCTGCGAGGGCCCGTATTCGAGCGCCCACGCCCCCGCGTACGGCGAGACGACGCCGCCGATCCGGCCGACGGCCACGGCGGTGCCCACGCCGGTCGCGCGGATCGCCGCCGGATAGATGTGCGCGGCCAGCGCGTACATCGTCGTCTGGACGGCGTTGATGAGCCCGCCGGTCCAGGCCAGCATCGCGAGGATCGCCGCGGTCGACTGCTCCCCAATCGCCGTGCCCGCCAGGAGCACGCTGCCGCCGATCGCGCCGACCGTCATCGCGAGCATGGTGACGCGCGACCCGAGGCGCGCGAAGACCATGGCGCCGCCGAGCGCGCCCACGACGCCACCGAGGTTGAATGCCATCAGGCCGTAGTTGGCGACCGCGACGTCGAAGCCGGCGCCCGTCAGGAGCGACGGCACCCAGTTCACGCCGAGGTACGCGGAGAGCAGGCAGAAGAAGAATGCCGCACCGATCGCGAGCGTGTCGCGGCGGTACTCCGGGACGAGCAGCGCCCCGACGGAGGCGCGCGCGACGGCCCGCTCGTGCGAATCGAAGAACTCCGCGTCCGGGCGGACCTCGTGGCCCAGGCGGCGCAGCAGCGAGGCCAGCTCGGGCCAGCGCGCCCGCTGCCGGGCGAGGTAGCGCGGCGACTCCGGGAGGACTTTCCACAACAGCACGGTCAGGACCAGCGGCAGCACACCGCCGGCCAGGAAGAGGGCGCGCCATCCGTAGGTGGGCAGAATCAGCGCCCCCAGAAACCCGGCGAGCGTGCCTCCCAGGGGAATGCAGACGACGGTCACCGTGACGGCGAAGGGGCGCCGCGCGAGCGGCACGTACTCCGAGGCGAGGGCCGCGGCGTTCGGCATCGCGCCGCCGAACCCGAGACCGGCGAGAAAACGCAGCGCCGTCAGCGTCGCGACGTCGGGGGCGAAGGAGGCGAGCACCGTCAGCGCGCCGAACGAGGCGACGCTGCCGAGGAGCGCCACGCGGCGGCCGAGGCGGTCGCCGAGGTAGCCGCCCAGGAATCCGCCGATCATCATGCCGACCAGCGCCGCGGCCAGCACCGACGCGAACGCGGGCCGCCCCAGCCCCCACTCGGCCGACATGGCCGGAATGGCGGCGCCGAGCAGCTGGTTGTCGAGGCCGTCGAAGATGATCGTCAGCGCCGTGGCCGCGACGAGCAGCTTCTGGTACCTGCTCCAGCCGCCCTCGTCGAGCAGCGCGCCGGCGTCGATCCTGGTCTCAGTCATGCCGATCAGCCAAAAACGGGTAAGATGCGGCCCCCGTCCCGGCTCGTGCCGGACGTGCGCTGCGGAGGGTATTACATTGCCGCGATTGAATCCACCGTTTCGCGCCGATCACGTCGGAAGCCTCCTGCGCCCCCACCGGCTGAAGGAGGCGCGCGAGCGCTTCGAGCGGGGCGAGATCGCGAAGGACGAGCTGCGCGCCAGCGAGGACGAGGCCATCCGCGAGGTGGTCCGGAAGCAGGAGTCGATCGGACTGCAGAGCATCACCGACGGCGAGTACCGGCGCACGTTCTTCCACATCGACTTCCTGCAGCGGCTCGCGGGGGTCGCGATTGCGGGCGGCATCGCGACGAAGTTCCACACCCGCGAGGGCGACATCGACTTCGCCCCGCCGCGCATCACGGTCTCGGGGAAGCTGCGGCACGTCCAGGACATCCAGACGGCGGACTTCCGCTTTCTGGCCTCGGTGGCGACGAAGACGCCGAAGGTGACGATTCCGTCGCCGACGATGGTGCACTTCCGCGGGGGACGGAAGGGGATCGACATCCACGCCTATCCGGACCTCGACCAGTTCTTCGCGGATCTGGCGCAGGTGTACCGCGAGGAGATCGCGTCGCTCTATGCGGCCGGCTGCCGCTACATCCAGCTCGACGACACGAACCTGGCGTACCTGTGCGACCCGCAGCTCCGGGCGCAGGCGAAGGACCGCGGCGACGATCCGAATGCGCTGCCGTACGCCTACGCCGGGCTCATCAACGCCGTCATCGACGGCCGGGCGTCCGATCTCACGGTCGCGATCCATCTGTGCCGCGGCAACTTCAAGAGCGCGTGGGTCGCCGAAGGCGGCTACGAGCCGGTCGCCGACGCGCTGTTCAACGCGCTGCACGTCGACGCGTACTTTCTCGAGTACGACGACGCCCGGTCAGGGAGCTTCGAGCCGTTGCGGTTCGTGCCGAAGGACAAGACCGTCGTGCTGGGCCTGCTCACGACGAAGGCCGCCGCGCTCGAGCCGGCGGCGGCCATCGCGCGGCGGATCGAGGAGGCGGCGCGCCACGTGCCGATCGAGAACCTGTGCCTCAGCCCGCAGTGCGGCTTCGCCAGCACGGTCCACGGCAATCAAATCACCGAGGCGGATCAGTGGGCCAAGCTGGAGCGGATCCTGGAGGTCACGCAGGACGTCTGGGGCGTGGCGGTCTAGCCGGTCGCCGGGAGGTGGTCGCTGGTAGCACGAACCCGGAACCTCGAACCGGCTACCAGCCACCGCCGACCGGCTAGTTCTTCTTCACGAACCGATAGTTTCCCGAGATGTGCATCTCGAGCAGGTGCGTCGGCACGCCGCTGCTGTCGGTGACGAACCGGACGCCCCAGCCGAACAGACCCGTGAACGTCGTCTCGGACTGCGCGGTCAGGATCGCCTTGCCGCGGTTGCTCAGCTCCGCGGCCAGCCGTCCGTTCTCGACCGCGATCGTGATCGTGCGGGGATGCGGCCCTTCACCCCAGTTGTCGAGCTCGTAGTAGATGCCGACGTACTTCGCCAGGGTCTCGGTGGGGAGCATGACCTCGTTCTTCTTCTCGTCCGAGGCCTTGCCGACCCAGTTCTCGAGGCTCTTGTGGGCGCCCTCCAGGCAGACAGACTCGAGGAGCTCGGTATCCGGTTCGAGCTCCGCGGTGAACTTGATGTTGATCGGCCGCGTGAACACGGCCGGGTCGGTGAGCGTGACCTCGATGTCCATGTGCCCGAAGTCGCGCCGCCGGTAGCGCTCGGTGATGCGCATCGCCTCGGTGTGCGGCGTGCCGTAATAGTCGAGCCAGGTCTTGTCGTTGTAGCCGAAGCTGTCGACGACGAGGGTGTCGCCCTCCCACCGTCCCACCGAATACCCCATCCACGTGGGATTGGGCTCCTTCTCCAGCGGACGCCCGTCCAGGAAGATCTGACGGTAGGTCAGATCCTGGTCGAGCATGAGGATCAGCCCTGGAGTCTGCACGAACTTGAACATCCGCTCGCTGGTGGCATAGGCGGGACCGTGCGGCAGGCAATTGGCCGCCATGGAGTCCTTGCCCAGGTTCTCCCTCCGCTCCGCCACGAGCTCGCGCGCCCACGCCTGCACCTCCGCGGGCGCGAGATCGGCGGTAATGTCGCGGCGATACCGCTGGTTGTTGGTACGCTGCCAGAGCCCCGACAGATCGGGCTTGCCGTCTGGCGCGCGCGGCGCCGGCGCGGCGAGGTGCGGTTTGCCGTCGGGCGTGCGCGGGATGCCGGGGGCGGGGTAGTGCAGCCACTGCGCGGCGATCGGCACGGCGAGGACGGACAGGACAATCACCAGGCCGAGGCGCTTCATGTCTGACCTCCTGGAGCACCCGCACGCGCGCGGGCGCGCCGGGGTTCCGCTGGGTGACGGCCGGGAGTCGGACCAGGGGCGAGTACGACAGATGGCGCCGGTATGACGCGGCGATTATACCTGACCGCGCAGCGCGTCCGGGGAGATGAGACTGCGCGATGCGCTCGCCGGGACCGCCAGGTCGGGCATCCGGCGGCCGACGAAGAGCCGCCGGCAGGGAATCGCCATGAGCCGCGCCCATCGCGCTGAGCGGTTGACCCGCGCGCTGTCGGTGGCGATGCCGGTGTTGGCGTACATCTGCCGGTAGATCTTCGAAATCAGGACGAACGCGAGCCGCGCCTTGAGCGACGAGACGACGCGCGAGCGCCGCCAGATGCTCCGGATCGAGTAGAAGCGATCCCACACGCCCTGGGTGAGCGTGCGGATCTGCGCGGCGCCCATCGCGGGGTGCTCGATGTAGATCTTCGGCCGGCGCGACGGATGCAGGAGCCAATAGCGCGTCAGCGGCACGCCGTCGATCCGCGGGGCCTCGTCGCCGAGCGCCTTCTCCCACGCGGCGAAGTCGAGCGTGCCCGGCAGCGGCTGCAGCAGGACGAACTGCGCGAAGGCGATGTCCGCGCGCTCCGCGACCGAGAGACACCGGTCGAACGTGTCGGGTCGGTCGCTCGGCAGGCCGAAGATGAACGAGCCGAGCACGTGCACGCCGTGCTTGCGGAACGTCTGCAGGCGGCTGACGAGCGCCTCGCCGCTCTCGTTGAAGTTCTTGTAGACGTCCTTGAGGCCTTCGGGCGTGACCGATTCGACGCCGACGAGCGCCCCTTTGATGTGCGCGCGCCGCATCGCGTCGAGGAACTCCGGGTCCTCGGCGGCCTCCATCGTGATCTGCGTGAAGAACACCGAGTCACCGGGGAGCTGGGCGAGCGCCTCCATCAGGGTGAAGCGCTCGGCGCGCATCGCCGTGAGCTGTTCGAGGCGGGCGCCGTCCTGCCGCCGCGCCGCCATGCGCAGATCCTCGAGCGTGACCGGATAGAAGTTGTCGTCGGCGAGCAGGATGAACCGGAAGCCGCGGCGCCGCAGATCGACGATCTCCTCCACGACGGCGTCCACGTGCCGGGGACGCGGCCGCTGCCCATCGGTGCGCCAGACCGAACAGAAGGAGCAGTGCTTCGGACAGCCGCGGACGGTCTGGACCGACGCCCACATGTACCGGTTCTGTGGCACCAGATCCCAGCGGCCCGGGAGAAAGACGTCGCCCCCGACCCGGCCGCCGTCGTACTGGGCGCGCGGCGTGCCGGCGGCCCAGTCGCGGAGCGCGGCCGGCCACGCCGCCTCGCCGTCTCCGGTGACGACCGCGTGCGCCCCGCCCCGCTCGCGCGCCTCGTCAGGGAACAGCGTGGCATGGATGCCGCCAAACACGACGTGCGCGCCCGCGGCGCGCGCGGCCGCCCCGATCTCATACCCGCGCACGGCGTTGCCCGTGTGAATGCCGATGCCGACCACATCGCCGGCCCGGACCCGGGCCACGTCGAACGGCGTGAGCGTCTCGTCCACGAGCGTCGGCGGGCCGTAATCGGCCGGCGTGGCCGCGGCCAGCACGTACAGCCAGCGCGGCGTAATCACGCCGATGCCGAACGACACGTGACTGGGGTTGATCAGGTAGATAGTCGGGCGCAGCTGCAGAGCGGATACGGTATCACGAGACCGCCGGCCGCGTTTACGGATTCTTCAAGACCGCCGTGACCGCGATGGGGGGAATCGCCCCGTCCGTGATGGTGATGTACATCACCTGGAGCGCCAGGCTGCCGGTCGGCGTGAGGAAGTGATAATCGTCGATATACCCTTCCGCGCGCGCATCCAGCTGGTCGCCATTCGGCCACAGGAAGACCACGTCGCGCGCGGCCGACTGGGGCTCCCAGTCCTCGAAATCGACGAGATCCGGCGAGCCGCTGACCCCCCCGTGGGCATAGATGAGCTTCTTGGGACCGAGGAACGGCAGGTTCGACGTGCCCTTGCCGTCCTGGACGGACGGGTCGCCGTAATAGAGCCGGTAGCGGGTGCCGCCGGCGTGGAAGGGAAACGCCGCCTGGGCGCTGGTGAAGAGCTTCGGACAGCCGTCGTCGCGGTACTGAACGACCCAGGTCGCGCCGTCCCAGACGGCGTAGCCGTGGTTCATCCCAACCTCGGAGCAGCCGGCCACGCGATCCGTGGTGAACACCATGAACGTGCCGGGTGCCATGTCCCAGTGGGGCGACTCGAGCGTCGGCCACGCCACCTTGAACTGGCGGGCGTTGGTGATACGCGGGTTGCCGCGCGGGTCGGCGTCGACGCCGATCGCCACGGTCGGCTCGCAGCCGCCGCCGGTCGAGTAATCCGCCAGCGTGGTGCAGACGGAGGCCGACCCGGCGTGAAAGTCGAGGCCGAGATAGCCGTCCCTGCTGTCCAGCGACATGACCCGGGTGCGGTTGTCCGCACCTTTGGCCTCGAAGAACAGGCGGACGAACCCGCCCAGGCGCCTCGCGATGGGCACGCCCTGGCCCGTCGCCACCTCCGCCACGAGCGTCGAGGGCGAGGGCGGCGACGTGAGGCCGCTCGACCCGGAGCGGCTCGTGAAGGTCAGATAACTGTCGGGGTTCGCGCCGTCGGCGGGGCCGGAGGCCACGGCCACGGCCAGCTGCGACTGTCGACTCATCGCCACCGGCATCGGCCCGTAGTAGAGCTGCACGCGGCTGGCCATCGGCGCCGCGTCGGGGCCAAACCCCGTCGCGCTCAGGCGCGCGTTGCCGTCGCTGACGGATTTCGTGAGACGGTCGACGGTATTTCCCGTGCCGCGCAGCTGCCAGTACTCCGTATCGGTCGTCCCGGCGGCCGCGGGCGACTCGCTCGACGACGCGCACGCCTCGTCATGGCAGGCGCGCACGACGACCGAATAGGCCGTGGCCGCCTTGAGCCCGTCCAGCGTGACCCGGGTGCTCGTGCCGGTCGTCGTGGCCAAAACCGAGGTGCCCTGCACCGACTCCTGGGCCACGATCTGGAAGTGATGCGCGGGCTCGTCGGCTGCCGGCGTCCACGACACGACCAGCTGGGTCGAGGAGAAGATCTGGCGTCCGCCGATGGTGGCCGCACTGACCCGGCTGACGGCGACGCCGCTTGGGGCCGGCTCGGCCGGGACGGCCGTGCCCACGACGAGGAGGGAGACAAGGAGGGTATTGCCTCTCATACGATGTCTATCGGCATCGGGGTGGACCGGCTTGATCCGGCTCGATCCCGCGCGTGGCGGGCGTTTCCGGCTGTCGTGACCTGTGCAACGAAGGGCTCGCCCGGCCGGGCGATCTGGTCTATTCTAGGCGCGTCGCGGGAGGGCTGATGATTCGGCGCTGGCTCCGCGGGGTCCTCGGCGCGCGGTCGGTGCGCGCGGGGGTGGTCTGGTGTGCTGGCGGGTTGGCGGTGATCGCTGCGTCGGCGGGAGCGCCCGGCGCCGGCGGGGCTCCGTCGCAGGCCGGCTCCGCGAGTGTGGCCGCTCGGCCGGCGCCGCGGGCAATCCTCGACCAGTACTGCCTCACCTGTCACAACGATCGGCTGAAGACTGCCGGATTGACGCTGACCGGGCTCGACGTCGACCGGGTGGACGCGCAGGCGGCCACGTGGGAGACGGTGCTGCGGAAGCTGCGCGTCCGCATGATGCCGCCGGCGGGCTCGCCGCGGCCCGACGAGTCGGGCTACGAGGCGCTGGTCGCGCACCTCGAGGGCGCGCTGGATCGTGCGGCCGCGGCCGCCCCGAATCCGGGGCGCACGGAGACGTTCCGGCGGCTCAACCGCACCGAGTATCAAAACGCCGTGCGCGATCTGCTCGGCCTCGACGTCGACGTGTCGGCGCTCCTCCCCAGAGACGACGCCAGCTTCGGATTCGACAACGTGGGCGTGGGCGAGCTGTCGCCGACCCTGCTCGAGCGGTATCTGGCCGCCGCGCAGAAGGTCAGCCGCCTCGCCGTCGGCAGTCCGCTGCCCGCGCCGGCCAGCCACATCGTCCTGCTGCCGCCGGACTTCACGCAGGAAGATCATGTGGACGGCCTGCCTCTGGGGACGCGCGGCGGGACCGTCGTGCGATACACGTTTCCGCTCGACGGGACCTACGAGTTCCAGCTGCGGCTCTCGCGCGATCGCAACGAGAACGTCGAAGGACTGTACGAGCCGCACGATCTGGAGATCTCCCTCGACGGCGAGCGGCTCGAGCTTTTCACGGTGGTGCCCAACCGCCAGAAGGTCGGCGACTACTACGCCGACGAGGCGGTCGATCGGGATCTGACGGTGCGCGCCACGGTGCGCGCGGGCCCGCACGAGATCGGCGCGACGTTCCAGCGCAAGACGTTCGCGCTGCTCGAGACGGTGCGCCAGCCGTACCCGGCGCACTTCAACATGGACCGGCATCCCCGCGTGCAGCCGGCCGTGCACTCGCTGTCGATAACGGGTCCGTTCGACACGCGCGGGGCCGGCGACACGCCGAGCCGCCGCCGGATCTTCGTCTGCCGCCCGGCCGGCGCGGGCGACGAGGCGGCCTGCGCGCGGACGATCCTGTCGGGGCTCGCGCGGCGCGCGTATCGCCGCGCGGTCAGCGATGCCGACCTCGAGGTGCCGCTCGGGCTCTATCGCGACGTCCGGGCGAGAGACGGCTTCGAGGCGGGGATCGAAGTGGGACTGCGCGCGATTCTCGCGAGCACCGAGTTCCTGTTCCGCATCGAGCGCGACCCCGCGGGCCTGTCACCGAATACTCCCTACCGCGTGGGCGACGTCGAGCTCGCGTCGCGCCTCTCCTTCTTCCTCTGGAGCAGCATTCCGGACGAGGAGCTGCTCGCGCGGGCGCTCGACGGCACGCTGCGACGGCCCGACGTGCTGGATCGCCAGGTGCGGCGCATGCTGGCGGACCCGCGGGCATCGGCGCTCGTGAGCAGTTTCGCCGGGCAGTGGCTGTACCTGCGCAACCTGGATGCGGCAAGCCCCGATCCGCGTAGCTTCCCCGAGTTCGACGACAACCTCCGCCAGGCCTTCCGCCGCGAGACCGAGCTGCTCTTCGAGAGCATCGTCCAGGAGAACCGCAGCGTCCTCGACCTGCTGCGCGCGCCCTACACGTTCGTCAACGAGCGGCTGGCGCGGCACTACGGGATTCCCAACATCTACGGGAGCCGGTTCCGGCGCGTGAGCCTCCCGGACGACAGCGTGCGCGCGGGCCTGCTGGGGCACGGCAGCATCCTGACAGTCACCTCCTATGCCAACCGCACGTCCCCCGTGCTGCGCGGGAAGTGGGTGCTCGAGAACGTGCTCGGCACGCCGCCGCCGCCCCCGCCGGCCAACGTGCCGCCGCTCGGCAATCCGCCGGTCGGCAAGGCGCTCTCGATGCGCGAGCGGATGGCGCAGCACCGGTCGAATCCGGCCTGCTCCGGGTGTCATCAGCTGATGGACCCGGCGGGCCTCTCGATGGAGAACTTCGACGCCATCGGCCGCTGGCGGACGCGCACCGAGGCGGGCGAGCCGATCGACGCGACCGGGGGACTCCCCGGCGGCACGACGTTCGACGGCGTGGCGGGGCTGCGGAAGGCGATTTTGAGCCGGCCCGAGCTGTTCGTGACCACGGTGACCGAGAAGCTGCTGACCTACGGGCTGGGGCGCGGCCTCGCGCACGTCGACGCGCCAGCGGTCAGGTCGATCGTGCGCGAGGCGCGCGGACAGGATTATCGGTTCGGGTCGATCGTGCTGGGTGTGGTGAAGAGCGCGCCGTTCCAGATGCGGACGACGGCGAACTAGGATCGGCTTTGGGCCGTGGGCCTTGGGCTTCGGGAAGAGCCCTCGGCGCGGGGCCCCAAGCCTGAAGCCCACAGCCCCTGAGGGCGTAAGGGAGAGCGTATGTTCATCACGAAGACATCGTTGCCCCGGCGGACGTTCCTGCACGGCATGGGGACCATGCTCGCGCTGCCGCTGCTCGATGCCATGGTGCCGGCCGCGTCCGCGCTGGCGCAGACCCCCGCCCGGCCGGTGCGCCGCCTCGGGTTCGTGTACATCCCGATGGGCGCGAACTGGCTGCAGTGGGTCCCCAGCGCGCACGGGCGCATCACGGAGCTGTCGCCCTCGCTCCAGGCGCTGATGCCGTTCCTCGATCAGGTGACGGTCATCAGCAACCTCGAGCTGCGCAACGCCTACACCACCGGGAACCATGCGTCGGCCAACTGCGCCTTCCTCAGCTGCGCCAAGGCGAAGCGCACGGAGGGGACCGACTACGAGCTGGGCATCACGGTCGACCAGGTCGCCGCGAAGCAGATCGGGCGCGAGACGCCGATCCCCTCGCTGGAGCTGGGCACCGACCTCATCGCGCAGGTCGGCAACTGCGACAACGGCTTCGCCTGCGCGTATCAGAACAACCTCTCCTGGTCGTCGCCCACGACGCCGCTGCCGACCGAGGCCGATCCGCGCGTGGTGTTCGAGCGGCTGTTCGGCGACGGCGGGTCGCCCGAGCGCCGGCGGGCCGACCTGCAGCGCAACGGCAGCATCCTCGACTGGATGACGGCCGACATGGCGCGGCTGCGGCGCGAGCTGGGCGCGGCCGACCGGAACCGCCTGGGGCAGTACCTCGAGTCGGTGCGCGAGGTCGAGCGCCGGATCCAGCGCGCGGAGCAGGCGAGCGCCGAGGGGATCACGCTCGATCTCTCCCGGCCCGCGACCGTCCCGGCCGCGTGGGAAGACCACGTCAAGCTGATGTTCGACCTGCAGGTCCTGGCGCTGCAGACGGACATGACGCGCGTCGTGACGTTCCAGATGGCGCGCGAGACGAGCACCCGCACCTATCCGAACATCGGCGTGCCCGAGCCGCATCACCCCGTGTCGCACCACACGAACGACCCGGAGAAGCTGGCGAAGCTCGCCAAGATCAACGCCCATCACGTGTCGCTCTTCGCGCACCTGGTGCAGCGGCTGAAGGAGACCCCCGACGGCGACGGCACGCTGCTCGACCACTCGATGTACCTGCTGGGCAGCGGCATGGGCAACCCCGATGTCCACGATCATTCGAACCTGCCGATCGTCGTGGCCGGCGGCGGGGCGGGGCGGCTCCGCGGCGGGCGTCACATCCAGTACGCGCAGCAGACGCCGCTCGCCAACCTCCACCTGACGCTGCTCGAGAAGGTCGGCGTCCGGCTCGACAGCTTCGTCGACAGCACCGGCACGGTGGCGGAAATCCTGGAACCGCTCAACGTCTGAGCGCATGGTGTCTGAGTACGTGGCGTCCGGCTTCAGCCGGACCAGGGAGCCCCGAATGATGCGCGCCATCGCTGCCGGCTGTCTGGTCACGCTGCTGCTCGCGGCGGGCACGGCGGATTCGGCGTTCGCCCAGACCGGTGCCAGCCGTCCCGACGGCACGACGCCGCTCCACGAGGCGGCCCACGCCGACGACGTGGCCGCGATGGCGCGGCTCGTGGCGGCGGGCGCCGACGTGCGGGCGGCGAACCGGTACGGCGTGACGCCGCTCTGGCTCGCTTCGCTCAACGGGAGCGCCGCCGCGATCGAGCTGCTGCTCAAGGCGGGGGCCGACGCCAACACGGTGCTGCCGGGCGGCGAGACGGTGCTCATGACCGCGGCACGCACGGGCAGGGTCGGCGCCGTGACGGTGCTGCTGCGGCACGGCGCCAGTGTGAACGCGAAGGAAGAGTGGCGCGGGCAGACCGCGCTGATGTGGGCGGCGGCCGAAGGACATGCCGCGGTGATCGAGGCGCTCGTCGAGCTCGGCGCCGACCTCCACGCGCGCTCGACCGGCGGCTTCACGGCGCTGCTGTTTGCCGCGCGCGAGGGGCAGATCGCGGCGGTGAAGGCGCTCGTGGCCGCCGGGGCGCGCCTGGACGACTCCATCCCCGCGACCACCCCCATCGACGAGCCCGTGCCGGAGGAGACGAGCCCCGCGCCGGCCGAGGCCGGTGTCAACGTCTTTCTGCTGGCCACGGCCAATGCCCACTTCGAGCTGGCCGCGTGGCTGCTCGACCAGGGCGCGGATCCCGACGCCGCACCCCGCGGCTGGACGGCGCTCCACCAGATCTCCTGGGTGCGCAAGATGGGCGTCGCGGGCAGCAACGATCCCGCCCCGCCGGGATCGGGCAACATGACGAGTCTCGAGTTCGTCCGGCGACTCGTGGCCAAGGGCGCCGACGTCAACGCCCGTGCGACCAAGCGCCCCCAGATGGGGCTGACCACGCTGAACGCGATCGGCGCCACGCCGTTCCTGCTCGCCGCCCGCACCGCGGACTTCGAGCTGATGCGGCTCCTCGCCGAGCTCGGCGCCGATCCGAAGCTCCCCAACGAAGACAACACCACGCCGCTCCTGGTGGCGGCCGGCGTCGGCACGCAGAACCCCGGCGAGGACCCGGGCACCGAGCCCGAGGTGCTGGAAGCCGTCAAAGTGGCACTGGAGCTCGGAAACGACCTGCATGCCGTCGACCACAACGGCGAGACCGTCATGCACGGCGCGGCGCTCAAGCACGTGCCGTCGGTGGTGCGCTACCTGGCGGCGCAGGGCGCGCGCACCGACGTGTGGAACCGGCCGAACAAGCGCGGCTGGACGCCGCTTCGCATCGCCGAGGGCGTGCAGCGCGGGATGAACATCATCAGCTCGCCGGTGACGGCCGCCGCCATCCGTGAGGTGGTGGAGTCGTCGAAGTAGGGAGATGCCATGAAGCGGCTGACTCTCGCTGCGCTCGTCGCGGTCTTCACGGTGCCCGGTCTGCTGGTCGCGCATCACGGCCGGGGGGCGACGTATGACATGAAGACGCGCGTGACGCTGAAGGGCACCGTCTCGCGCATCGACTGGCGCAATCCGCACGTCGTGATCCACATGGACGTCCCTGAGCCCGACGGCCGCGTGGTGACCTGGGGCTTCGAGAACGCGGGGGTCAGCCAGCTGGCGCAGGCCGGATATCACCGGAATACGCTGAAGCTCGGCCAGGAGATCACCGCCATCGTCAATCCCGCCGCCAACGGGGCGCCGATGTCGATCGTCGTGAAGGTCATTCTCGCCGACGGATCCGAGATCATGTCGCGCGAGACCGGCGCCAACCCGCTGAACTAGGAGCTGTCGGCATGCCGCGTCGCTCCGATGCCTTGCACGTAGCGTCCGGCGTCAGCCGGACCGTGGCCGTCCTTCTCCTGTCGATGGGCGCCGTCCTGGACGCGCAGAGCGACCGGGATCGGGTGCGGGCGCGGTACGAGGCCGGCGCCGGCGACGCGAAGTTCGATCCGCGCGATCTGGCCGGCATCTGGACCCTGACGAGGAACGATCACAGTCTCGGCACGCCGCCGCCGCCGCTGACGCCCGCCGGGCAGGCGGCCAAGGCGGGACGCCGCCCGGACGGCGCCGGTGCGTTCGGCAATGCGCCGTGGTACTCGTGCAATCCGATGGGCTTCCCTCGGCTCCTGAACGACGACGAGCCGATGGAGTTCGTCATGCTGCGCGACCGGATCCTGCAGTTCTTCCAGTGGGAGCATCGGGTTCGCGTGCTCTGGACGGACGGGCGCGCGCTGCCCTCGGGCGAGAACCTCGAGAACCTCGGCCCGGCGTGGTACGGCCACTCCGTGGCCGCCTGGAAGGGCAACACGCTCGTCGCCAGTACGGTCGGCCTCGACGAGCGCGCGTGGCTCGACAGCCAGGGCAATCCGAAAAGCTTTCATGCGCGGATCGAGGAGACCTGGCGGCGCCTCGACGCCAACACGCTGGAGCTGCAGTTGACGCTCCACGATCCCGCGTATTACACGGCGCCGTACGTCGGGTCGACGAAGACCTACAAGCGCATGCCGCGCGAGGCCGTCACCTACTTTGGCTGGTACGGGCTGTTTGCCGGCGTCACCGAGGGGATCTGCGCGCCCATGAACGAGGTCGAGGGCTACAACAAGGAGTTCCGCGACCCCGGCCGGGCCCAGCGACCGTAGACTCTCCCGTCGCGCGTCCGTCGTCTCCGGCTTCAGTCGGACCAGCTTGACGTCGCGTCCGACTTCAGCCGGACCAGCGCGAAACTATGGACAGCGCGCCGCGAGCGTCTGCACGGCCGTCGCGTTGAGGCGGTCGCCGCCCGGATCCCGAATCAGAAATCCCTTGGCTTCGACGCGGTGGCCCGTGTACGCCTCGGGCCGGGGATAGACGTTCATCAGGCGGAACGTGCCGCTGCCCAGTGCCTCCGCCGCCGCCGCCTGCAGCTCGTCGCCCGTGGACGCCGCCGGATTCCTGGTCCGCACGGGTTCGCTCGCGTTCGTCACCGTCCAATCGGTCCCGGGTCCGGCGGCGAGGCAGCCGACGACCCGCGCGAGGGCGAAGTTCGGCACCGGCCCGGGTCCGTTGCGCCCCTCGATGCGCGACGCCGCCGCGGTCTCCGCCGTGAGCTCGTCGGGGCCGGCTGGAAAGTCGTTGACCCGCAGCATGTAGGCGATGATGTCGAGGTAGTCGGCGCCGGGAAGGCTGCCGGGGGCGCCGGGCGGCATCGACGTCCTCGTCCGGGCGAGGAGGCTCGCGACGTCGCTCCCGCTCCAATCGCGCATGAAGGCCTCGCCGCGCCGCGGCCCTTCGTCATGGCACCCGCTGCAGGTCGCGCGGTAGCGCGCCTCGCCGCGCGTGGCCTGCGCCTCGGCATAGACGCCGTCCCAGACCGTCCGCGAGCCGGCGCCCTGCGGCCGCGCCGCTGCTGCCGGCCGTTCAAGGGCCGTCGCCGTCGCGAGCGACACCAGCACGCTCAGAAGGGCGGACATCGTCCGCATCGTGGGCGTGATGACTATATATCGAGAAATCGCGATCGCGCGTGCCGGGTGGGCGCGGTCAGGCGGCCAGATAGGGCGGCATGGGGCGGCGCTCGGCGCGGGCGAACCCGCGATAGCACATCAGGATCACGTGCGGCGACGAGTGCCGCGGCCGGCCGTTCTCGATGCGGTCGATGGGGTGCGCTCCGAACCGGGTGTGCAGGACCGCGCGGTCCTCGGGGCTGTAGGTCGCCACGTTCGGCTCGGAAAACGCCCGGAGGGCCGCCGTGATGAGGCTCCGGGCGACGCCGGATGCCCCGTCGCGCTTGGTCAGGTCGACCAGGATCCTCGTGTCGGCCAGCCGGTCCCGCCGCGACCAGGAGGGGCCGACGAGCTCCTCGAACGAGCGGGGCACCCTGCCGGAGCGCCCCCGCGACCGAATCCGCTTGGTGCGGAGGACGCCGTCGATCTCCCCGTCGGTGATGCGCACCAGCATGTCCCCGCCGGCATGGCGCATGACTGTCGAAAAATCGTCCAGGTAGGGGTCGGCTGTCCGCCAGTTCTGGGAGAGGATCGCCAGAATCTCGGGGTAGCGCGCGGCGCTGAGGTCGGCCCCCCAGACGACCGCGATCGTGCGGGAATTCTGTTCGGCGGTCAGCGTGCGCGCCATCCTGGTCCTCCGTGCGTGCGACCAGCGAACCCGGCGACGGGAGCCGGTCGCACGTGGGAGTAGCAAGAAGCGCGCCCTGGAGTGGAGTCGTCGAGCGGCAGGCGTACACCGACCGAACCGGCGTCCGCCCGCGGAGAAACGAACGCCGGCGTGTTGAGTGTTCTGACATCAGCAGGCGGCGGCGGTCATCGCAGCACGGTGCTCGCCTGTGCCTCCCGGACGTACCGCTCGACGTCGGCCGGCAGCAGGAGGCGCTCCCGCTGGAGCTTCTCGGCGGCCCGGCGGACGGCGGCGACGTAGCCGTCGTGGGTCCTGTAGCGCTCCTCGAGCGAGAGGCGCGGGTCGCTGGCCGCCTCGCGCTCGGCCCGGGTCTTCGCGAAGGCGATGTGCTGGCCGCTCGCCTCGCAGCCGTCGTTGGTGCCGAACCCCTCGCGCCGCAGCGCCCACCCGGTGGTGGTCGCAATCGGCGCCTCGACGGGCGGCAGCCGGATGCCCGCGACCTCGTTGCCGTCCGGGTCCACCTTCGAGACGAAGACCGGATACGCGGGACGTTTCTCGAGCGACGGCGGGTAGTGGGAGACGATTCCTTCGCCGAGCTTCGGCCCGAAGTCGAGGTAGTAGCGTGCCGTGATTACGCCGGTGTAGGTCACGCCGGGAATAGTCGGCCAGCCGAGCTGCTTCTGCGACACCATGCCGGTCTGATAGCCCGGGCGCGGCTCCACGAGCACCGCCGTGCCATCGGCGCGCCGCGGCACGCGGCTGGGCGGGGGCTCGGTCCCGTTGACGACCCAGTCATCGAGCGCGAGGAGCAGCGCGCGGAGCGCCGGGTACGGGCTGGTCGGGTTCAGGAACTGCTGGCAGCTTCCGCGGCTGGTGACGTTGCCCACCCCGTGCGAGAGCCCCGACATCAGGTAGACGCGCACGTCCGCCGGATCCGGCAGGTCGTTCCCGCGCGAGTCGGTGTGGAGGAGCGACCCCGCCTTCACCCAGTACTCGTTCGACGAGTTCGCGTTGAAGATCTTGGGGCAGGTCTTCGTGGTCGCGCAGCGATCCAGCCGTCCGCCCTTCCGGCCGCTCAGGTGATCGCTCGTCGACTGGTAGGCGAACGGGAAGACGCCCTCCGGATACAGATGGTTCTGCCGGTTCCGCTCGGTCCGGCCCGGCTGCGCGAAGCGGTAGTTGATCTGCACGCCGTTGGCGGCGCCCACCCACTTGAGCATCCCGTCGACCACGCGCGCGCCGCGCTCGTCCTGGTTGAAGCCGAACTGGAGGAAGTCGTTGAGCGTCCGCGTCGGCTGGGAGATCGAAAAGCTCAGGGTGTGGCGCACGTCCCCCGCGAGTGGGTTCGCGTTGCCCGCCTCGTCCGCCGTGGCGTGGCGGAGGAACGACACGAAATCGCGGGTCGCCGCGAGCCCGATGCCTGCGACGAGCGGATCCTTGGCCGTGTAGGTGAACTCGTAGATGTGGCTCTGCTTGAAGGGCGTGCCGGCCGGCAGCAGGCGGATCGTCCGCTCGTCGGCGTACTCCCACGCCGTCGCGGGCACCGGCGTCGGCGCGTCATCCAGCCGCTCCCGCACGGTCAGCGTCGCCTTCGACGTGTCGAGCGTCGCCGCCGGATACGCGAGCTCGTAGCGGACGCTCTTCGGGTTGTCGAACACGATGTATTCGTACGACGGCCCCGTGATGCTCGAGCCGTCGCGATTCTTCGCGACCGGCACGGTGATGGTGAGCCCCTCGGTCGCGCCGATGTCCCACCCGTTGCCCACGACCGTGTAGCCGAGATCCATGATGAAGCCGGTCCCCGCGTCCTTGGCGGTCTTCGGGTCGTTGGTGAGCGGCGCGTCGTTGAAGACGGCGACACGCATCTCGCCCCGGTTGTTGAAGTCGAGGATCGTCTTGTGGTTCCCCTTGCGGAGGTCCACCGGCTTCAGGATGAAGATGTCCATCGAATACTCGACCTTGCCGCGGGCGTTGCGCGGGGCGAGCGCGATGTCGGTGATGAGGGCGTTGCGCGGGTCGTTCGGATCGAGCTCCCCGTACGCCTTGCCGCGCAGTGTCTCGTAGGGGCCGACGCTCCCGTTCGGCCCGAACACCCTGCCGTCGAAGACCGGCGACTGCGACTGGGCGGGGTCGATGACGATGCGCGTGATGTGCGCCCACGCGGGCGCGGCGGTCACGGCGAGGGCGGCCAGAACGATCAGCAGCATGTGCATAGCGGCTCTCCGTCGGGCCCCATTCTGCGCCCACCGGTGGCTGGCTGCAAGGGGCGGATGTCTCGGGCAGTCTAGATCACGACCTTCGTCATGATGCCCCGCGGGAACATCTCTTCCGGCGCGAGCAGCCGGTGCGCGATCCCCTGCTGGTGGGTGTACAGGGCCATCTGGGTCCAGGTCGGGCGATTCTCGTCGATGCCGTACGGGAACAGATCCGGGCCGAAGACGTCGCGCATCCGGCGGGCGTAGGCGGTCAGCCACGGGACGGGGTAGCGCGACACCGCCGGGTCCAGAATCCGTTCCAGCGCGCGGCGCTTCGACTCCAGGAACGCGTTGTAGAGGTTCCGCGCCGCCCAGGGATGCGCCTCGACAATCGATCGCTTCATCGCGATGATGTGCATGATCGGCCAGACGCCGGTCTGCTTGTAGTAGTCCTCTTCCATCTCCACGTACTCGGGGAAGAGGCGGACGACGTCGGGGTGCTTCTCGAGGAAGCACGTCGGCGGCCGGGCGATGATGGCGCAGTCGATCTCGTGCGCGGCCAGCATGTCGCTGAGGCTCCGGTCGGCGACCCGCGTCAGCGTGAGCCCGGGCGGCAGGTTCAGCTCGACCTTCTCCTCGCGCCCGGGCGCGTTCGCCCCCGCCTGAAACCAGTGCACGTCGGTCAGCGGCACCCCCATCTCGTTGTGCATCCAGCCGCGCATGTAGACGGCCGCCGAGTGGGCCCACTCGGGCGACCCGATCCGCTTGCCGCGAAGGTCGGGGACCGTCCGGATGCCGCTCCTGCGGTTGACGTAGAACGAGGAGAAGCGGAACAGCCGCGAGCAGACGACCGGGAGGCCGATGATGTCGGTCTCGGGGCGGCTGACCTGCGTGCAGAACTTGGCCAGCGAGAGCTCCGACAGGTCGAACTCCCGGTTGGCCGTGAAGCGCGCAAAGCACTCGTGGTGGCCGAGCGTCAGCCAGCTGTGGTCGATGCCCTCAGCCGTGACGAGCCCGAACCGGAAGTCGCGGAAGTGGTCGTAGTCCGTGGTCGCGATGGTGAGCTTCAGCTGTGCCATGCGGGTGCGGTCAGGTCGCGTCGAGCAGCAGCTCGGGCGCGTGTGCGTCCCACCACGCGCGTGCGCGCGCGGGCGTCCAGTCCGTGTCGGTGCGGACCTGGCCGAGCGCGGCGTCGAGATCGAGCGCCGACGGGATGCGGTTGGCGGGATCCTTTGCCAGACACGTCAACAGTATCCGCTCGAAATCGGGCGGGATCGGCAGCTCCGACATCCGGGAGGGCGGCACGGGAGACGTCTGCGCATGGTGCAGCAGCATCCGCGCGACCGTCTCCGCTTGAAACGGGGTGTGTCCGGTGAGCGCCCAGTAGGCCGTGCACGCCATCGAGTAGAGGTCGGCGCGGCCGTCGACACCCCGGTTGCCGAGCGCGATTTCCGGCGCGATGAATGCGGGCGTCCCCGGCACGATCGCCTGCTGCGAGAGCATCGTCGCGTCGTGCGCCGCTTGGTCCTTGACCATGCCGAAGTCGAGCACCTTGACGTAGTCGTACTCGGGACCGAGGCGCGTGACGAAGAGGTTGGCCGGCTTGATGTCGCGGTGGACGAGGCCCCGGTCGTGCGCCTCGGCCAGCGACCGGCAGGCCTGCCGGAGGAGCATGATCACGCGCTCGCAGGGCTGCGGTCCGAAGCGCGCGACGACGCGATGCAGGTCGAGGCCGTGGAGCAGCTCCATGACGTAGTAGAAGCTCCCGTTCGCGTCGACGCCGAAGTCGTAGAGCTGCACCGCGTGCGGCGATCGGAGACCCGCGGTGACCTGCGCTTCCCGCTGGAAGCGGCGCACGAGCTGCTCCCGCGCCGGACCGGGCGGCACGTCGTGGCGGATGAGCTTCACGGCGGCCGGGCGCGCGAGCAGGCGGTGACGCGCGAGCCACACCTCGCCCATCCCGCCCGCCCCGAGCAGCGTTGACAGCCGATAGCTGCCGACGGAGGGTCCCTCGTCGATCAGCTCCTCCTCGATGTCGAGCAGCGTGCTTTTCGACGGCAGGACCGCGCGCTCCACCACGCTCCGGAGCTCGCGGATGTTGCCCGGCCAGGCGTACGCTTCGAGCCGGCGAAGCGCCTCGGGCGCGACGCCGTCGATCACCTTGCCCACTCGTCGCGCGTGCGTGCGTACGAAGTGATCGGCGAGCACGGGGATGCCGTCGCGGCGCTCGACCAGCGGCGGCACCGTGATGCGATCGGCGAACAGGCCCGGGAGCACGCCGCGCGTCGCCGATGCGATCACGCGGACGGATCCCCGGCCGACGATGCCCCGCAGCGGGCCGTCGAGGTTCGCGGGCAGCTCGTGCACCGCATCCAGATAGAGCGTGCCGCCGGCGGCACGCTCGACGCGACTCTCGAACGTCCCCTCGCCGCTGCCATGATGCGTGAGCAGCTCGGGACAGCTGACGAAGATGAAGGCGCCGGGGCGCCCCGAGGACTCGTGGAGCACGTGGGCCACCGCCTCCTTGCCCGCCCCTGGCGGACCCACGAGCAACAGCGGCTCCGACGATGGCGCGAGCCGGGCGATCGCGTCGCGGAGCGCACGCCCGCCCGCGCTCTCGCCGAGCAGCGGGCCCTCGACGCGGCTGCGGGCCTCGGTCAGCAGGGCCTGCGCGACGCGCAGCTCGCGCTCGAGCGCGGCG
>Ga0194128_10002882_pt1 | contig 27236 bp, 27 predicted proteins | sample TA2KigCa65mmetaG_FD_148650 | JGI IMG/M metagenome (GOLD analysis project Ga0194128, IMG submission 148650) | Freshwater microbial communities from Lake Tanganyika, Tanzania - TA2015037 Kigoma Deep Cast 65m | ecosystem: Environmental > Aquatic > Freshwater > Lake | place: Tanzania: Lake...
ATTTGGGTAAATCTGGCAGCCAATCAGCTTTATGCCTTCCGCAATGATAGTTTGTTGCTGCAGATGAGGACCTGCAGCGGCACGCCGAGGGGACCTACATATTACCGAAAACTGAAGGAAAGCCGCGCGCCAGACAGCAAAGTATTACCGCCCGATAACCTCGAGACACCACAGTTTAAGGCGGAAACCAGTCATCTGGTTGTAAACCCTACCTGGTATGTGCCGCGCAATATCTTTACCAAAGAAATGCTGCCCGAAATAATAAAGAATCCCGAAATTCTTAATAAAATGGGCTATGTGCTGAAAGATAGCAAAAGTGAAGTAGTTGATCCTTTTTTCGTAAACTGGGAGAAGGTTTCACCTGCCAGGGTGCCTTACACGCTGGAGCAATTGAGAGGAGTTAATAACAGTCTTGGTAAGGTAGTCATACACTTCCCCAATGCATACAGTATTTTTCTGCACGATACTCCGAACAAATGGGCGTTTTTGCTCTCAGAAAGGCATGTGAGCCACGGCTGTGTTCGGCTTGAGAAACCCTTTGACCTGGTTGAGTTTCTGATGTACTTCAATAAAAAGGACCGCTTTGATGAAGTACTAATAACAGCCGGCTTGCCGCCTCGGCATGATAAGGGAAAACAGAAAAAATGGGAGAAGGAAAAGCCAATAAGCGATACAGCTATTCTGAAACCAAAGCAGGATCAGTACTTTTACTTTGATTCAATGCTTCCGGTTTACCTGGTTTATATCACAGCAGTTTCAACGGAACAGGGCGGATTGTCAGTTTATCGCGATATCTACAGGCAAAATGCCAAAATAGTTTCGGCGATGCGCAGACCTGCTACCGTCAGGAAAGTTGTATTGAAGGATTAAAAATTACGTTCTAATAGCCAGTTTATATGTATCCCAGCGTCTTTAGCATGCTTTTGTAACTCTGTTCTTTGCTGAATAGTCTGAAGTAATATTCGCCGTTTTCGTCCTTATCGATGATTACATGCTTGGGTGAAGGTGTCAGACAGTGTTGTATGCCGCCGTATCCGCCAATGCTTTCCTGATACGCACCGGTGTGAAAGAAGCCGATGTACAAAGGATCTTCTTTGTCGTACTGAGGCAGGTATATGGCATTCACGTGTTGTTCCGAGTTGTAGTAATCATCGCTGTCACAGGTAATTCCACCCAACAGAACCCGCTCGTATTCCTCGTCCCATCGATTGATGGGTAGCATCACAAACTTCTTGTTGATAGCCCATGCATCAGGTAAAGTGGTCATGAAGCTGCTGTCTATCATATTCCATTTTTCGCGGTCGTTTTGAGGCTTTTGATCCAGTACACGGAAGATGGCTCCCCCGGATTCGCCTACAGTAAATGAGCCAAACTCGGTAAAAATATCCGGTTCGGGTATTCCGTTTTCGGCGCAAACCTGTTTAATCTGAGATACGATTTCTGTAGCCATGTACTCATAATCGTAATCAAATGTCATGGAGTTTTTGATGGGGAAACCGCCGCCAATGTTTAGGGTGTCGAGTGTAGGACACTCTTTTTTCAGTTCGCGGTAAACTTTAAGACACTTGTGTAGTTCGTTCCAGTAATATGCGGTGTCATAGATGCCGGTATTTATGAAGAAGTGCAGCATCTTCAGGGTCACATTTTTGTTGTCTTTGATTTTGCTGCGGTAAAAAGGTAGCATGTCTTTATAGCCAATACCCAGGCGGGAAGTATAGAATTCAAACTTGGGTTCTTCTTCCGATGCAATTCGGATGCCGCAGGTGAATGGTGCATTTACCTGGTTTTCCAGTTGCTCTATCTCATGGTAGTTATCGATAACCGGAATGACGTTGGTCCAGCCATTGTTAATAAGGTTGGCAATATTTTCAATGTATTGTTCGCGCTTAAATCCATTGCAGACAACAAATTTGTCTTTGTTAATGAGGCCTTGCTCGAACAAGGTTTCAATGATGTTGATATCGAAGGCGCTGGAGGTTTCAATATGCACGTTGTTCTTGAGTACTTCTTCAATCACGTACTGAAACTGATTGCTCTTGGTACAATAACAATAGTAGTATTTGCCCTGATAATCGGCCTTGGCAATGGCTACATTAAACCAGGTGCGTGCCTTTTGGATATTCTCTGATATTTTTGGTAAATAGGTGAATTTTAAGGGTGTTCCATACTGATTTATCAGCTCTATCAAGGGGATATTGTGAAACATCAAGTCATTGTTTTCATCCAATTCGAATTCTTCCTGAGGGAAGTAAAATGTCTGGTTGATGAGGTCGATGTATTTATTTTTCATTTATCAGATAGAGTTAAAATGTAAAAAGTTTTCAAAAGTAAGTAATATGGAGTGTAAAATAATATTAAATGTAAGTAAAGTGGATTTTGATTTTATTGAAAGTTGATTTTAATAAATGTTTTTGCACAAATCCTTCACACTTTAGGGCTTAAAGTAACCCAAAACATAAATTTGCATTATAATTTCACGTCAACAATAAACAATGTCAAAAATTAGCGTAATCGGTGCCGGAAATGTAGGCGCCTCCTGTGCAGAGTACATCGCCATGAAGAATTTTGCCGCAGAAGTGGTTCTTCTGGACATCAAAGAAAATTTCGCCGAAGGCAAAGCCCTCGATCTGATGCAGTGCGCCACCACAAACGGCTTCACAACCCGCATCACTGGCTCTACTAATGATTACAGTAAAACAACAGGCAGCGATGTGGTGGTAATAACCAGCGGTATTCCCCGCAAGCCCGGCATGACCCGCGAAGAATTGATTGGTGTGAATGCAGGCATCGTAAAAACGGTTTGCGAAAACATACTGAAGCACAGTCCCAATGCTATAATAGTGGTGGTTTCAAACCCCATGGATACAATGACATACCTGGCACTCAAAGCAACAGGACTTCCCAAAAACCGCATTATCGGTATGGGTGGCATACTGGATAGTAGCCGTTTCCGTAGTTACCTCAGCGCTGCACTCAATTGCCCTTCCAACGATGTGGATGGCATGGTCATCGGTGGCCACGGCGATACCACCATGATCCCGCTGACGCGTATGGCTTCATGTAGGGGCGTTGCTGCTTCACAGTTTGCAAGTAAAGAAACTCTGGCAAAAGTGAAGTCAGATACCATGGTGGGAGGTGCTACCCTCACAGGAATGCTAGGAACCAGTGCCTGGTATGCGCCCGGAGCTTCTGTGGCCGCGCTGGTGCATTCCATTGTTGTAGATCAAAAAAAAATGTTCCCTTGTTGTGTTTACCTGGAAGGTGAATATGGACAGAGCGACATTTGCATTGGTGTGCCCGTTATTCTCGGTAAAAACGGCTGGGAGAAGATAGTAAATCTGGATCTTAACGATGCCGAAAAAGCAGAGTTTTCCAAATCAGCCGATGCGGTTCGCAGCATGAACAGTGTGCTGAGCCAGGTGTCCTGAGGTTTTATTTTGATGAAAAAATGTAAGAATGAAAGAATTGTCTGGTGTTCAGTTTTGAGGTTTTCAAAATTGAATACATAATTTTTGTAATCTCTTCGGCCATTCCCTTCATTTTTTTGTGTTCTGATTCGTTTATAAAATTCGTTTCTCTCAGTAATCGAACACAAAAAATAGATTCATGCACTTCTTTACAAGATATATGCATTTTGGCAATAAACTCTCTTTTTGAAATAGACCCCGCCGCCCCGTCGATATTGGCTCCCACCGAAGTTCTTGACCGCAGTAATTGCTTACTCATCACAAATTCCTTTTGCCTTTTAATTATAGTTTTGTATAATTCAACAGCACCAATTGCGAATAGAAAGGATTTAGTTGCAATGACTGATTCTTTCATCCAATTAAGACCAAGCAGCAAAACTCAAACACAATCCAATAAAATAGCTCATTCATTCATAGTATCAAATGTAATTTAGGTTGTCAAAGGGAATTTGGATGATGCTCATTGCCAGCTCCGCTTTTGGGCTCATGGATATTGGCGTAAAGAAGCTACAGGGAATTCCGGTGGCGGAAACTGTATTTTTCAGGTCTATCGCACAAATTATACTAGGTTACGCAACCATCATGCAATTGGTTGTCAGTCCGTTGGATAAAAACTGGTTATTATAGCTGCGGCGGGGGTTTTTAGTTTTATGGGTTTGATTTGCTATTTATACACTTTTCAGGAAATGCCCTTGGGTAATGCTACTATTATTCACTATTTGGCGCCGGTGCTCAGATTTGCAGGGGTTGTGCTGATAACCGGTGCAGGATTCCAGGTTCCTGTAATTCCCATGCTGGCCGGTTCCGGTGGCGCGTTTTTTTCTGCATTGGCTTTCAATACCATCAAGAAACTTAAAGTTATTGAAGATCCCAATTTGGTTTGGTGGTGCTTTACTTCCCGCTGGTGAGTGTTCCCATCGCTTTGTTCTATTTTCTTTTCAAACCCGGCGAATGAATTTGGCCGGATGCAATACAGTATGGCTGGCTGATAGCAACCGGTATTACAACACAGATAGGTCAGTTTTTTATTACCTGCGCTTACCATGAGGATTTGGCCAGCAGGATTTCAGCAGTGAGCTATGTTGTAATTTTGTAGGGAGCGGCTGCCGGCCTCTTTATCTTTGACGGATACTATCGTGTTTTTGCAGTACACAGGCATGCTGCTGTTGGTATTGGGAGTGATACTCAATATCAACGCGAAGCGGATGAAAAATATGTTTGCACCTTCAGAATAATAAGTAATCGAAAATCAATAAGAAAGATTGCCTAATGACGATTGTAGGCATAAATTCATGGAACCGAGTAGAAGACTTCCATTTCAGGGTCTCAATCATCATATCTGAAATTCTATTTATTCTTTATCCCAGTTGCGCCATTCGGCAGTGGTTTCAAAAACTGCCATCATAATTGCCTGTTCCGTTTCATTAAACTCCTTCTTACGCCTGGGCATTACCAGCGATGCGGTTTTACAAGCAGCATCAGGTTTGTAGGTGATAAAGCCCGAAGCCCCGCCCCAGGCAAAATCGGGCACAAACTGCCTCGGAAAACCCGCCCCGAAAATATTGGCCGAAACGCCCACCACTGTGCCGGTGTTGAACATCGTATTTATGCCGCACTTGCTGTGATCGCCCATAATAAGGCCGCAGTATTGCTGCCCGCTGCGGTCAAAGCGACCTGAGCTGTAGTTCCATACTTTCACATCCTCGTAGTTGTTTTTCAGGTTGCTGCAATTGCTGTCGGCGCCAATATTGCACCATTCACCCAGCACCGCATTACCCAGAAAGCCATCGTGGCCTTTGTTGCTGTAGCCTTGCATACAGATGTTGTTTACCTCGCCGCCAACCACACAGTAGGGCCCGAGGGCTGTTGGACCGTAAACTTTGGTACCCATTTTCAGCACACTGCCTTCGCCCATGGCAAAAGGACCACGCACCAGGCAACCTTCCATAATTTCGGCATTTCGGCCGATATATACAGGTCCGTTTGTCGTGTTAATAACGCATGCATGGGCTTTTGCGCCTTCTTCCATAAACACGGGATGTTCGCCGATAACCTTTACAGAAGCATGGGGTTTCAGCAAACTGCGCCCGGCTGCAATGGTTGCAATATCGCGCTGTATTTCAGAGCCTGCCTGAATGAAAATATCATAGGGACGTAAAAGCATTGTATAAGCGCCATCAAAAGGCATTCCTTCCATGGCACTTCCTGTTCTTTCCGCCAGTATTGTTTCTCCGGAAGTTAGTTTTTGACCCGGCTCCAGCAAATAGATTGCTTTTTTTAGTTCCTCATTCGGCAACAACCTGCCGTTGATACGCAAATCTATATTTTCGGCGGCAGGAAATTTCGCACGAAGGTATTCACAGGTTTCGAATCCCCATGCAGTCGGTTTTAACAGGGAAGTCCACTTTTCGACAACGGTTTGTATACCACAGCGCAAATCTGCTGCTGGTCTTGTCAGTGTGAGCGGATACAAATGCCCGATTTGTTCATCGTCAAAAAAGTTGATTTGCATGGCTTCGAAATTAAGGCAAAGCGTTGTTTATCCCATAAAAAAAGCCACCCTTTCCGGTGGCTTTCGATGAATAATGTCTTTTTTACTTTTTGCCGTAGCGCTTCATGAACTTGTCGATGCGACCTGCGGTATCTACAAGCTGCTGCTTGCCGGTATAGAAAGGGTGTGATTTGTCTGAAATTTCAAGCTTGAAAAGAGGATATACGTTGCCGTCTTCCCACTTGATAGTTTCTTTGGTTTCTACACAACTGCGCACCAGAAAGGCATGATCGCAGCTCATGTCTTTGAAAACAACCGGACGAAAATTCTTGGGATGTATATCGGATTTCATGATAAATCGATTCTTTTTGGGGTGCAAATGTAGGAAAAAAGTTTGAAATAAACAAGGATGTTTGTTAATTTCCAAGTTCGTCCACATCCAGTTCTCCGCCCTTGTCTGCTTCGCCATTTTCACTGCAGTCCATGGTCATATTACTTATGTTCTGCGGTGTCTCGGGCATATCGGTATTGATATTTAGCTTTTTATCTGCCTGTGCCTGTTTCATAAAAATACCGTAAATAGGCAATGCCATCAATGCTCCCTGTCCAATCCACCCGTTTTTGAAGCGCACCGATGGGTCGTCGGCACCAACCCAGACGCTGCATACAAGTCCTTTTGTAACTCCGATAAACCAGCCGTCTGCACTGCCTTGTGTTGTGCCGGTTTTTCCGCCAATATGTCCTGTTATGCCATATTTACCACGCAGATAACTCCCGGTTCCAAAATCTACCACACCTTTAAGCATGCTGAACATCAGGTATGCCTTCTCTTCACTTAGGACCTGATCATGTTCCGGCGTTCCAAATTCTTCCAGAACGTTTCCATTCTTATCTTCAATGCGCGTGATGTAAGTGGGTTTAATCCATAGTCCTTTATTCACAAAGGCGGTAAATGCGCTTGCCATTTCGAAAGGACTCAGTTCCATAGTTCCAAGACAGATACTGGGAACGGGCGGTATCCGGTTTTTTTCAATTCCCACTCTTTCGGCAAATTTGATAACCGTCTGAGGGGCTTCATCACCCAACGATTTCATAATCTGGGCTGTTATCAGGTTGTCGGAAAGAGCCAGTCCTTTTGCCATGGTGAATTCTCCGCCTTCCTTGCCGTCGCTGTTTCTGGGACTCCAAAGTTCACCATTTGCACCTTCGAATGTGGTTCTTTCTCTTGGGAATACAGTGCAGGGGCTGTATTTGTTAATGTCCATGGCTGTAGCATACACAATTGGCTTGAAGGTAGATCCTACCTGCCTTCTTGCATGAATATTCACATGGTCGTATTTGAAGAATTTGTGATTGATACCACCAACCCAAGCTTTTACATGGCCGGTTTCAGGTGCTATTGCCACAAATCCTGCATGCAGAAACTTCTTAATATGCTTCATGCTGTCATACGGGCTCATGGTTGTGTCTTTTTCTCCTTTCCATGTAAAGATTGTCATTCTCACAGGTTTCTTCAATTCTGCCATAATGGCCTTTTCATCCCCATTATATTTTTCTTTCAGAGATTGGTAGCGCTCAGTTCTTTCGAGGGCATTTTCGATAAAATCCGGTATTACTGTCCAGTCGCTTATCTTTCGCCAGGGCACATCCCTTCCCCAGGTCTGAAAAAATTGTTTCTGAAGGTCTGCCATATGCTGATCCACGGCATTTTCCGCATATTTCTGCATTCGGCTGTCGAGGGTGGTGTAAATTCTTAATCCGCTTCGATACAGATTATGGCCGTTCTTTTTGCACCATTCTTTCATGAACTCAGCCAGCTGATCGCGGAAATAAATGGCCGGTCCCTCATTATCTACCCTTTTATAATCCAGCTTCACCGCTTTATCACGGATATCATTGTATGCCCCGGCATCCAGTTTTCCGTATTTTTCCATCTGTTTCAGCACAACATTTCTGCGCTCTCTCGAATTTTCAGGATTCAACCTTGGATTATACAAGCTGGTGGCTTTCAGCATGCCAATTAGCACAGCGGCTTCTTCCACCTTTAATTCTGTTGGTTTTTTGTTAAAAAATTCGCGGGATGCTGCATCTATACCCCAGCTCATACCGGAAAATGGAACCGTGTTCAGGTACATGGTAATGATTTCATCCTTGGTAAATCGTCTTTCCAGCCGGATGGCGATAATCCATTCCTTGAATTTTTGCATCAGGCGGGTTATCTTCATTTTGGGTTTCTCGTAAATACTGAAAAGATTTTTGGCAAGTTGCTGGGTAATGGTACTACCACCTCCATGGCGGCCCATTCTGATTACCGCACGTGCGGTGCCTTTTGCGTCAATGCCAGAGTGATTATAGAAACGAACGTCCTCAGTGGCAATCAATGCATCATAAACGCATTGTGCAATTTGATCGTGCCTTATATTGGTGCGGTTTTCTAAAAAGTACGTTCCCAGAATTTCACCATCAGCAGCATATACCACTGAACTCTGTGAACTTTTGGGATTTTCCAGATCTTTAATATCCGGCATTTCTCCAAACAGGCCAAAATTTACAAGCAGAAAAAAAACAATAATCATGAGGAAAATTCCCAGAAGAAACCTCCAGAATTTTCCAATCAAATAAAATCCTGAGTTGTCTGCCATTGTGTATGCGAATATACCATGTTACCGCAATTTTCCGCGGAAGAATTCCATGTAGGCATTAATCCTGTTGTTCGTGGCCAGTGTCTGATAGTTTGTTTTTGAGATCCAGGCCATTTCAAACTCAAACAGTCCTTTGGCGGCCAGTATTTCAGGTTTTTTCTCAATAAAAGAAAGATATTCCTTGGCCTTTTCATGTTTGCTGAAGTTTGATATGCTGAGGTATATGGTAGACCCGGATGCTATTGCCGGACTTACTTCCAGGTTCTCGAAAATGAAGTTTTCTTTGTTAAAATCGTTGAGTGTTGCCCTGATCATATTGGTGTTGGCACCTTTTGGGAATACCAGCAAATAGAATACCTCTTCTTTACCATCCCATGTTTTCCATAATTGGCTGTCATCTACGGTGTTTTTGTCCGAATTCTTATCTGAATTGTTTTCGGTAGATGCATTTTTCAGCCGCTCCCATGCTTGCATTGTGTTCTGTGCCTCAACAGCCGCAGGGGTGGCGGGATAATCCTGGGTAATTTGTTTTAAAATATCAATGCCTTTTTCAGGATTTCCCGTTTTTATAAAACAAACGCCATAAAGATAATCAAACCTTGACTGGTAAGCATTACCGGCATATTTGCGGTCCGCATCCAGTTTAACGGCAATGGCATCCGTAAACTTTGACTCATCCACAAGGACATACATTTTTTCGTACAGATCTTCAATAACTTTAAGTTCGGATACCCGTTCTTTGTTGTCTCCGCTATCTATATTTCCATCCAATAACTTTAAATACAGCGAGTTGGGGAATTTTTCAGAGAGCAGTTGTCTGTATTGGTTGAATTCCGACTGTCTTTCCGCTGATCGGTGGATTTTTGCCATTTCAAAATAAACCTGTGCCTCATACTGGGTGTTGGGGTAGGATTTTAGCAACAGTAAATACCAGCGAAGAGCTTCTTTTTCTTCAAGCAGTTGATTCTGGTAAATTCCCGCCGCGACAAACATGGATTCTTCCATGCGGTTTCGTGCATTTTTTCTTGCTTCGGAAGTAAACGGAATGTCTCGGTAGTATTTGCGCCGGTCTGCAGAAATGCCGTCTGGTATGCCCTGCAAAGATTCCACATCTTTTTTTATTCCCGTGTCTTTTAAAGTTGAAGATGTGGTTTCGGTAACCTTTTTCGCATTGATACGCCAGTAGTCCCGGTTTACACGATTTCCCCAATAGTTTTGAAATTCCTGCCCGGATTTGGCACGTATGGAAGGGTTGTAGAAAGGGAATGAGCCCGTTCCTGCTATGGGATCCGAACCTGTTCCTGCCGGCGGTGCCGGGGGAGGAGCAGGTTGATTTTTTAGCTTTTCGGCTTGTTTTTTCTCATTGTCAATGATTCTGTCGATTGATTTTTCCCTGAAAAGAGGATCTGCAGCCATTCGCAGCAGGCTGTCTTCTCGTTTGATAGTGAGTAAATGTCTCAGCAGGTCGGTTAATTGAGCACTTTTTTGAGATAAACGCTGGTAATCGGGGTGTTTTTCATCCAGTTTTTTGTTGGCTGAGTCATAGTACAAGCCGGCGTTTTCATAGATTCTTTTTTGATAGTAATAATCGCCAAGAGCTAAATAAGTTGTGGTCATCTGCGCATTGTCATTACCCGTCTTTCTGAGCGACTGATTGAATTGATACAATGCTTTATCGTCGTTGCCCGTGGCAAGTTCATTCAGTCCCATACGATAGTGTATTTGCCCGTAGTATTCTATATTTTTATCATCACGGAGCATCTTTTTCAGGATTGAATTTACCTTGACATAGCGTTCACCCTGGTCTGACAGCAGCTGTGCCAGCTGAATTCTGGAGTCGAATGCCATGTCATAGGGTGGATTCATTTTTATAACCTTCTGATAATGGATAGCCGCTTCTTTAGGCTTTTTGAGTTCAGCGCAAACCTGAGCCAGGGAAAAATGCAGGCGGTATCTTTCCATCTTGCCTTTTGCATTTGGGAGGGCTTTGTTTAGATATTCATATGCCTGCAGCATTTTGCCTTGCTTCAGGTATACCGCCGACAGTGCCATAAACAAATCTCCTTTGAGGGATTTTGGAAAATCTTTGTCCTGAAACAGACTGCGTGCAAGGTTTTCGGCCTCGCCATACTTTTTTCGCTGATACAGGGTCTGGTAAATCCAGAGCTTGGCACTGTACTGAATTACAGGGTCTTTGTAATTGGTGTGTACGAAATTGAAAAGATCTTCGGCAGCTATAAAATCTCCCTTTAAAAAGTAAGCTTTGCCCATGAGCAGGTAAGCATCATCTACCCAGCGGCTTCGCGGATGCTTGTCTATCATGGTACTTGCCTTTTTCACAACTTCATCCATTGCAGCCTGATTGCCTTTCAGAGATTCCGACGGACCATAATTATACAATTCTATGAATGTGCGGTAATCATCTTTGTAATTTTCACGTAGCAAAAGTACCGTTTCATTCCATTTCACTTCGGCATTGAAGTATATGTTGTAATGTGCGGTGGTGTTGTGCCATGCCCTGCCTATGGTAGTATCACTGTTTTTACAGGAGTTCAGCATAAATAGACAGGCCGGAATAACCGCTAATAACATTTTTTGAGGGTACATGAATAGATACATGCTTAAAAACGATAATTTCGTGTTCTTATTTCGCGAAGGCACACTATTATGGGCAAAGGACGCAAAATTATGGCTAAACTTAGAAATAAGTATCGTTTAGTGCTGCTGAATGATACGCATTTCGATGAAGTGTTCTCTATCAGGCTCACACCAATGAACCTTCTCATGCTGCTTAGCTCCGTATTTTTAACCTTTGTGCTTATAATTTATTTGCTGATTTCCTTTACCCCTGCCAAACGTCTAGTACCCGGATTTGGCAATACAAACAACCGGGAAGCAATGATGGAACTGAATCAGCGTGTGGAAGACCTCAGCAGAGAACTGGAAAACAAACAAATTAAAATTGATGCACTCAGCGACATTTTGTCCGGTAAAGAAAAAAAGTTTGACAGTACATCGGTCCGCCCTGCTAGTAATTGAGTAAATCTTTGTTATTTTTGGAGGTATATTTGCAGTCTCATGTTTTTATCCAATCAATCAGGTAAGCAAGGGAAGAAAGAACCTGCTTCCGTAAATAACTTATTAAATATTATCGGACCTGGTACCAAACTGAAAGGCGATTTGGTTTCTGATGGCGACTTTCGCGTTGATGGTGTCATTGAAGGCCATGTAACCGTTAAGCAAAGGCTGGTTTTGGGCGATGGTGGAAGTATTACAGGCGATATAGATGCACGGGATGCAACCATAGCAGGTTTTATCAAAGGGAATATCACAGTTTGTGAAACGCTCGTCCTGAAATCAAATTGCAAAATTGATGGAGATATCGCTACCGGAAAGATTATAATTGAAAGCGGTGCATCTTTTAACGGACGCTGCAGCATGAATGCACACATTACTCAGGTTACAACCAAACCCGTAACCCAAGGATCCGATGAAACCGGACAATCCTCTTAAGCAGACAGGCAGTTTTTTCCGTTACAGCAGTCTCGCACTGCGGATGATACTAACCATACTGCTGTTCGTGGCGGCTGGATACTATCTCGATCATTGGTTGCAACTTGAATTTCACTTGTTTACCCTGTTTTTGACCATTGCAGGGGTGGCAGGTTCATTGTATTCGGCAATACGCAAACTTTAACTTCAATTATGAAAACCTACTATAAAAAACTTACTGTATTTTCGGTACTCATATTTGTCGGAATGCTCATTTATAATGTCCTTTCCAAAGTAACAATACCGGCCTATGGTTATTTTGGTGTTCTCTTTCTGGTGGGGTTATCTGGTTTTATACATTATTATGTTTATGGAAGCGGTAATTCCGATCCGAAGAAAACAGTCAGACGCATAATGTTGGGCAGTATTCTGAGAATGTTGGCAGCTATTTTTTTTCTTGCAATTTCTTTGTTTGCGTTTCGCCCTCTCAATATTCCCTTTATCATTTCTTACACAGGTAGTTTTTTCCTGTTAATGGTGTTTGAAATTTCCCAAATTCGTCGTAAATTGCACCCCGATTTCAATGGACGGTGTAAATAAGCAAATGCCCTATTTTTCGGCGCTTTTCAGCGGATACAGATCTTCCAAAATTTTAGTGTTGTCTTTATTTTTTGCGTTTTTTACGTTTGGTCTTTTTGCCTCAGACACTGAACATGCTCTTGAAAAAGGTCATGAAAATACGCATTCAGAGGAAAAAATCGATCCGGGTAAGCTCATTATGGAGCATATTTCTGATTCGCACGACTGGCATCTTTGGGGGCACACCTCCATTCCTTTGCCTGTAATTGTTTACACAAAAAGTCAGGGGGTGTCTGTTTTTTCCAGTTCTCACTTCAACCATGGACACAATGCCTACAAAGGTTTTAGGCTCAACGAAAAGAACCAAATAATCTGGGAAAACGAATCCAATTCAGAAGCTATCTATGATCTGAGCATCACCAAAAATGTTCTGGCGATGTTTATTGCTGTAATAACGCTTCTCATCATTATGATTTCTGTTGCCCGCACTTACAGCAGGCGCCATGGACAAGCCCCCAAAGGATTTGTTAATATTATTGAGCCACTTATATTATTTCTGCGTGATGACGTAGCCAAATCGTCTATCGGTACCAAGTATGAGCGCTACATGCCCCTCATCCTCAGTATCTTCTTTTTTATTTTCGTAAATAACATTTTCGGTCTTATTCCGATTTTCCCTGGAGGCGCAAACGTTACAGGTAATATTGCCATAACAATGGTTTTGGCTCTGGTGGTATTCCTTACGGTGAATTTTATCGGAAATAAATACTACTGGAAACACATTTTTCTACCCGACGTACCCAAGGCCATGTATCTTATAATTATCCCCATCGAGATTCTCGGTGTAATACTGAGGCCTTTTGTTTTGATGCTTCGTTTGTTTGCAAACATCACCGCAGGTCATATTATTATCCTGGCTTTTTTTAGCCTCATATTTATATTCGGTGCCATGAATCCGTGGCTGGGCTATGCGGTTAGTCCGCTTTCCGTGGCCTTTACCTTGTTTATGAGCCTTCTCGAATTGCTGGTTGCTTTCCTTCAAGCTTACGTATTTGCCCTGCTCACTGCCATATATATAGGTATGGCTATCGAAGAGCATCATCATGCATAACACCATTAATAAAACAACAATAAAATCACTTCACTATGAGTTTAATGACCATTCTTCTCGATGCAGCTACCGATACTAAGGTTGCTGCCGCAAGTTTCAGTAAAATGGGTGCCGCTATCGGTGCCGGATTGGCTGCCATTGGTGCCGGTATCGGCGTTGGCCTTATTGGCGGAAGCGCCATGGAAAGCATTGCACGCCAACCCGAGTCACTGGGTGATATTCGTGCAAACATGATTGTAGCGGCTGCACTTGTCGAAGGTGCCGTGTTCTTCGCAATCGTTGTTTGTCTACTGATTCTGTTCCTCTAATCCTAACCGGTTGCCCGCTGCGGCGGGCAACCATATTTCAAAAAGAAAGAAAATCAAAAAACATGGAGTTAGTAACCCCTGCTATAGGCCTTGTATTCTGGATGCTGGTAACGTTCTCGTTGTTGCTTTTCATCCTCAAAAAATATGCATGGAAACCCATCCTCACATCGATGAAGGAGAGGGAAGAAACCATCGAAAAATCGCTTCAGGAAGCCGCCAATGCGCGCGCTGAAATGCAAAAACTCAATCAGCAGAATGAAAATCTGCTGGCAGAAGCACGTGCCGAAAGAGAAACCATTCTCAAAGAAGCGCGTGAAATCAAAGGGAAAATTGTGAGTGAGGCAAAAAATGCTGCCGATGAGGAAGCCAAGCGCCTTATTTCACGTGCCAAAGACGAAATCAGTCGCCAAAAGAATGCTGCTTTAGATGAGCTTAAAAAAGAAGTAGCTCAGTTCTCATTGCAAATAGCCCAGAAACTGGTAGAAAAAGAACTGGAAAACAATGATGCTCAGAAAGCACTCATTGCCGATCAGCTCAGCAAACTAGATAAGCGACAAAAAGCAACTGCATAATTAAGACTTCATGAAAATTGCATCCCGTTACGCCAAGTGCCTTTTCGATATTGCCGCTGAAAAAAAGCAGCTCGATGCGGTTGCTGGCGATGCTGGTAATCTGTTGGATGCAATTGCCGCTTCACCCGAATTAACATCTTTTCTGGAGAGTCCTTTGCTTCACAAAAGCAAGAAGAAAGAGGTGTTGCGTCAGATATTCAAAGGATTCGATGAAGTTACCCTGTCTGTTTTCGATATGATGGCCGACAAAAGCCGTGAAAATTTATTGGGCGAAATGGCGCAATCATTCATCAATATTTACAACAAAGCCAATGGTATTACCCTGGCTGAAGTTACCAGTGCTATAGCTCTGGATAAAGATACACTTTCCGGTATTGAGCAGTTTGTAAAGAAAAATGCCGGCAACAAACAAGTAGTTATTACACAAAAAGTAAATTCTGCACTCATTGGCGGACTGACCATCCTCTTTGATGGCAGAATGTATGACAGCTCTGTTATCGGTCAGATTAACAAAATGAAAAAAGAACTCAACTTAGCTTAAAAAGAAATAATGTCACAAATAAGACCTGATGAAGTATCCAGCATCCTCAAGGAACAAATTTCCGGTTTCAGCGGTGCTGTCAGTTTAGAAGAAGTAGGTACCGTTCTCCAGGTAGGAGACGGTATTGCCCGTATTTTCGGACTCTTTGGTGTGCAAAGCGGTGAACTCGTTGAATTTGACAATGGAATTCGCGCCGTAGCATTGAACCTTGAAGAAGACAATGTAGGTGCCGTATTGATGGGTAGCAGTACCGACATCAAGGAAGGCCACAAAGTAAAGCGCACCGGTAAAATTGCCAGTATCAATGTAGGACACGGCATGCTGGGTCGCGTTTTAAATACCTTGGGAGAGCCTATCGATGGAAAAGGCCCAATTTCAGGTGATGTCTTTGAAATGCCGCTTGAACGTAAAGCACCCGGTGTATTGTTCCGCGAACCCGTTAAGGAACCCCTGCAAACCGGTATTAAAGCGATTGACGCCATGATTCCTATCGGCCGCGGACAGCGCGAATTGATTATCGGTGACCGCCAGACAGGTAAAACTACCATCGCACTGGATACCATTATCAATCAGAAAGATTTTTACGAAAAAGGACAGCCCGTATATTGCATTTATGTAGCCTGTGGTCAGAAAGAATCTACAGTGAAGCAGGTGGTGAAATCGCTTGAAGAAAATGGTGCTATGCCTTATACCGTGGTGGTTTCTTCTCCCGCGTCTTCTCCAGCGCCGCTTCAGTTCTTTGCTCCTATGGCCGGCGCCGCCATCGGCGAATATTTCCGCGACCTTGGATTGCCTGCACTGGTGGTATACGATGATCTTTCAAAGCAGGCTGTTGCCTATCGCGAAGTATCGCTGCTGCTGCGCCGCCCTCCCGGACGTGAAGCTTATCCCGGGGACGTATTCTACCTGCACAGCCGCCTTCTAGAAAGAGCGTGCAAACTGAATGCAAGCACAGAAATTACAGAGAAAATGAATGACCTGCCTCCAAGCCTTCAAGACATAGTAAAAGGTGGTGGTTCACTTACAGCTCTTCCCATCATTGAGACACAGGCAGGTGACGTTTCGGCGTATATCCCAACAAACGTGATTTCAATTACCGATGGACAGATATTTCTTGAGTCGAACCTGTTCAACGCAGGGGTACGTCCCGCCATCAACGTGGGTATTTCGGTAAGCCGTGTAGGTGGTAATGCCCAGATTAAATCCATGAAGAAGGTAGCCGGTACCCTGAAACTTGACCAGGCCCAGTACCGTGAACTGGAAGCGTTTGCCAAATTTGGTTCTGACCTTGATGCCGCTACCAAAGCAGTATTGGATAAAGGTTCCCGCAACGTGGAACTGCTGAAACAGCATCAGTTCAGCCCCGTGAGTCTAGAGAAGCAGATAGCCATCATATACCTGGGTACCAGCAACCAGTTGCGCAGTATTCCCGTAAATAAGGTTCGTGCTTTTGAAACAGCCTACCTCGAGTATCTGGAAAACAAATATGCTGATGTTCTGGAACAGCTCAGAGGTGGTAAGATTGATGATTCTATCACCACTCTACTCAGCGAAGCCGGCAAGGAAGTAGCAAAAGGATTTACCGAATAAACTGCTCATAAACACTCATGCCGAGTCAAAAAGAAATACGCAGCCGGATTTCATCCACTATCAGCACGCAGCAAATCACCAAGGCGATGAAGCTGGTGAGCGCTACCAAGCTGAGAAAGGCCAGCGATTCAATCATACGCATGCGTCCATACGCGGAAAAATTGAAAGGTATTATGTCCAACCTGCAGGATAGTATTGACGATCCTCAGCTGGCTGTTTACTTTCAGGCACGCGAAGTGAAGAAGGTGCTGATTGTGGTTATTACCAGCGACCGCGGACTTTGCGGTGCTTTCAACTCCAACGTTATCAAGCGCACCCGTCTGATGCTTACGGAAAAGTATGCCCAGCAAACCAAAGCCGGTAATGTTACCCTGTTGTGTATCGGGAAAAAAGGTGGAGAATTCCTGCGTCGTCTCAAGTATAATGTAGATGCAACCTACATGCATGCACTGACTATACTCGATGCAGAAAAGGCTTTTGAAATTGGCGAACACATTTTGCAAAGTTTCTGTAATGGTCCATACGGTCAGGTGGAGCTGGTGTTTAATCAGTTTAAAAATGCGGCTACACAGATTCTGACCAACGAAGTTATTCTTCCGGTAATTCCCCAGATTAAAGCAGATACGGCCAAATCTGGCCGCCTGAATGACTATATTTTCGAGCCCAATAAGGTTCAGATATTGCAAGATTTAATTCCCAGAAGTGTAAAGACCCAGGTATACCGCGCTATGTTGGACTCACTGGCATCTGAACACGGAGCCCGCATGGTGGCCATGGATAAAGCTACTGAAAATGCAGGTGAGCTGCTATTCAGCCTACGTTTGGCCTACAACCAGGCCCGTCAGGCGGCTATTACCCGCGAAATCAGCGAGATTGTGGGTGGAGTTGCAGCACTCGAAGGCTAAACTTAACACAGAATTATTTAAAAAAGCCCCGCATGCGTGCGTTTTTTATTCGCACTCTTCGCGTTCTTCGGCCTCATCTGTGGCCGAAGGCCCGGCTTGTATCCTCTGGCTGTGCCTTATTTTCTCATCCAGCCAGCCTCCCTGGTGGTCAGACAATCTGCAGCCTGTGTTAACAGCCAATAGCAAAACCCATTGAGAAATACCTGCGTGTTAATTGTTTTATAGCAACAAAAATCCTGCAAGTAAAGAAAGCACACCCGCTGCAATATTGAAGGCACGGCGGCCTCTGCAGCCTCTTCGGTAGCTTCGCCGGTATTGCCCGCGGCCAGCCTCCGATGGCAGAAATCAAAGTGAAGGAAAACGCCAGCAAAAGCGTATTCACGGATTTTCGGTAAATACCTCAGGCAATTGCCAGCGCAGAAAAGAACAGCCCCAGAAGGGGCAAGTGATTAGTTATCAGGTGCAGATGTGCAGCATTCATTTTATTGTTTTTTGCGAATGTACACAACAATTCCGTCCAGGTGCGTAATCAGGGCATTTTCTCCTGCTTGAATCGCATCATCACCGTTTGTGGCGCCCTGCCACTCTGTTCCGCGGTATTTTATTTTTCCTGTTTTACCCGGAGCAACATCTTCAACTACAACAACAGTCTGGCCTTTGTGCTCTTCAAAACGCTCTTCATCAGAAGGGCCAAACCAATGTATCATTTTTTTGCGAAGCAACAAAACACCCATGGCCGAAACAACCGTGAAAGTAAGCCACTGAGTGGTTGTATTCATTGGAACACCCATCCAAAGCATAGCTGCGGTAAGCAGTGCGCCGGCTCCTAAAAACACAACAAAGAAGGTACCAAAGGCTACATCAGCCAGAATGAGCAGTAAACCGGCTGCTCCCCACATAATTTCAGCAGTCATGATTTGGTTTTGCTGTTATCGTTTTGTTGTTTAATTACGCCCATTGCGGCAGAAATCATGGATCCCATATCCGCAAAATTGGCAGGTAAAATCATGGTGTTGGTGCTTTTGGCTAGCTTTCCGTACTGTTCCACCAGATTTTCGGCCACACGGAGCTGTACGGCCTCGAAACCGCCTTTTTCCTGCAGGGCAGCTGCAACCTTGCGTATACCTTCAGCCGTAGCACTGGCAACTGCTTTAATTGCTGCAGACTGACCCTCCGCTTCATTAATTTGCTGTTGTCGCATGGCTTCAGATTCCAGAACTACTTTCTGTTTCTGACCTTCGGCCTGATTGATGGCACTTTGCTTTTCACCTTCCGAAGTCAGAATAACAGCACGTTTCTCACGCTCCGCCTGCATTTGCTTTTCCATGGCGTTCAGCACAGATTTTGGAGGGGTAATGTTTTTGATTTCATAACGCAGAATTTTCACACCCCAGCCGGAAGACGCCTCATCGATGGCTGAAACGATGGCACCGTTTATGTTTGTGCGCTCTTCAAACGTTTTATCCAGGTCAATTTTGCCGATTTCACTGCGCATGGTGGTTTGTGCCAGCTGAATTACGGCAAACTGATAATTGGAAATACCGTAGGATGCCTTTGCAGGATCAATTACCTGGGCGAAAACCACTCCATCTACCGCTACCTGCACGTTGTCTTTGGTAATGCAAATCTGCTCGGGTATATCCATCGCTGTTTCTTTCAGCGAATGCCTGTAGGCAACCTTGTCAAAAAAGGGAATAATGATATTGAAACCGGGTTGCAAAACCTCATGGAATTTACCCAGCCTTTCTATCACAAATGCGTTTTGCTGTGGAATAACTTTAATGGATCTCAGGATGACGAGCACAACCAGCGTTACCAGTACGTAAATGAAAATGTTCATAGCTTCTTGAATTGTTATTTCAAATATAGGAATTAAAAGTATTCAAATAATTTGTTATTGTCGATAAAATTGCGTATATTGTAGTTTAGGCGTCCAGTCGCTTCACCTGAATATACTGGTGTGTACCTTGAATTTTCTGCATAAGCAGATCAAGGTGGGCCTTGCTTTGGAGGAAAACTTCGAGCCGACCCTCGAAGGTTCCTTCTGCTTCATTGGCTTGAATATTTATGCTTCGCATATTCACCTCCATATTCTTGGAAATGATATCGGTAATTTTACTGACAATCCCTACATCGTCAATACCACTCACAGACAATACGGCTTCAAATGGTTTCTCATATCCCTCGCTTCGCCAAGATGCAGTAATGATGCGGTAGCCATACTGGCTCATCAGGCGCTGTGCGTTGGGGCAGGATGTACGGTGAATCTTAACGCCTTCTCCTACAGTGATAAATCCAAAAATAGGATCGCCGGGAAGGGGATTGCAGCATTTGGCAAGCTGGTACGACATTTCAAAGTCATCGCCTATAACGATTTGTCCTTTAACCTTCTGTTTTTTTCTGGAAGCAGCAGGCTTTTCCTGTACCTCCGCAGTTTTTGTAGTAGATTTTTTTGCCGCAATATCTTTAATAATGAGTTTTTCAACCTTGATATCGCCGTTGGCTACCTTGTGGTAGAACTCTGCAGCAGTCGCGGTTTGGAAGTAACGCATCATCAAACTGATGTTTTTTTCGGAAATTAATTCTTCCTGGCTTTTAAGTTTGCGCTCTACCATTTCCTTGCCTATACTCGCCAGTTTGCTTTTCTCCATTTTCAGGAATTCCCTGATTTTGCTGCGGGCTTTGCCTGTTTTTACCAGATCAAGCCAGCCGGCATTGGCGCGGGGCTTTTGGGTGGTCAGAATTTCCACGATATCGCCGTTTTTTAATACATGGCTTATCGGAACAAGTTTGTTGTTGACCTTGGCCCCGATGGTATGTAATCCCACCTGACTGTGCACGGCAAAGGCAAAATCCAGTGCGGTGCTGCCGAGCGGTAAATTCTTTACATCGCCTCTGGGTGTGAAAAGGTAAATTTCTTCACCAAGCAGACTGAACCGAAATTCGCTAACCAGCTCTAGCGCACTTAAATCCTGGTTTTCTAAGGTATCTTTTACGTTGGATAACCAGTTTTCAAAGGCCTGATGCTGGGGTGTGCTGTTGGTACTGCCTTCTTTATAACGCCAGTGGGCAGCAAGACCGCGTTCTGCCACATTATCCATACGTTTACTTCGTATTTGAATTTCAACCCAGCGCCCTTTTGGTCCCAGCACTGTGGCATGCAATGCTTCATAACCGTTGCTTTTTGGCTGGCTTAGCCAGTCGCGGAGCCTGTTGGCATGGCTGCGATACTGATCGGTTATAATTGAATACACTTTCCAGCAATCGGCTTTTTCCAAAAACAGGGGAGAATCAATAATCACGCGGATGGCGAAGACATCATAAACTTCTTCGAACGGGATTTGCTGCACTTTTATCTTTCGGGCAATGCCGTAAATGCTTTTAGGCCTGCCCTTTATCTCCACGATTTTCATGTCCGTATTATCCAATTTGGAACGAAGGGGTTCTATGAATTCGCGTATATAGCGCTGTCGCGACAATTTTGTTTCTGCCAGTTTTTGGGAAATCTCTCTGTAAAGCTCAGGCTCTGTGAATTTCAGGGCCAGGTCTTCCATTTCCGTTTTAATGGCGTTCAAGCCCAGTCGATGTGCGAGGGGAGCGTAAATGAAATTGGTTTCGGAGGCGATTTTTAGTTTGGTGTTTTCACTCACGGAACCCAGAGTTCGCATATTGTGCAGCCTGTCGCAGAGTTTAATGAGTATTACCCTCAGGTCTTCGCCCAGGGTAAGCAGCATTTTTTTAAAATTCTCTGCCTGAATACTATGGTCTTTGTCAACGTTGTCAAAAACCGTACTAATTTTGGTTAATCCATCAATAATGGAAGCTACATTGAGGCCAAATCGATGCTCAATGTCATCTAGGGTGATCTCAGTGTCTTCAACTACATCGTGCAGCAGCGCGCAGATAACGCTTGTAGGTCCAAGGCCCAGTTCGCTTACAGCAATTTGCGCTACGGCAAGCGGATGAAAAATGTAAGGCTCACCGCTTTTGCGCACCATGCCTTCGTGCGAACGTGCGGCCAGATCAAATGCATCACGAACCTTATTCAGTTTTTCTTTGGATACATCCTTTCCCAGTGATCGCAGCAGATGCCTGTACCGCTTCAGCAGTTCGGATCTGTAAATCTCAAAGGTTTCGCCTTCCAGCAGTGGCATGTATCTGTTTTCAGGATTTGTTTAATTTCGAAAAGTGATGGAAGAAACGTGGAATCGTTTCAATACCTTTAAAGTAATTGAAAATACCGTAATGCTCATTGGGAGAGTGCAGTGCGTCACTATCAAGCCCATATCCCATAAGCACCACTTTGGTTTTCAGTTCTTTTTCAAACAAAGCCACAATGGGAATGCTGCCGCCGCCACGGGTAGGGATCGGATCTTTCCCAAAGGTGTCTTTCATGGCAGATGCTGCCGCCTTGTAGGCGATGCTGTCGGTGGGTGTCAAAACCGGCTCACCGCCATGGTGTGGTCTCACTTCCACTTTAATGCCCGGAGGTGCAATGCTCTCGAAATGGTTTTTGAACAATTCGGTAATGACTTCACTGCTTTGGTTGGGAACCAGGCGCATACTGATTTTGGCGTATGCCTTGGAAGGCAATACGGTTTTACTTCCTTCACCTGTATATCCGCCCCAGATGCCGTTCACGTCCAGTGTGGGTCTGATACCGGTTCTTTCTATGGTGCTAAAACCTTTTTCTCCGAGAACATCATTTACGTTCAGGTCTTTTTTATATTCTTCGATATCAAAAGGAATGCGCGACATGTTCTCTCTGTCTTCCGCAGATGTTTCCAACACATTGTTGTAAAATCCGGGAATGGTAATATGCCGGTTTTCATCGTGCATGCTGGCAATCATGCTGCACAGCGCATTAATGGGGTTGGCCACAGCACCGCCGTAAACGCCGCTATGAAGATCGCGGTTAGGTCCGGTAACTTCTACTTCCACATAAGACAATCCACGAAGTCCCACGTCAATACTGGGAACATCATTAGCCACCATGGATGTGTCGCTGATGAGGATAACATCGGCTTTCAGTTTTTCGCGGTTGTTTATACAAAATGGCCCCAGATTACCACTGCCTACTTCTTCTTCCCCTTCAATCATGAATTTTACGTTGCAGCAAAGGCTATTGGTTTTCATCATGGTTTCAAATGCCTTTACATGCATGAAAAACTGCCCTTTGTCATCGGCGGCGCCTCGGGCGTAAATTTTTCCGTCGCGCACATTAGGCTCAAAGGCAGGTGTGGTCCATAGTTCATCAGGTGCCGAAGGCTGCACGTCGTAGTGTCCGTATATCAAAACGGTGGGCCAGGTCGGATTAACCATTTTTTCACCATATACAATGGGATGTCCTGCAGTTTCCTCTATGCTCACATTATCTGCCCCTGCACTGCGTAAATACTTGGCAACAGATTCGGCGCATTTTCTCACATTTCCGGCAAATGCACTGTCTGCCGAAATACTAGGAATGCGCAGTAAATCAAAAAGTTCCTGTAAAAAACGGTCTTTGTTTTGTTCAATGTAGGCTACCTGACTCATGGTGCCCGCAATTTACATCAGCCACTTGATTTTTTTGTAACCGCGTTTGATATATGTTATCTATTTTTGTATCAATGAAAGATACCACTGCCATTTCTGTTCAGGCTTTTAAAAATGAGTTTTTTCTTTGGGAAGTGGTCATCACCACTCTGGTGTTTGTGGCTATTTACTTCTTTTTGAAGGTATTTAAGAATAAAGAATCAGCGGCTAAAACCCATAACAAGCAGTTTGAGAGATTTGAGGATTAAAGGCCATGATGCAGACACTGATTGAATTTTTTAATGGAATGCATCCGCTTATGCAGGGGCTGGTAGCCACAGGATTTACCTGGCTGGTAACAGCAATTGGAGCCTCTTTCGTCTTTTTTATGAAAGATATTCGCCGTGGATTTATGGACACCATGCTGGGATTTACCGGTGGTGTAATGCTGGCGGCTAGTTTCTGGAGCCTTCTGAATCCTGCTATAGCCATGGCAGAGTCGAATTGGTCGGCACAATGGGCCTGGGTGCCTGTGGCCATTGGTTTTCTATTGGGCGCATTTTTTATTTTCGGACTTGATCAGTTACTGCCGCACCTGCACATTCATCAGCCCCTGGAAAAAAGGGAAGGTGTGAAGACCGTCTGGAACCGTACGGTTTTGCTGGTTTTGGCCATCACGCTGCACAATATCCCCGAAGGACTTGCAGTGGGTGTGGCGTTTGGTGCGGTGGCAGAGGGTTTGCCCGGAGCCGATATGGCAGGTGCTATTGCGCTTGCCATTGGTATTGGTATTCAGGATTTTCCCGAAGGCCTGGCCGTGGCTATTCCATTAAGACGATTTGGCATGAGCCGCACCAAATCATTTCTTTGGGGGCAATTAAGTGGTGTGGTAGAGCCGGTGGCCGGTGTTTTGGGTGTGGCGCTGGTAATGGTGGCGGCGCTTTTATTGCCCTATCTTCTTGCATTTGCCGCCGGTGCCATGATTTATGTGGTAGTGGAGGAAGTAATACCAGAAACCCAGCGCGACGGGCACACGGATAAAGCTACACTGGGACTAATTTTCGGCTTCGTGCTGATGATGGCCCTGGATGTGGGGCTGGGGTAAATCAATAAAAATACCCGCTCGATTTTTTGAAATTGCTGAGGTTGAAGTAGTAGCTGAAACCAATATGCAGAAAGCCTCCGCGGTAATTTAGCGGAAACTGTTTTTTTAAACCATCGCTGTGCGAAACTATCAATGTTGCATCGTTGCTGAGTGATTGTGTGTAGGTAATTCCAAACTCATAGCGGTTATTGTTTTCGGAAGTTCCGCCCATGGCAAAACCCAGATAGAACATGGGATAGAAATTCCGTACGCTGTATTCATTGATGCGGAATGCCGAGTTTTTGTCGTTGTTTGTTAGCGAAGCACTGTCTCCGCGCAAATTAAAATTGGCTACAACCCCAAATTTTTCGGTAATAAAGTTCTGCGCATTGAATTGCTGTCTGAAATGCAGTCCCAGCGGCACATTGATGCTACAGAATTTTCTTACAATGTCCGGATTGGCAGGAAGGGTGTCATTGTTCAATTTATATCCTTTCTGCACAAAATTGACCCCAAAGGCAATACCCGCATTGCTGCTTATGTCGTGCACGCCATTCAGTCCCAAGGCAATTCCAAGGCGGTTGCGTTTGGTGAAATTTGCAGGAAAGGTATCGCTGTTTGCCGTCCGACTGAAATTGGCGCCTGCGTTGAATCCCAGCATCAGCCGTGGATCTTTTTTGTCATCCTGAGCGCAAAGACTGTGAAAGCTTAAAAGCAAAACAGAGAAAACAATAAACAAACGATTAGGCATTTGGCAAATTTACAAGCAGCCGTATACAATACAAAGCATCAAATTTATTCTTATTTTTCTGTTGACCTTCTGAAAACGGGTATCTTTGACCCATGCAGCAAAGGTTGTGGCTTAATTCGCTTCAAAAATTCATGGAAAAACATGAAGCAGATGCCACTTGGCAGCAAAAAAAGCGCGAAGCGGAAATTAAAAACTCTTGGTTCACACAGGACAATATTACAAAAAGTATCAACGCCTGGATTGCAGCACTAGAAATTGATTCGGAAATTTGGTTATCGAAATATCCGCTTCCGGCCAGGTTTTCTTCGCAAACACTTGGCATAATCATGGCCGGGAATATCCCTTTCGTAGGCTTGCACGACCTTCTTTGCGGCATTATGTGCGGTCGCAGGGTTAGGATTAAACCCAGTTCTGATGATGAAGTGCTGATGAATTACCTGGTTAAAGGTTGGGTATCTGACAATCCTGAATTAGCTGATAGAATTGAATTTTCCGATAATTTTAAAGGTTTGGATGCCGCTATCGCCACGGGAAGCAATAACAGCGGACGTTACTTTGAATATTATTTCAGGCAAATTCCCCATTTGTTGCGCGGACACAGAAACAGTGTTGCTGTTGTAGCTCAGGAAACTACAGAGGCGGAGCTGACGGCACTTGGGGAAGATATCTTTACCTATTTCGGGCGGGGATGCCGCAATGTGACGCATTTGCTTTTACCTCGCAATTTTGATATGGTACGGCTATTTCATGCCTGGGAACCTTATGCCGGTTTGATTCACCACCACAAATACGCCAACAATTATCATTATCACAGGGCTATATTACTGATGAATCTGAACAAACACCTGGATAATGGGTTTTTGATTCTAAAGGAAACCAATGACGTTTATGCACCCGTAGGTATGGTAGGGTATCATTTTTATGACACATTGGAGGATGTAAGTCAATATATTGGGCAAAATGAGCCCCGTATTCAGGTTGTTACGGGAGTTCAATCAAATGTGAATTTTGGCAAAGCCCAACACCCAGGATTGGCCGACTACGCGGACCATACAGACACCATGACTTGGTTGCTGGAAAACTACAAAGCCGAGGCCAGCAGCTGAGCAACGGCTTTGGGCATGGAGTGATCGTTGTCTAGTAAAGGATTTATTTCACTGATTTCAAATGCCACGGTTTTTGGGTGTGGCAATAATATTTTAAAAACCAGTTCGGCATCATTGTAGCTTAGGCCATCGGGTGAAGGAGTTCCGGTTCCAGCAGAAATCGAGGGATCCATTGAGTCAACATCAAAACTGGTATACAGCATGTCGCAGTCTTGCAGGTATTCCAGGCTTTCATTCAGAATTTGCTGCATGCCTTTTTTACGGATATCATCGGGTGTATAAATCCTGATATTGAGCGTCTTTACCAGTGCCCACTCTTCCTCCTCATAGTCGCGTGTACCAATGAAAACAATATGTTGAGGCAATATTTTCGGGGTTAATTCCCTGCGGCCTGATTTTTTAATCTTGCTCCAGAAGGTGATAGTTTCAGGATTAAGTTCGTTCTTTTGGTAATTACTGATGTTATCGGGCAAAAGTGCTTTTACTGCCATGCCATGCATATTACCGGATGGTGTGGTATAGGGAGAATGCAGGTCAAGGTGAGCATCAACCCAGAAAACACCAATTTTTTTATCGGGGCAGGCATCTGTAATTCCTGTGACGGTTCCGATGGCGTTGCTGTGATCTCCGCTGAATACCACGGGGAAATAGTTTTCTGAAAGGGCTTTTTCCACCGATGCAGCCAACAGGTTCACTGACCGGTAAATTGCATGAATGTGAAAAGCAAAAGGGGTATTGTTGAAAGTAATGGTAATTAGGTTGTCCTGAAGAAGGGTCTCTTTTTCAGCACCATTCAACAGAGCGGGGCTGGCATTTAAAATCGCTTCACTTAAAGCCCCGGGCCCCAGCTTGGCTCCGGGTGTTCCTGCACCCATTTCAAAGGCGGCTTCAATGAATTTGATTTTTTTGGTCATCCCTCACATTTTATCCGCTTTAAGCAAAAGTAACAGAAATGGTCTAACAAATAGCATTTTCAGGGGTTGATTTTTTCCCATAAATAATAAGCGCCTGCTTCTTTTTTTTTTCTGAATCGCATATGAAATGTTTTGTCGGCAAGGTAGTCGCAGCGTGTTATTATTGAGA
>Ga0194128_10002886_pt1 | contig 27226 bp, 25 predicted proteins | sample TA2KigCa65mmetaG_FD_148650 | JGI IMG/M metagenome (GOLD analysis project Ga0194128, IMG submission 148650) | Freshwater microbial communities from Lake Tanganyika, Tanzania - TA2015037 Kigoma Deep Cast 65m | ecosystem: Environmental > Aquatic > Freshwater > Lake | place: Tanzania: Lake...
GGACCCTGAGGACCAGTATAACCGCTGTTTAAAAAATCTCTTAATTTAATAGGCATAAAAGTATATTAAATATTTATTCTGCTTATTGCATATTAAGTATCATGGTAACGTTGCCACATAGGCGGTCGCATCTGCGGCTGACATCGGCTGCCCCTCGGCGTCCTGTAGCTCGGCACCAGCCGATACTTCTTTTTTGAAGTTTGCGTAGTCGGTGTTGGCGGGGTCAAAGGGGATGAAGGCGCTGTCAAATAATCTAATGACGCTAGTTTGTTTCCCCATATAGGGTAATGATAATTTATACATTTATAACTCCGCAGATGCTAATAAACAAACTGAGCCAGTTGTCGCATACATATGTAGCATTGGTGAATAACCGCTTGCAAAAGTTGGCGTAGGTGTTGGAATTGAAAGAGTCACATTATATGGGTTTGGACTGAATATTGTTGGTGTTCCTGTATATGGATTTAGACCATCTTCTACACTCCATGAATTATTTCCAGCGGGTACAGAACAAGTTGGGCTTGTTCTCATAACTACTGGAAACGGAAAAGAGCATTGTGTTGCACCAGTAGCGGGTCTGTATCCTCCAACAAAAGTAGAAGCATTTGTGCCATTAGAAATCAATGTAAAACAATACCGCTGACACAGCGCCAGCTCCTGCCCAAAGGAACGAAATTCATGTGGCGTGGCGACGGAGCCCTTCTCCAATTGCACTCCGGTGAGATAGAAGGTGGCGCCGTTTGTGCCGACTACGGATGTTGCTCCTGTGGCTGATACATAGTTAGCTGAAGCCCAAGAGCCTGCAGTACCGCTATAAGTAGAGCCAACACCTAAACCAAATTGAACATAAATTCCAACACCATTGGTTGTTAGCCATGTTCCTGTTGTGTCACCAGTAATAGTTACAGACTTTTGCTCCCAAGTATCTGCTGCTGCTATTGTATATGTGAAAGGATAACTACGATTACTAGCACTATTTTTTAAGCAACCGCCAAAAGTTCCAGTTAAACTAGAACGAACCCAAAAACTAAAAGTTACTGTTGCAGCACTGGCTGTCCCCCATCCTAAATCAGCAATGTTACTACCTTCTACACCTTGGTAAAAAGACATAATTTCACCAGCACCCACAGAATAGGAAGATGTTGAAGTAATCAGTATTGAGTTTTTAAAGCCAGCTGGAGCAGTTGTTGATTGTTGTGCTGTACATTTACCAGAAATGTTTGCATTGCCACGGAATCTATCCACAACAAAGATTCCATCATTAAAAGTAACACTAGCACCAGCATTCCGCTGATCGATCACCATGGCACCGTTGATGATGCGGTTGCGAAAGCCATTATACGGACTCACATTCTCGCTTTGTAAAGTCAGCGTGGGGTTGCTAATTGTTGCACCAGTAACATTGCCACTGGAATCAATTCGCATTCGTTCGACACTTGCCGTGACAAATCCGAGTGTATTCGCAGCAGGGCGATAGAACCCAGTTGCAGTATTCGCAGCAAATGGCAGCCCAGGTGCTGCTGCTGTCCCATCCGACATTGAAGACGGACCTTGTGGACCCTGAGGACCAGTGGCGCCTTGTGGACCCTGTGGACCCTGTGGACCCACAGGACCTATTGTTGAAAAGATTTGCCAAGTTGTGCCGTCATATAAAAGGGTGACAATAACGAAAGCAGCATCTAATTCAAAATTATCAGCATTACCTTCAATCGTGGATCCATTTCGTGCCACAACTAAATTAACAGTACTAAAGTTGCCTGCATCAGCAATGACGACAAAATCGCCACTTGAGGGTGACGCAGGCAGAGTGAGCGTCCAAGCCCCTCCAATTGTATTAGCCGCAATATAATCTTTACTGACAGCGGTATAGTTCGCTGTTTTTAGTTGCCATGGTGTCAGAGGACCTGTGGGACCAGTGGCACCCTGTGGACCTTTAGGTCCTACTGTTGAAAAGATTTGCCAAGTGTTTCCGTCATAGAGACAAGTGACTATCGCATTGGCAACATCCAACACAAAATTATCAGCTACATTTTCAATTGTAGATCCATTACGAGCAATTGTGAGATGAGCAGTATTAAAGTTTCCTGCATCAGCAATAACCACAAAGTCGCCACTTGAGGGTGACGCAGGCAGAGTGAGTGTCCAGGCCCCACCAATTGTATTAGCTGCAATATAATCTTTACTGACAGCCGTATAGTTTGCTGTTTTCGATTGCCATGGCGTGAGTGGACCTGTGGGACCAGTTGCGCCAGCTGCACCAGCCGCGCCTTGTGGACCTTGCGGACCCTGTGGACCAGCTGCGCCAGCCGCGCCAGCCGCGCCAGCCGCACCAGTCGCACCTTGTGGACCTTTGGGACCTACCGATGAAAACACTTGCCAAGTGTTTCCATCATAGAGACATGTAACTATAGAAGCAGCGAGATCTATCTCTAAATTATCAGCCACATTTTCAATTGTGGATCCATTTCTTGCCACAACCAAATTAACAGTATTAAAGTTTCCTGCATCAGCAATAACGACAAAGTCGCCACTAGACGGTGATGCAGGTAACGTAAGAGTCCAGGCGCCACCTATTGTATTAGCTGCTATATAATCTTTATTGACAGCCGTATAGTTCGCTGTTTTTACTTGCCATGGTGTGAGAGAACCTTGCGGACCCTGTGGACCAGCTGCGCCAGCCGCACCAGCCGCGCCTTGTGGACCTTGCGGACCCTGTGGACCAGCTGCGCCAGCCGCACCAGCCGCACCAGTCGCGCCTTGTGGACCTTGCGGGCCCTGTGGACCAGCTGCGCCAGCCGCGCCAGCCGCACCAGTCGCGCCTTGTGGACCTTGCGGACCCTGTGGACCAGCCGCGCCAGCCGCGCCAGCCGCACCAGTCGCACCTTGTGGACCTTGAGGACCTTGCGGACCTTTAGGTCCTACTGTTGAAAAGATTTGCCAAGTGTTTCCGTCATAGAGACAAGTGACTATTGCATTGGCAACGTCTAAGTCAAAATCATTTGTATTTCCTTCAATCGTGGACCCATTTCTTGCTATTGCCAGATTAACAGTATTGAAGTTGCCTGCATCAGCAATAACGACAAAGTCGCCGCTAGATGGTGATGCGGGTAACGTAAGAGTCCACGCACCACCTATTGTATTGGCTGCAATATAATCTTTACTGACAGCCGTATAGTTTGCTGTTTTTACTTGCCATGGTGTCAGAGGACCTGTGGGACCAGTCGCGCCTTGTGGACCTTGCGGACCTTGCGGACCCAGTGAACCCACTGCTGTAGACCACTGAATACCACCTGATCCAGTAGAAGTCAAAACTTGCTGACTTGAGCCGGTGCTGCCGCCAGCAGAAATGCCACCAGAAATAATAACATTACCGGCATTGACATTTCCGGTCACTGCGAGGATAGATGTTGTTTTATTAAAAGTTAGATTTTGTGATGAGCCAAAAGCACCCGCATCATTAAACTGAAGTTCTTGATTGAGCCCCGAGACTTGTGTGGTTTTGATTTGACCGAGCGTGTTACTGCTGGTCTTATAATAGAGAATACCATCCGCATAATTCAGAGACAATTCACCATTGGCAATGACACCCAATGATGGAGTATTTCCAGATTGCCCCGAACTGCGAATACTAATAACGGTATTGGACATTAGAACATTCCGCCTGACGATTCAATTTTAGTAAGTTTCACATTGTCAAGCGTATTTATTGTTGGGTCTGAAGAAACTAAAAGACCCAACTTTTTTCGTTTATTGTTAGGCAACAAATCTTCTAATTTTTTAATATAGTCAATCTGTTGCTGAATTGTCTGCTCTAACGCTAATGTCTTTTCTCGCATGGATCCCCGCAAGGAATCACATTCGCGTGTTTTCTCATTCAGTGCTGCTTGAATTCGATAATGATCCGCGCTCACACTTGACTGATTCTGAATTTGCGCGTTTTTCCCCGACAGTTCATCATTCAAGGATTGCACTGTAACGTGTAACTGATTTATTTCATGCTGTTGTTCCTTTATCGCTGCGAGCTGTTTTTCCACTTCATCTAGTTTCGCAACTTTGGCTTCAAGAAGTTTCAATTGCGTCTGAAACACCATATTTTGTTTTAAAACGGCAATAAAATTCTCAAAGACGATTTCATTATAAGAATTAATAAAGTTCACATCACTCATGATGCCCTCCGTTCACATGAGGGATGCAGTCTTGACCACATCCCTCTCAGTTTTTATTTTAGAATGACCCACCATTCAAATGCGCAAAAATTGGAACTCCTGACGCATTAATCTGCAACACATGCCCCTGAGTAGAAGAAGTCAATGCAGACAATGCAGTCGTGCTAGATGCACCCGACAAGATGACACCATTCGTGCTAAAAGAGGCTGCTCCTGTACCACCGCGCGCAACTCCGAGAGTTCCAGCCGTGAGAACAGAGGTATTCAAAGCTCCGATAGCTGTATTGTTGACGCCCGATACACGCCCATACGCGTCAGTTGTAATCACTGGCACATAATCTTGTGCCCCAAAGGTTCCTGCTGTGCCGGTATTGGCAAGCGATACAATACCGCTGCCATTATATTGCAGGATAGCTCCTGTCGTGTAACTGATGTTATTGGTACCACCACGAGCCACACCAAGAATTCCAGACGAGAGAACGGATGTATCTAATCCTCCAATTGCAGTGTTGCTCACTCCAGACACGCGCCCATAGCCATCTGTCGTTAAGACAGGAACATGCGTCTGCGCACCATATGTGCCTGCGGTGCCAGTGTTAGCAAGTGATTGCAGTGGGTTGGTGCCGTTACCGACAAGCAATTGTCCAGCAGTAAAGGTCCCTGCGCCCGTACCACCATCACTAACGACGATGTCAGAAGAAAGACCTGTAACAGTGCCACCTGTTAAGTTGGCATGTAAATCCGCTTTTGTTAGGGATCCATAGGAGACAACATTCCCTGTTGGATCTGTTCCCAAATTCTTAAAGAGATAGAAGGCGCCTGCATTTGCACCACCTGATCCTTGACGAACGAGACCATGATATTGAACAGACGATCCTGTATTAGATGTTCCGTAGAACCCGATATCAATTACATCTCCGACGGTGTTGTTAGCACCAAGTTTCAATAATGAATCTGTCGTGACAACCGTGGAAGTATTGACAAATGTTTGCGTCCCAGCAACAATCAAATTTCCTGTAACAGACAAGTCACCAGCAATTGACTGCGCACCCGATGTTCGAACAACAGTTGAATCAACCGTTAATCCAAAAGTGTCCGTCGCATCTGTAAACGTGGTAGTAATACCACCACCGTTTTGTCCTGCAACGGTGATTGTTCCACCAGTTGAGGTGGTGCCAGTGCCCGTGTTACCGGCAAAGTTGAAAGTGGTCGAGAGTGCCACATTCGCAGCGGATGTAATACGACCTTTTGCATCAACAGCAAATGTTGGAATTTGTGTCGCGCCACCATATGTGGCGGCCGTGACACCTGAACTAGCAAGAGTAAGAGGAATATTCGCTGCTGCGGATCCATCCACAGACACGATACCCGTTGCATCACCAGACACTCCTAGATTTCGTGCCGTTTGCCACGCACTCGCTGTAGTTGCGTTTCCTGATAAGGCAGCAGTAATCGTCCCAGCAGAAAAATTACCAGACGCATTTCTTTTAACAAGAGTTGACGCGGTGTTATTATTAGTTGCGGCATCAACAATGTCGGTATAATATTTACCGCCAATGGAAATAACAGAATTATCCGCCAACCCAATAAAAAGTTTATTAGAACTATTTGAATACGCTGGTTCCGCCACATTGAGTGATGACGGCGTATTAGTACTCTCAGACCATTTGAGTTGTATGACGGTGTTAGCCATTAGAAGCCCCCTCCCCGAACATTGGTGATGTTATTTGAATTGACGACGACTGGTTTAACAACATATCCTTGCGTCGCACCATCATACACTAATACTTCACCATCATCAGGATTAGAGGCATCTACATTTTTCAAATCGCTCAGTGAGACGTTTGGTTTTGGACCTATAAAAACGGACGACACTACGGTTTTATTTGGTTTAATTCTGACTGTAAAATTACTCATTGCGTGTGACTCCTGGTCTTACTACGGCAATGCCTTCAAAAATACGTGTGACAACATTGGTATTATTATTAACAATAATTAAATCATACACATATCGCCCAGGTGTAATATTGGCGGTCACAGCTGAAGTCATTGTCAATGTAAGTTCACCTTCTGTTGGTGAAGAAGTAGTAACGACAAAATTATGAGCAGTGGAGGAATAATAAGATTTGCGAATTTGTGCTTTGCCGGTGTGACCGGTCAAATTAAAGAGAGCGCCACTGCTATCGTTAATATTTACGGTAGTGTTAAACGAAGCATTTTGTTCGATTGTAATTTCAACATATTCTGCCACAAAAACACTCCTTTGAACAGAGTTCTTAGATTATTTATAAAACTTTAAGTGAGAGAAATGAATGAAATCGAATGAAAAATTAGGAAAGAAAGAGAGCACGTTCAGCGTGACGACGAAGGGTTAATCCTCGTAATTCTTTGCCACCTGCTTTGTTGTACTTGAGAAACGTCTCCGCAGCGGTATCCACATCCCCTCGATTAAACGCCGAACGGATGGTGCTGCGCTGAAAGCATCCAAGCCCAACATTAAAAGCAAAGCTGCAGAAAGCTGAAAATTGATTTGATGTAAGAAGTCCAGGACAGAGCCGTTCCACACCACGTTCATATTTGCCCAATTCACCCAGGAGAAGTCCATCAATTTCCTCTTTCGTAAATATGCGGTTGTCTTCTGATTTTAATGGATACGAGAGCCGTTCATCCATCTTTAATCGTAATTGCTCTGGATACAACACATGCCCATACCCAACTGTCCAGATTCGCGCTGGGCACAAATACGGCTTACTGCGAAATCCCTCAAACTTTTTAATAATTGTCAGTCCCGCATCACTGATCTTCATTGTCTATTTAGACTTGAAAGCTTGCGTGCCAAACCAGAACGACACCACGGATGCCCAGATAGTCTGTGTGTCTTTGTCCCAGACGAGATCCATAGCGTCGTGAAATGGAACACCGGTATGAAACGCATACCAGAATCCAAACCCATCAACAAAACAGAGTAACAAGAAAAGTCCATACGTGATCGAGGGACGAACCATGGCGCGCATGTTAATGACCCAACGAGATGCGCCTCGCCCAATCTCGATATCATGTTGATACAGGGCCAGTCGTTCTTCTTTATCTGCATCAACTTTGGTGCTTTCAAGTTTAATTTCTTCCGTGCGATACTGCGCGAGATATCCTGCTTGCGCCATTTTCAGATCGCGATCCGTCTGCGCAGCCAACACTTCAAGTTCATGCTTTTGATCTTTTTTAGACTGAAAATAATCAATAATCTTGGGCACACCACCGGCCAAAAAAGAAACTATTGTTGTTATGAGTGTAAACATAAAGACTCCTTAATTCTTGCCCCCATTTCAGAGAGCATCCCATTTTTGTTTAAATAAAATTTTCATTTGATCCTCTGTTAAGCTTCCAATTTGCGCAACACATGAGGCAAGAGCCCTTAGAGATTTCTCGGCAGTATTAAGATCAGAGTAATCAACAGGAGGAGGAGAAGGTGGAGAAGGTTCAGGATGACGCAATTCATATGCGGCTCGATACACATCCACTTTTGATAGATACATGTCTCCTTCAGCCCACGGAAACGGTTCTCCATATGATGTGTCTTTGGTGAAGGAGCAATGTCGCACGTTTTGCTCATAAATGCGACCAATACAATCAGATCTGAGAGTGTAATTGGGTTCATCGATGAGAAACTCATCAAGCGAATATATAAAATCCCCCACACAAATCATTTTATCAGGATGATGTTGAAAAATCATACGTGCTCCCTACTACAATTTAATCATTATGTTAAGAAATACTGTTGGCTGCATGTTATTGTGGGATTCGCTGCCGCCAGTCGTACCTGCTGTAACTGTGGTTGGGACCGAACCACCACTGCCACTGGGATTATGAGGTCCACCCGAAGAACGCCACAGATTGTCCGGTGATATTGTGTGAGAGTGTGCAGGCATTTCTGCAGTACTCAATATATGTGTTTCTGCTCCTAAAATTTTTGCCATTGCGCGACTAGTTAGTCCAGAACCAGATCCGTAACAAGCTAACGCACGTCCAAGGGCTTTAGGAAGCGAAATGGTTTTGTTTGCTGCAAAGTCTGATGCTGCACTTCCTCCACGTCCACCAGAAACAGTACAGTCTGCGTCTAGAGTATTGTTCCAAAGCAACTGGAATAAAGCTGATGTGTCTGCATTTGCACGAGTCGTTCCACCACTCGATGCGTTGCCAATAGTACCATCATTCATCAAAACCCAACCAGAATCAGCAACAGTCTTTATTGTCATCTTCACATCACCGGTGGTAAATGGATCTGGTACTGCTTGCCAGCTATTATCTCCTCGTAAAAATGTACCACTACTTGCTGAACCCGATGATCCTAAACGACCAACTTCGATAGTCCCAGTGAGAGCAGTTGCTGCAAGACTTGGCGTCCCACCAAGCGTATATGTGCCTGTTGTTGTTCCTGACAAGACTGGTGAACTAATCGTTGGAGTCCCACCAAGCGTATATGTGCCTGTTGCAGTCCCTGATAACACGGGTGCACTAATGGTCGGTGTACCACCAAGCGTATATGTGCCTGTTGTTGTTCCTGACAACACCGGTGCACTAATGGTCGGTGTAGTAATGGTGGGTGAACTAATCGTTGGAGTCCCAGCGAGTGTATAGGTCCCTGTTGCAGTCCCTGATAACACGGGTGCACTAATGGTCGGTGTAGTAATGGTGGGTGAACTAATTGTTGGAGTCCCACTAAGTGTATACGTGCCTGTTGCAGTCCCAGACAACACGGGTGCAGTCAGCGTTTTATTTGTCAGCGTCTGCGTTGAATTCGCAGTTGTAATCGTATCACTAATGATGGGCAGAGTAAGAGTATTACTCCCCGCTACAGCGGGAGCTTCTAGTGTAATCTGTCCGCTAGTATCACCCGCAATACTAAGAGATGACATACAACCTTACTCCTCTACTTCTTCATTTTGCGCTGCGTACCAAGCGTCATGCCCCATTCCATGTCCATCAGGTGTAGGAATTTCTGCTTCCCATGCATTCCGAAAGGTGCGATCAGACGGAATGTCCGCGACATCCAAAATTTGATAGGGCTTGCCAGCAGGGACATCCTTTTGAGCAATCTGCTCAATCGTCAGTTCACATTCCGGTGCAGGCACAATCACGGCGACACCACCTTCATCTGTTGAGTAAATAATTCGTTGATTCATAAATGTTCTCCTTATTAGCGGATTACCGCAACTTGGACTTGGTTGTAATCTGTCACACCAGCAGTGATATGCACTGTTAGAAATCTAAAGGCTGTTGTGGTGTGGGTTCCGGTTGCTGCGTTTAGTCCACCGTTTATAAAACCATTTGTATAATCTGTGTTACTAGAACCTATAACCGAGCCAAATGCGACGTAATTCGCATCAGGCATCGCCGTCGTGAAGTTGACGGTATAGTCGCCCTGTCCATTATCCGTAATGCTGCTCACATTGCCACTACTACGGATCGCCACCGTCCCCGTGCCATCGAAGTTCACCCACGCACGGCAGCCAAAGGCGGTAGCCACAGAGCCGTAGCCGGAGTTAAATTGCAGGTTGCCAGAGGAGTCGATACGCATGCGTTCGATGCTGTTAGTGTGAAAAGTCTGAACAGCATTGGATACCGCTTCTGTTTTGTATTCACTTGCCGTAGCTGTAATTCTAGCATGTATTGTTCCGCTGTTATACGCAAAGAATTGAATACCCGCCAAATTATCCGTTGACCGTCCATTTAGTGCTAGTGCAAAACCACTGGCAGGCGTAACAACAGTAAGCGGAAAAGAAGGAGTTACGATTCCCGCTGTCCCAATCCCCACGTTGCCAGAGAACAGAGGTGCAGTCAGCGTTTTATTTGTCAGCGTCTGCGTAGTATTGGCAGCAACAAATGTGTCATTGGCAGTAACAGACAAAACAACACTGTTATTTCCTAATTTGACATTCAAAGAGTCATCAACAAGAATGTAATCCGCACGAATATTTCCCGCCATCTATAATCCTCTACTCGTTAAATAATATGCCAGGTCGCATTATTGGCTATCGTAATCGTTACATTATTCGCAATTCTCAGCGGTCCAGCACTGGATCCATTATAGCCCGTCGTAATAGTACAGTTCTGTGTAATGGTATTAGCATTGATGCGAATGATGCCAAACGTATCGGCGCTAAGATACGGCGTGGTGAGGACCGCTCCACCCAGATAAATCAATTCGACATTATTGCTTCCGCTGGCTGGTGCGTTCGTAAAGTTAATTCGACCATTGGACAGAGAATACGTTGAGGCTTTCTGTTTTACACCAGCAATAAACACAAGTACAGAAGCTTCTGCTCCAGTGGCATGATCTAATACAAATGAGGTTGTGCTACCGTCACCAGACAAGTATTGAACCTGCTGTTGCCCACCAAGCAGTTGATTTCCAATATATCCCACGTAACCACTCCTACTTTAATGCAGCGGGACGAGCAGCCTTGAGTGCCTCTGGAGTTGCAGCATTGAGAATCACTGGATCCACAGTGCAATCCCGTAAGGCTTGTTTCTGTGTCGCAATTTCTGTTTGAAGCGCACTGTTACCAGATTCAACGGCACGCATAAACTGCACATCAAGTTTTTCCAGCAACGGTTTGCGTTCGTCTCGAATCTGATCTTGTTTAATCTTACGTGCTTTATCCATATTAATAGTAATCATGTGAACTCCTTCTGTGTTTATTTTATCTATTTATCGCCTTTATCGCCATATTTATCGCCATATTAGGGCCTCATTTGAATTAATAGGGTTAGATATTAGAACGCGACCCCACCGTCAATCCGGAATCGTTGACCCCCGGCGTAGAGAATGAGATTACGATCACCAGAACCAGCATCCTCAATCACGATTCGCCCGTTTTGTGACGTTCCAGCTGCAGGTAAACTTGCGGTTGCAATTACATCGACCATTGTAAGTGCTGTCTGTGCTACTGAAGATCGAAAGCCAAGATGCCGAATCGTAACATTGGCATTGAGTGCAGGCGCACTGGTAAAGGTCAGTGTTGATCCAGAAACGGTATAATTATTAGGAGAAGTTTGGAGAATTCCATTGACTGCGACCATCAACGTATTCGCATCAGGTGGTGTATCTGACAAGGTAAAATTTGTAGCGGATCCGTTCGCAGTATAATTATCAACCGTAAATAGACGAATATTGGTGGCTAACTTCGATGTTGTGACAGAATTATCTGGAAGCGTGATACCAATAACACCTGTGTTGAATCCACGATAGACCACATAGACATTGTTCGTTCCACTAGGTGGCGCTGCCGCAAAGGTTAAGGAAGTACCAATGACATTATACGCAGTCATCGGTTCTTGCTGAACATTATTGACAAAAACTTCAATGTCAGTAGGTGCATCTACTGCACGTGTGAGTGTGAATGTCAAAGTAGAGGCATTACCAGAAAATCGATCTGCGTCACGCGGCGCAGCGATAGTCCGAGTGGGATCAAACCTTGTATAGGTACTGCCTAGATATGCCATAATAATCTCGTTATGTAATCTCTAAGAGTGACGCAACACAGTCCACCGAACCATTCGCCGATGCCACTACCTTTAGAATATCGTTAGCTTCTAACACAACTTTTTGTTCTGCCCCCACAACCACCAGTGTAGATCCGCTCAAAATTGGTCCCAGCGTGATAAGTGCATAATCTACCGATGATCGAGTAATATAGGCATTAGCAGTGACTGTTCCACTTGATTTATTTGCCAGCGATAATCCAATCAATGTAGATTGAGTTCCACTAGGACAAGTGTAGACAGTATTTCCAGTTGTCACCAGATTCGCACGTAAATTAGATTTAAACGTATTAGCCATCGTTGTTATCCCCTATCGATATTATCCTAATGCAATTACCATTGCAATAGCAATTTCTTCTGGTGTGCGACCATTAATTAACACAGTACCGTTCATTACAACATTGCCAGTAAATGTTGCGGTGTTAACAACATTCAGGGTTTCGCCAGCATGCGTTAGACGTAAAAGAGTGTTTGCAGTCAGTATGGGCCCATCTGTCAAGGAATTAGCGACCGAGACAAGAGATTGTGTCGTGGAGAGCCACTGACCAAACGTATTCGCATTGGTAATGTTAGTGATTGCCATGCGTATCCTTGAGAGCGCAAAGTTCTGCGATCATCGTTTTAAGTTCATGCATACTTTGCTCAAGTTGCCGAAGTCGTTCTTTGGTTTCAGTACGATCAACACGTTCTGCTTTAATTCGTTTTCTGGTTTGTTCAAACTGTTGCCTTGCTGCAATATCAGTATTTAGTATCGCTTGCGTATTCATATCGCGTACAAACTCAGTGTTAGTAATCTTAACGGTACTCATGATAAGGACGGAATCGCAATTGTTCTGAAATTTTTAATTCGTGGCGCTCGTGCTGTATTAGTAGATGTCATAACAATCTTAATAGCAAAATATCTAAAATTCGTAAAGGTGCCATACGAAATCTGATTTTTGGGAATCGTGTTCGTTCCTGGTGCAAATACAAACTCTTTCAAATCGTCGCTATTCAAAGAGATATTATTGAAACCCTGAATGCAAGTCATGAGTTGATACGATTGTTCATCAAAACTATTGACATCATCTGCAGAGAGAAGTTTGTAATACACATGAATATTCGACTCGCTGGGTTTATACGCTGTGAGATAGACTCGCAGATCGCCCGCATCCATATATTCGGATAAGACAACCTTGCGCGTAATATAACGGGCATCAGCAGGACCACCAGAAGCAGACGTTTCACCAATCGCAACTGCTGTCGCCGTACCACCACCACCGGTAATCGTAACGGTCGGTGAACTCGTATAGCCTGATCCTGGTGCATTGACAATAATCGATGAGAGAGTATTGCTGGTAATCACGGCGTACGCATTAGCACCAGATCCCCCACCGCCACTCAGAGTAATCGAGACGTTTGAATTAGCAAACGTCGCGGTACTACTTGTCACCACTATATCGCCGTTTGCGAGTCCAAGATTGTTGACACGATTTTCAATCGCCAACACACTCAGCCGTTCCATATCTATAAGCGGCGAGATATCTGTATTTTTGCTGTTGAGATATAAACGCACTTTGAAGGACTGATTGTTCGTCGTAATAACACGCCGACCCAATGTATCATCAAAGAAGACATTGTTATCAATATCAAATGGACGATAAACTTCTTGCGGTCCGCCTGACGCCAGCGTAGTCGAATAATAGGACGACACGCTCGTATTTGGTAACACAAGATTGCCCGACGTCATATAGAACGTATCCATAGGCACATTCGCAGTGGGAGCATTCGCGGATGTCACCGCAAACTCAACATTTGCCGTGGTGCTTGTATACGATGCCCGCATAAGACGGAACATTAAATCTTGATCTTGCGCAGCAGTCCACGTAGACGCATTTTGTGACTTGAAGAAGGATCCCAAATACGGCTGCGAAGAAATCAACCGATCAGTTCCAAGCACCGTCTGCCCTATTTGCGCCAGATAAACCTCATATTGTGTACTATTTGCAAGAATGACAATTGCATACTCCCGACCCGTCTGTAATGTCACCGGTGCAGCAAACCGTGCTTCTGTATAGAACGCAGCATCTTGCAATGGCGCAGTCAATGTCGGGTCTGCGAGCCGAGCAGATAATGCACTTTGCGTGACGACAGTGACCTGATTAGGATTCAGCGTAACTTCTGAGAAGGGAATAATCTGAGATGAATGCGGATATCCATTGACCACCGGACGCAATTGAATCTGAACAGGAATATTGTCATCCTTACTCTTGAAGAGTAGTCGCACGGACGTCACCTGCACTCCATTCTCATATTGATTCTGATCGACTAAGAATGTTTGTGCCAGTGGATCCCAATATGCAACGAGTTGTCGCCCAATTACTTCTGATCGTTGTAGAACGTCACGCTCAACAACTGTTTGTTCTTGTGACACTCCCGTGCGACGAATAACGGGAACGCGAGTTGAGAGAATAGTTTGTTCAGCAGTTTGCAATAATCCTTGCGCGAAGTATCGCGCATCAGCATTCGTTGTTGAACTAGGCACATCACCTGATGGGACATCAATCAAACGGAAGATGCGTTCACCTGTTCTAAATTTCAAAGTAGCCGTACTAGGAACAACAAACACGCCTGTCACTTCACCGCGAAGATCAGAGGTCAGTGAGCCGATTGAGTACGCAGACGTGTTATCAGGGGTGGTAGTCCATGTGCCCGATACTGTAATAATTTTCGAAGAAGTATCGTAGGCCGCAATCGTTTTTGATTGCCCCAATCCTGTTCCTGAAGTGAGGAAAATCGTCTGCCCAACATATCCTGATGCAGTATTGGACAACACGACATCGTTAGACAGTGTGATGGTATTCGATGAGCCCGCATAAGCCCCACCCGAATGATGATGATAACCTATAATGCGCGTATTGGACCCAGATGTATTTCCGATCAAGAACGTCGAATTGGCAGACACAATTTTCACATTGCCAATGTTAGCATCGTCGCCAGCACTCACATTAACAACTGAGACGTTTGTGGTGCTTATATTCTTTCGGTTAAGAACGACCACCGCACTCGCAAGATTGGCACTCGTGGCGGGTTCAAACACGCGAACAGTTTCATTATCTTGATACGTGTCCACATACGATGCTGTGTTGCCTGACAATTCAATAATGTTCGTTTTATTCAGATACGATTGCACCGCAGTATTATCAAAGAATCCGTAAAGAGCGGTGTTCGGACGGAACGCAGATCCCACAAAGAGTATTCCGCGTGACCGAATATAAGGCACCACCGAAGTATCAACCACACGATTGCCCAGAGAACGAGTAATCACATCCATCGAAAGGTTGGTTTGCACGCCTGTGCGACCTTGATGCGTAGTAATATCAGCAATGGTATTCTGAATTACATCACCAAAAACTCCTCTCCAGGTTCCTGTAGCACCTAACCATCCACGCCACTGAGGATTAATTGTGTCTGTGCGAAAATTAGTAACACCTGACCACTGTGTTTGCCAATTATTCCAGACAGTACCGAAAATATCAGGAGCTGCTCGCTCAATGCCCTGTGTTAGTGCTGCCCATGTGTCATTATCACCTTCAGTATTCACCAACACATCAGGATTTTGATTTGTATCTACCCAGGTGTCTGATGTTGGATCCAGTTTCAACTGTCCAATAAAAGCGACAGTGTTGAACGGATTCACATTAATAAAGGTGGATGCTAAGGGCTGCTCTATAAATGCTGTTTCATTATAATCAAGCGAAATAATAGAGCCACTGCGCTCATAATTAGATGAATATTCACCATTAATAGTCATAGGATAATTATCCGTCAAGAACGGCGGCCGCAACTCTTGAGTCTGTTGATCAATGGCACAAATATAATCCTTATTGAGTACATCACCAATATTGTGCCCCTTAAACGGATCAACGAGAATGCCATTCTTGAATCGATTCAATCCTGTTTCGTTATCAATAATCTGTTGATTCTTTGCATCTTGTTCCAACAAATTGAGTGAAGTATAATATTCCAAATTAGAAATACGTTTTTCTAATGTGCCAATATCCCGCATGGTGTATCGGCGATTATCAAGATACTTCACTAGAATATCACTGGGATAGTCCGTGTAGGCAGGCAACATCAAGGTATACAATGTCATAGCATTGACTTGATCAGCTGGTGTCTGTGGGTTGAGAGACGAAATACCACGAATGACTTCAAAAGAACGATCTTTAGTCAGTACAATCTTATCAATACGGGGCAGATAATAACTAAAGTCGGTTTCAAAGTTCGTTCCAGAAATTCCGAGAATAATCTCATCAAACAATCCTGCGGTGTCTGCATTTTTCCGACGCGGACGAAAATCGATACAATCACGCAGACGATAGACAGCGGCGGATTGCGAAGAAGTGTAGGTGGGAATATCAGAATACCCCACACCAGCATCAATATACGAATCAACAGTCAAATATCCTGATCCTGTATGTTCATAATAATTTAAATACACCACCGTATTGCCTGATGGACCTTGGCGATTTGGCAGCAAACGAACTGTGGCATGATCATACGTGTTATCACGTTGCCCATTATCCAATGTATAATTAGCTGTTAAATTTGTTGCGCTCGCAAGATTTGCCGTAGAGACTGCGTTGGTTCCAAAATCATATACTCCTGCCAGACTAATTACATCGGCAGTATATACTGATTGCGCATAGTTGGGTGTCTGTAGCCCCGAGATTCCAGATGACGAAAAGACAACTTGTGCGCCCTGCGAGCTAGACTGTTTATACCAAGTTGTCGTGGCAGACACCGTGGTCGCACTGCTCGTATCAATAATCGTGGTGTTTGCTGTCTGTGTCTGTTTCGATCTCCGCAAGCTGCCCAAAGAATGCGAATACGGCAATTTCACTTTCACATAAACTTTCGCACTCTGTGAACCGGCATTTGGTACAGTAATCGTATAGGTCGAGGTATTCGAGGAAGTTGTGACAGTGACCGTATTCGCGCTGCTGTTCGCAAAATTGATCACTTGATTATTTGCTAACACACCACCACTTGTCGTCACCACCAACACGTTATCAATTGCATCTGCGGCACTCAGTGGCGATCCATTAACTGCTGAAGTGATTCCCGTTGTTGTAGTGAAACTGATGACGCCACTTGAGAATGTTTGTGTAAAGAGTTTGCGCCCATAGTATTCTGTGTTCGTAATTGGCGTCCCACCCACCACTGATGAGTTTCCAATCGAAAAATTGGGCAACTGAAGAATCGCACGATTAAAATTCGTGTCAGATAAAAACGCACCCTGAAAGGTATCGACCAGTGTGGGTAGTTTGCTGTCGCTTGAGATATTCATCGCGGTGGTGATAATATTACTTGATCCATACACAAAAGATTCCGCGTCTTTGAACTCATAGTCCAACGAGAAGATGGTAGCAGTTGTGGGTGTACCAAAAGAGAAATTGCGCGACACTGTGGCCACTTTAGTAGAACCATTATAGGAACTAATCTGACGAACCTCACTTACAGAAGCTCCTGCATGCGTGACAATACGAATCATCACACCCGCATACGCATCTGTGACACTCGATGCATTGGAATCTAATTGAATCGTATTTGTGGTCCCAGTACCACCACAGTTGGCAGATCGTGACGCGACATTTGCGTCAATCACATAGGCACGCCAAATACCAGTGCTGATAGATGAAGAAGTAGCACTTGACTGATAATCCAGCGCACGAATACGCAATGTACCGATATTCGTAGCACCCGCTGTTGTTGCGCTCGTCGTATTGATAGATGCGGTATTCACACAATGAATCGTCAACGGCGCAAGCGTATCAAACGCAATGGGTCCTGATAATCCCGTGACATCAATATAATTTTGATAATCTACAGTGAGTGGATAATTGTAGACATTCGCCACATCACGCGCCCGCTCATTGACAATAACGGTAGGCGCAATCGTCTCAAACTCATATCCTAGCACATAGGCTTTGCCCGCTTCCATGACCACATTGAACGCATTGGCATACGTGTTATGATTATTCAACGCAATCTGAAATGGGCGAACCAAATAGTTGCCCGATTCATCATATGTGCGACGCGCTAAAGTATTTTCCAGTTCAGAAAGTTGCGGGTACACAATTTTCTTGAGAAGTTCACCATCATTGACACGCAATAATTCTATAAACGTAGAATCATCCACACTTGTCAAAGACCGTTTGGCGAAAGTCAGCGCGATCTTATACCGAGTAGCACCTGGTGCTTGATAGTTAGATGAACCAAGAGCGGGGTCTAAAAGTGTGGTGTCCTGATTTTCATCAACAACTGTTTCACCGATTTCTAATCCAATACGATAAGACGGAGTAGTAGAATACCGCTCTAAAATAATCGTCTGCGCACCGACGCGAGCAAAGAACCCATTAATGAAGAAAATGCCGTTATTAATAGAGCAGACAGAGCCGTTGCCCGTGGCGCTAGTCAAAAGCGTGGTGGCTTTATATACGCCATTAGCGGTTTGAATATTCTCATTATCAGTAAGCTCTACACCAGACACATACTTGAGCATCAGCGTAGGAGGATTGCCATCCGCGCCACTATCCACTGCAATCACATAGGCACGTACTCCACGGTTGGTAGTGTCAATTACAAAGGTGTTAAGAAAATTACTAACATCAATCGTCTCATTAAGAACATTGACTGTATTCAACTTGACAAATTTGATATGTTGGGTTTCAAGTGTTGTTTGCCCCTCCAACACCATGGATCCGTTTTTGAAAATATGGGATCCAAAGTGATCCAGTTGCTTTTGAAGCCCTGTTTGAATCTGAGTAAGTTCACGTGCCTGCACCGCATAACCTGGACGAAACAAGAGACGATAAAAATCTTTTGTTTCGTCATAATCATCGAAATATGGATTTTGAGTCAGATCAAGTGCCATAGAGATTTACCTAAAATGAGACAACAAATTTAATGTTTTCTGCTTGATTAATTGCACGGCTCACAGGAGCGCGATTTTCCACATAGACTAACGATCCACTTCGTGGATCCAATTCGGATGGTATCTGGTCCATAACAGTTCGTGTTACAGCTGATGTATTACCTTTCAACACGCTGCCCACCTGAATTGTTCCAAACTGTTCCGTAACAAAGATTTCAGTGTCTGAATAATCAGTGACAACACCACGATACGTGGCATTGGCAAGATTTGTTCCCTGATACACAAATTCATCTCGCGTAAAATTTGATCCAGTCGTCACCAAAATTTTTTCTGCTAAAAGCACGGCAGAATTCGCATTCGCCGAACTTATTTCCGTATTCACATTATATTTATGTGGTCCCAATAACAAACTAATCTGACGAAAGTCGTTATTTGCAGTAATTTTACCACCCTCAGTAGCATCGCCAGCCCCAATTTTCATAGAAATCATTACAGTATTCGCACCCAACTGAAGAGCAGGATTATAGGCATGTCCAAAATAGGGAGACAATACAGGACGCACATTGGCTCCAGATCCCGATCCTACAACAGTCACACTACAATTTTGATAAGTATAACCCGATCCATATGAAAACAAATCGCAGGAAACCAATGCACCTGCAACGACATTTGCATTCGCTACAGCACCGACACCATCTCCCACAATATTAATAGTCGTATTCGTATTACCATATCCACTTCCACTTGATATCACAATCAACTGAGACACCGCACCAGCCACAACGTTGTTAGATGAACCATAATACGCAGTCACTTGAGCTGTAGGAGCAGGCATCCAGTCAGTCGTCAGAAACTTATCTGTTGAGAGAATCGCATATTCATACTTCCAGACGTATCCATCTGCTGTTTCAATAAATCCATTATCTATACTATAATCGCCACTAGGCTCAACGGTTGAGCGAGCGTTATTGGCATTACTTAAACACCGATAGACGGATCCTGTAGAAGTATACACATATTGCCCATTCGCCGTCGCAAAGAGCGAAGCCGTACGGTCATCATAAGATGTATAGACGGTATTGGCAGTCCAATTTCGACGCGGAATGACTAAAGACACATCATTTCCTGATACTTTTTTCCCTCCAAAGGCAACATTAGTAACGTCAAATGTGGAATATTCGGTATCAGCGGTATTAGGAGGAGCGTCATTCGCGTTCCAGGATGCTGACTTTCCTAAAACAACATATCCTACTGTGGCGTCTGGTTCGGAGAAACCTTCAGCGAACTGAATCGCATGATGATACCCCAATGTGTGATAGGACAGATTTGGCATCGTTTACTCAGTTATATCGTTTTCAGCGCCACCATCGTTTGAGCGTTTGAAGTATAGGTGAAGGAATTCGTTACGGTCAAACTCGTATTATTTATAATAGTATTAACAACCCGCAATTGATTATTCACTTGAATAGTCGTACCTGCAGTCAAGACATTTTGAGACTGCGCGACATTAAAGGTAGTCCCAGTACCTGTTACGGCAAGCGATGCAGCTCCCACATTGACAGTTCCTCCTAGCGTAGTTTCTAAAACCAGCTGATCAAGTTCTGTCGTTGAAGCCACAGCAATTACCTGTTCATCTAACATATACTCACCAAATACCCGCATACCGGCAGGATGTAATAAATCTAACAAAATTTGTTTATAGCGAGGAAAATCGATTTGTGACTGAATCACGTAAGAGAAGTTTTGATAGTAGTCACGATTTTGCAGTCGCCGATCTGAACTCAATAAACTGTCAGTGGTAATGAATTTACCAGAATACACAAATCGAGAGACGAATAAATTTGCTATCGCAGTGGCTAATCCATTACCCTTTCCTGTCAAATTGATCAGGGGTACACTAGTATAGCCTGCACCGCTATTTGTAATCAAAATCGACTGAATTGCCCCAGGATTTAATGACGAATTAGCAAGTAATTGTTCGCCATCACTGTAAATAGCTTCAACAATAATATTTGCTCCATTAGCAATTCCATTCGCGGACGAAATCGTTACCGTGGGCAAATAATCCTGACAATATCGCTCTCCACCAATAAATGAGAGATCATGCACACCCAACTTTCTGTTAGTGGATGTTTTCGTCCATGCCACATTGACAGTCAAAGACGTATTACTAGTGATGGTGTTAATATAACGCGATTCATTATTGAGTTCAATTCTATCACCGACCACCAATTCACCCAAGAAATTTGTGCCAGTACCAGTGACGATCACGCCCGACGAATTCGCATTCACCGTACCATTAATCCGTGGAGGTTGAAACTTGACTGTAGAAATGCCGTTGTTAGCTGGATGAACTGTAATGACTTCAGCAGCAGCACCCCATCCCTGTACATTGGACATAGGAAGATTGGTAAAGACCACCTCATCTCCAGGCACATAGCCATTGCCACCATTGACCACATTCATGCGCCCCAAAATACCCAAATCAACGAGTCGCAGCACACCATTTGCTGTATTTGAGGACGCATTGGTAGAGGTAAAGGAAAATACCGAAGAGTCGGCATCTAACACAGGCAACGATGCAAACTGAGTGGTACTAGACAGAATTTGTACATTAGTGATGGGTCCCAATCCACTAATAGATTGTGAACTTAATGCATCAATCACGCGAGTATTTTGATTTTCGTTCCCGCTTACAGGAAATCCATAATTAGCCGCATTAATTGCAACATTAGCATACAACGAAATCACATCATTATTAATAGAGAGTGTGTTAGCATGATAGTATTCATTGTCATTATTTGACAGAATCGCCATGCTCAATCCAGTATTGGGAGTAGAGATAACATGGATAAGATCACCCACACGAAATCCCGCACCACCGCTCAACACAAAAATCTTAGTAATTACTGCAAGATAAACTTTTTCCACAATCGCTGTCGCTGCAGTTGTTGGGTTTCCACCTGTCACTAAAACTGAATCGCCGACATTATAACTGGCACCTCCATTGACGATCGTAATAGATTCCAACAATGATAATAGAGTAAAAGTCAAGGTGAAATAATCATTATTGGTGTAATAATACTGCGCAGTAACTAATTCTCCTTGACTAAACGTCTTGCTGGATATAGGTGTAATAAACAACTCAGTGCTGCGCGTGTTTCCGAGAATAGTCTTATTAGCCCGTTCCACCGATGCCTTAGCACCACTCGTGACACCTGTAACATCTAAGAGAACCCCACCTGCATTGATTGCGTTCAATAATTGATCAGAGAAGAAGACGAACTTTATCGCGTGCCCCGCTGTAGGAGCTGTGGCAAAAGTTAGAAAGGGTTCATTGAGTGAAATAGTATATCCTGAAGTTTGTAGCACACCATTTACATAGACGGCGAGATCACTTGCTGCCGCAATTACTTCAACAAGACGAAATGTTTTTGTCGTTCCATTTCCAGTCGCAGTTGTAAAATACTCATTAGCGCATCGTAAGGAATTACGTTGCACATATTTGCCATCTGATGTGCGGAGAACAAAATCTTTAGGATAAAAAAGATCAACATCTTCCTTATATAACGCACGAAAGAAAAATTTGAAAGATTTTTCAGTTCCCTTTGCAGCGTAAAATTGTTTAACAGACTTAATCAGGGCTGGTTTGTTGTTTATCAAATCTGCAGGAATCAGCGGTAAAAACGTTTTTACAAAATACTCTTCAAAGTCACTGAGCGTTCGATCCACATCAGCATATTGCAATAGATGCTTTCCAAAGTCCGTCGCCTTTTTCGTCTGCTCCAAATATTCATAGTAGGCTTCAATAAACGCAACAAAGGTCTCATAGTCTGCCCGAATAAACTCAGGCAGCTGAGACCGCACAAGACTGGAGAGTAGAGCCTCTTGACTCATAGATTATGATACAGCAGTAATTTGCAAAGCTGTTGGATCTGTAGTATCCAAACGTAAAATCTGATTTCTCTTTGCAGTCAAAATTTCAGGTTCCACTTCTGCATTAATACGTAGTAATCCATCATCAGCATCCACTTCTAAAATTTTTAAATTGTCTAGGATGATTTGTCCAATAGTATGATCAATGGTGCCAGCGGTAGCATTAATCACAACTTTTTGTGCCAATTCATTATAATAGAATGTCCGTAGAGTTCCAAAGCGAGCAACAATCACAGCAGTGGCTTCAGCGCCATACCCAGTTCCTTTGATAAGAATTACCGCGCGAGTATATCCCACACCGCGTGTCAACAGTTCTATTTTTGTAATCTGCCCATTGACAAGGATGGCTTTTGCTGTTGCGCCGGTGCCATCACCAGTAATAGTAATCGTTGGCGTTTCAGTGTATCCAAATCCAGGGTTATTGATCACAATTTCATCCACTCCCGTAAACGAATTGGGCTCCTCATCCAAAAATGCTAACCGCAAAGCGTTGGAATTATCATACACAGAAAATCCTGTTGAAGTTACTGTGTCTAGCACGCTCCCGCGACGAATTGGAAATCCAAAGTCAATCGTATACGTCTTAAAAGTATCCAATAGGGGTTCCACTCGCTTTTGAAGACGAATCGTGGTATTATTACCAATCACCGCTGTTGAGATATCATCCACTGCGCGTTCTAAGCGAGACGGAACCAACACACCACCAAACTTATTAAAATCATCACCTAGATACGTTTGAACCGCAGTACGAGCCAAAGTTTCAATTTCTCCCGCCGTGAGGATGGTGCTTTTCGCGGTATATTTAATATTTACAGATAAAATCAAATAGATAAAATCAGGATCAATAAACTGCGGTGTCACCGTAATGACAGAGTTGGGAATAATGATTTCCCGAAGAATTCGTGCTTTTTCTGTTTCATTAATCGTCACACCTGTTTTCAACAAGTAAGAAAGAAACACTTTACCATAGACAGGAGGATTTTGTGTTTCACCACCCCACACAGACAAACTCTCAAACGCAGGATACCGATTGCGAATCAAGGTTTCATAGTCGAGAGTCGTCACCATTCGATTCTGAGAAGTGTACGCTAATGGCGCACGATACTTGATAGATGTCAAAGTTTCTTGAGCAGCACCACCTTCAGCAGAAGAAATCGATGACACTACAACGTTAGAGAATCCTGAAATGGTTCCTGTGGAAAAACTGTTAGCGCGATTTGCTGTATCACCATCAGTTGCCAGATACGAACTAATGACAATATTACCATTTGCCAAGGATTTGCCAATGACTCCATCTCCAAATCGTACTTTATATTGATTGTTGACTGAAGTATCCAGAAAATACACTTGACTGGTGGAGTTAGCAATCGTCGCATCGGTAGAAAGAGTAAACGTTTTTGTAGAAGTGTTGGTGCTAGATTCCTGAACAAGCACCTGTAGCGTGGTCGTATCAATAGTGCTATCCGGCAATACAAACTCACGACGGGGATTCGTAACATTATTATACGTTTGTTGATACACTTGTGGTGTACCCTGTTTGAGTTCTACACCAGAGAAAGTAAAGACGTCACTATCTTTCAATACCGTTTGTGCTTTTGTTGTCATAAAGGTATAATTGACACCATCGACCGCTTCTGATTGAAACGACTGAAATCGCTCAAGTGTCAATGCCGATTGAGTGTTTCCAACAGGAGGCGCAACAACCACTGTAACATTTGCGGTTGCTGCCCGGGCTGAAGTGGGTGTATAATTGAGTGCCTTAGCATGCGACAGAACCGAATCACGCACAATCGCACTATCCAGAAACATTTCATTAGCGACCATATTGAGATAATACGCATTATAATGTGTGTTGTATGCTAACAGATCGATTAACACCGACAATCCAGATCCATCGAAATCATAATCTTTAAAAGCCGTCTGATTGCGTAGAAAATCCTTGAGATTAGTCTTGATAACTTCAAAGTCGAGTTCAGTAATTTGTAGTTTTTCTGGCATAATTCCTCAACTATCGTATTCGTTCAAGCAAAAAGGATGTGGTGAAAGGTGTGGGTTGAATGTCGATAAAAAACTCAAGTCGCACTTCATACGCATTGAGATCTTCTTTAGGAAGCACATCCACACGCCGAATGGTAGCACGAGGTTCAAAGTTTTTAATAGTCTCCTCAATAAATCGTTTGAGAGAATGAGCAGTTGACTCATCGACATTCTCAAAGAGCATCTGCCGAATATTGGATCCCAACTCAGGACGAAATGGGCGCTCATAATGATTTGTCATGATCAAATTGTAAACAGATCGCACAATAGCATTACCATCTTGTAGGGTTGTCACATCCTTCTTGATGGGATGAATGCTAAAATTGAGATCCAGATCTTTATAGATAGACATATTAGTATTTATTACAATCCACGAACACGAGGCACACTAATAGAAGGCAAGGGTGGCACCTGTAATTTTTGTAAAAAGCTAGGCACTCCAACTTGTTCTAAAATGAACTTAGCACAAGGATCACGCATCGCAGAGTTTAAAGCAAATCCAAATGCTGCGTTTTTGAGTTGCGCCACGCATTGACTCAAAAAATTAGTATCTTTGCTAACAATAGCAGAAATTTGATTTTTCAAATTAACTACCAGATCGGTAATTTCAGAAATTGCGACTATCCCGTTGTTTACACGAGTAATCACAGAATTAATTGATCCTGCGATTCCATTCAATTGATTTTGCGAAAATAATCCCGTCGTTGCACCGATAATATTCAAACAACCTTTTGACCCATCTATAAAATTCGACATATCATTCATCATTTTACCAATAGTGGCTATTTGTTCAAGCCCAGGGACAGTTATTCCGGTGCCTTGCAAAACACCCGAAAGACGATTCGTGTGTAATGTGAGAGCTGATAAACTAGCACTAAGATCGCTGAATCCTGTACCAGATAAAAAGGTTGCTGCATCCCCACTCGAAATAGAACCACCAGTTATACTACCTGATGCGATTTGTGTCAATTTGCTCTGAAGTGTGGTGATTGAATTAGAGACGCCACCAATAGCCCCAACCATCGGATTTGAAAACAACGCTGATCGAGCACTTGATGTTAACTCCGTAATAGCAGCTTTTGCTCCATCAGTGACACCTGAGGTAGCAGCACCAACGACACCACTCAAGCCTGGAATAACAGGAATATCAGTAGGAATACCAAATGGCATATTATCCTATAAACGTGCTATTTGACCCCTCAGCAATGAAAGACTCACAATCTATGGGATCACCAACCCGTGCTGCTGGCATACCGTTGATAAAAGTTGTGCTAGAACCCCCAATAACGATTCCTTCATGACAGGTGACACAACAATGTTCTTCATATTTATCACCCACTCGCAACGCAGGAATACCATCAATAAACGTGTCTGGCGAAGCTGAAATTGATGGTCTTGGTGGAAAACAATCATGCCCCGTACACATATCCCCTAATCGTGCAGCAGATCCCATAGATTATGTAAAGATAATGCCGCCAGGACCAGGCGTATCCTTCTCCCTATTCGCCAATAATACCAAATTTTTCGTATACAATCCACCAGGTGTTATAGGTGTTGGTTGTCCAGCAACTATTGGCCACCCCTGAGGATGATATGAACAAACTTTATTAGGAGCTGACGAAGCGCGATTACCTTTACGATTAAAACTTATATGAATCCATGCTGATTCTCCATATTCGAAAATCAATTGATCATAAGGAAGATTATCCTTTATCCATTTAGCCTTTTCATACAATTGTTTAGTAGACTGCCCTGGCCATTGAATATCTGCTGCTTGCCCCATAGGATGTTGTGATTTACCCCCAGCAGACTGCTCTGATCTAAATGCAGAATTGATTCGAAATCCTGGATATTGTTTCAGCAACGGCTCTAGAATATTTTCAGCCAACGCTTTTAAATTACAAATAATCTCTTCAGCAGTTTTACCATACTGTCCTCCCAAAGGAATCTGATGTTGAAAAATTGTTGCGTTGGTTAAATGTTTAAGTTTAAAGTGTGATGATAACTGTAATTCATAATTGATACTTCCTCCAGACAACGAAACACCTTCACATATTGTTTTTGGAGTAATCGCGTCTGGTAAAGGACGAGTATCAATAGTAGAATCTTTTGGAAGTGCTGCTATCGGAGGAGTATTTATTGGCGAATTTAAGCTTGCTGCGTTATTCGCATTTGCGCCCCCATCGATTGGTGCTTCTGATCCTTCTAGTGCAATTAATTTTTGCTCTGATTCGTCTGTCAATGCATCGAGTACATCTTGGGGTGGTTTCAACAAACTTGGCAACAATGGATCAATCATGATTATGCCAGGATTAATTTGTGTAGTCGCACCCTGTATGGTGACGGTCCCTGCGCTAAACAATGTAACAGAAGAGTTTCCTGACGTGATAAAGGAAGAGAGAGCGCCCAAATCAATATTATTTCCTGCTACTCCAGATATATTTTGTCCAGCATATGTTTTCACAGAATTGTTGGCAGTCATAATAATAGTATTTGCTTCCATCACAATATCTTTGGCAGCTTTAATATTGATGTTTTGAGATGATGTAATATTGCAATCACCTGCCACGTAAATTTGCTTATCGGCTAATACGAACTCATAACCAGCTCCGCTTGTTTTCACCAC
>Ga0194128_10002892_pt1 | contig 27161 bp, 27 predicted proteins | sample TA2KigCa65mmetaG_FD_148650 | JGI IMG/M metagenome (GOLD analysis project Ga0194128, IMG submission 148650) | Freshwater microbial communities from Lake Tanganyika, Tanzania - TA2015037 Kigoma Deep Cast 65m | ecosystem: Environmental > Aquatic > Freshwater > Lake | place: Tanzania: Lake...
GCGCTGCACGAACCGGGCGCCGCCGATCGGGTCGAGGGCCGCCTCGGTGTCGCCGCTGCCGCGGAAGGCGACGCCGCTCGACCGCCCCTGCGGCGCCACCGCCTCGAACGTGCCGGTGGCGCGCAACGCCTCGCGCAGCGCCTTCACGGCATCGACCTTCGCGGCCGGCAGCGACTGGCGCGAGCCCCAGGTGTGCTTCACGTCGAACGAGACGTCGATGCCCGCCACCGTCGCCCACACGCGGCCGTCGATGGTGACCGTGTTCGGCCCCGTCAGGCGCAGCTGGAAGCCGAGGCCGCAGACGACGTCGCCGTCGACGAGCAGGCTCAGCGACCCGCCGAGCGCGACGTCGAAGGCGAAGGGGTTGAAGTAGATCAGCGCGTCGAAATAGGCGGTCCCTTCGGCGGCGACCTGGCCGACGAGCCAGATCTTCGGTCCCTTCGCATGGAAGTCCGCGCGCGCGCCGAACTGCAGCGAGTTGAGCGTCAACGCCTGGTACGCCGACAGCGTGATCTTCGGGTTGTTGGTGCCGAAGTTGATCGACAGCCGCCGCAGATCCGGCAGGCCGGCGGGCCGGGGATACCGTGGATGCAGTCCCCCGAAGGCCGCGACCTGATCGACGCGCCCCGCCCAGCCGGAGCGAATCGCGGCGTCGCCCGAGATCGGCCAGCTGAGGACGCGCGAGCCCGACAGCGACGCGTCGAAGCTGATCGTGCCGGCGCCGAAGTCGATCTCGCCCATGAACGCCATCGTCACGACCACGAGCGCGGCGTCCTCGGTCGGGAGATGGCAGCCGAGACCGCCGAGAATCACCAGGCGGGTCTCCTCGCCGACTTCGAGCAGGAGGCCGAGCTTGATGTCGATCAGGTTCGGCTGGCCCCAGCCGATCTTCGCGACGGGACCGAAGAGGTGCTGTCCTTCGCGCGCGGGCAGGATCGCCGCCATGTCGTCGAGGATGGTCGCGGCCTGCGCGATCGGGTCGGCGGGGAAGAGCAGCGAGTCGAGCCGCCCCGCGTACAGCACGTCGCGCATCGCCTCGGCGTCGATCGTGCGGTTGATGCCGATGACGCCGCCGACGCCGGTGAGGAAGAACCCGAAGCCGAGCGGGACGCCGAACTCGCCGAACAGGAGCGCCGCCATGGAGAAGCCGTCGCGGCCGCCGGGCAGCTTCGTGGCCAGGACGGCGAATGCCGAGAGGCCGAACGTCTGGAACTTCAGCGCCAGCGCGCCGCGGTACTCGTGGCCGGCGACCGCCAGATATCCGCCGCCCTCGATCGGGTCGGCCTCGAGCGAGACCGCGTACCCCGTCGGCGGCTTGAAGCCGAATCGCAGGTCGTACTTGCCGAGCAGGCCCTTGTCGTCCGCGGCGGGCGCCAGCGTGGCGACGACGCCCGCGTTCTCGAGGGCGGCGTAGAGCGGACCGAGCCGCGCATCCGCGGTCACCATCAGCGTCGCCGCCGTGTCGGCCTTCCAGTCCAGCTCGACGACGAGCTCGTAGATCGAGACGGGCCCGACGTCGAGATTGAGCGGGATGGTGACGGCCAGGCTCGTGCCGCCGTCGAAGTACACGCCGCGGCCGGTGCGCCAGCCCACGAGGATCGAGCCGGCGTCGATTTCGATCGGCTCCGGGATGAGCGCGCCGAGGAACCCGTCCTCGCCGACGTCGATTGCGGCCGTGAGCTCCTTGAGCCCGCCGGCGGCAAAGAAATCTCCGGTCAGGTTGCCGCCCACCGAGACGAGGATGGCCTTCGCTTCGAGGCGCGTGGCGCCCGCCGTGCCCGCCAGCAGCATCGTGCCGCCATCGGGATCGGCCGCGGTGATCCCGAATTCGAAGCCGGCATCGACGGCCGTCCCGTTGGCGACGGCGATGCCGTCAGGCGTCATCGTGACGTAGGCGCCGCCCGCCGCCTGGCCTTCGACGGCGATCGTCAGCGTGACGCCGGGGGCAAGCTGCCGCTCGCCCGTGGCCGATCCCTTTATGTAGGGCGCGATCGCGAGCCCCAGCGTGTCGGGCCGGGCGAGGTCGCCCGCGGGCACGACCTTGAGGCCGGCTTCGTTCGAGAAGACCGGCGTGCCGTCGGCTTCGACCCGCAGCAGCGAGCGCTGGATGAACGGCAGCGATGCCTCGGGAATCCGCGTGCTGCCGGCGTTCTTCAGCAACACGGCCGCCTGGGCCGCGGTCAGCGTCCCCTTGCGTGGCAGGGCAAGCTGCGTGGCCATGCACACGCGGATGAGGCTGTCGATCGCCTTCGCGTAGTCGAAGTTCGTGCCCCATCCGTAGACGTCGGCGGCCCACTTCCCGTTGTCGGCGACGAAGTCGCCGAGGCGCTGCCAGTTGATGTCGATCTTCGTGTAGTCGACGTCGCGGCCGCCGGGATCGGTGGTCTTGACAGTCGTGGCGGTGATGACGCCGATCGCCTTGAGGATGCCGGCCGCCGCCGGCACCCGCACCGACACGTAGCGGTTCGTCAGGTTATCGAAGATCTCCTCGCTGAATGCGGCAGTGTCCCGAACCGCGGAGCGGAACGCCGGAGTCTGCGTGAGTTGTGTCAGCGAAGCGAAGACGGGCGCGGCGAGCACTGCGACTCCGCTTTCGCCGGCGGACCTGTCGGCGGCGGCCTGAAGGGACGAGATGAGCGGCGTGGACGCAATGGCCTGGACTGCGGCCGTTCCGTCGGACGCGCTGATCACGTACCCGAAGTGGCGCAGGAACGATCGCAGGGTCTCTTCGTTCTGCACCGATTGCGTGACGGGCTCGAGGAAGTAGACGAGCTCGTCGAGGAAGCTACGTCCGTCCATCGGCTAGAGCTCGCTCGCCGGCGGCAGCGGCGCTTCGAGCAGCGCCAGGACGTCCAGCACGCCCGCGCCGCGGTTGGCGAAGTCCCACTCTTCCCACGTGTCCGGCTTGTGGCACGACCGCTGAAGGACCGTTCTGAAGAGCGCGAGAATCTTGGCCGCGGTGTAGTCGCGGATCAGGTTCGCGCGACCGTGGTGCGCCTGCCATAATGCGCAGGCTCCGGCCACCATTGCCGCGGCGTACGACGTCCCGGTGCCGTCGCCCTTGACCGAGTACTTGAGCGGCGGCGCCATCTCGGTCCTGGCGCTCCAGACGTTGACCGCAGGCGCCGTAATATCGACTTCGGGTCCGTAGAAGGCGCCGCGCATCGGCTTGTGCTCGAAGTCGCACGAGGCGCAGCCGATGGCATTGGGGTCGCATGCGGGGAATGCTACGTACCCGAGGTCGGTGGGGGCCAATCCACCCAGCTCATCGGTCTGCGCCGCGGCGGCACAGACGACGATGCCGGCATCCCGCGCGTCGATCAGCGCCTGTTGCAGCGAGCTCTCGATCGTCCCGAACGGCCGGCCCATGCTGATGGACATGACGCCGACGTCCAGCGTCTTCTGCAGGCCGATGGCGTGGTAGATCGCGGACGCGATGTACGCGCAGTTCAATTCTTCCAGCACGACGCTCAAGCCGACCTTGTACGGCACGACCTTGGCGAGCGGCGCGACGCCTGTCACCCACGCCGTCTCCGTGTACGGCCAGACGTACAACTTCTCGAACTCCGGATCCGGGGGCGTGAACGGGTGCCCTTCCCCGCTCATGAGCGTGCCGGCCGTCTTCGTGCCGTGACTCGGAAAGGCGAACGGAAAGCATCCGATCAAGTAGTCTTCGGGCTTGCGGCCTTCCCCGTCGACGTAGTTTCGCCCCTGGTCGATCAGTAAACGTCCGCCCCGCATGATTTCCGGATGCGTGGTGTAGCCGACGTCGGGATGGGCGATGACGATGCCTTCACCCTTGCTCTTGCCGCCCGGCTTGGGCGGAAGCTGCCAGGCGTCGTAGACGTTGCTGAACCAGAGAACCCAGTCGCTGTCCGCGATGGTCTTCCCTTCGGGCAGACCGGTTGCCAGGACTCGAGCCACGGCGCGTCCTCCTGGGGCGTGACGATAGGAACCATTAACGCGGGTTTCGCGCCCGTGGTTGACCGAATGCCCCTTATGCGGCCCTCGCCCTCCGCCAGCACAGCGGACCCGGGCGCCCGGCCCCGCCGGAGCGGGGGAGGACGCCCTTGTGCCTCGGCCCGCTATCGGGGCTCCGGCGTGCGCCGTGTTGCAGGCGGGAGAGGGACCTCGTGATCATGGCGCGCTCGGCGCGGCGAGCCCCGACGGCATGGCCCGCCGATTCTGGCCACGGCCCTGACGCTGCTGTTTCAGCCACCCCTCGTTCTGTTTTGCGATATCGATTACGAGGGTCATGGCATGCTCGAACGAGTTGAAGTTGGCAAACGCTTTGATGTCGTGGCCCAGCCGGAGCAGCACCTTCAACGCTTCGAGCTCTTCCCGGATCTCGAGCAGCAACGGCGCCTTCTCGTGCCGTGCGTTGGCGCCGACGATGAGGCGGAGCACCCGGCGAGCGCCGTCGCGGAGATCTCCGCCAAGCGAGTACTTGTGATAGCGCGAGAAGTTCCGTACGACCTGCTCGAGATAGAGACACAGATCGTAACTGCTCTTGTAGATCGGAAGATGCTCGGTCTGAGCCATCAGCGCCAGCCAACAGGACAAACGGCTTTTGGAGCCGACTGGGGGGCTTCGCCCCCCAGACCCCCCAATCAAATGATCAAAGACTCAAAGGATCAAATGATCCAATCACGGGCCGGACCGCACCGCCCGCACGTGGACGACGATGCTCTTGCTGCCGGCGAACGCGCCGCCAAGGAAAAAACGCACGCGCCACGCGCCGTCGAGGCCGAAGAAGTCGACCTCGGTAGACGACCAGTACGCGGCCGCCTGCGTCGGGTCGAAGATCGGGTCGATGCACGGCCCGCCCGACGCGCACGACGCGACGCTCGTGTCGAGAATGCCCTGTAGCTCGGCCAACGTCGGCACCCGCCAGTCGCTGAATCCTGCAAACTTCTCAGCGTTCACCTGGCCGATCCACGACACGGCGTTCTCGGCGCAGGAGCCGGTGGTGTTCCCGTTCGCCTGGCACCAATTGTACGTGTTGTCCACATCGTGGAGGTCGTTCGCATTGGCGCCGCTCCCGACCGCCGTCGTCTTCTTCTCCCACATGAGGTTCGTCTGCGTGTCGAGAACGACCGGTCCCAAGTCGAAGAATCGACCGTTCGCGGAAACGTACCCGCAGATCGGGCTCTTCAGCAACCCGACGAAGTTGACTGTGCGAATGCCACCGACCGCGGTCGTGCACGGCAGGCCGCCCAATTGATCGTAGGACGTCAGCAGGCCAGCCGGTCCCTGAAGACCTTGCGGGCCCTGTATGCCTTGGATCCCTTGGATGCCCTGCACGCCCTGAAGACCTTGGATCCCCTGATCGCCCTTGTCCCCCTTGTCCCCCTGGTCGCCCTTGTCGCCCTGGTCCCCCTTGTCCCCCTTCGGCCCCACCGCACCCAGCGTCACTTCGAAGACGTTGAACTCCGTCACCGAGGGCCTTCCGGCACCGCCTCCTCGGCCGCCGCCCTGGGCGCGCGCGACGGTGAGCAGATAGCTGCCGGGCGGAAAGGGCGGCAACGCCACGATGATCTGCGTGTCGGACCAACCGAGAATCGGGCCGATCTCCAGTCCGGCCAGCGTCACCCGCCCACCGGCCAACCCGAAATTGACGCCGGTGATCACCAGCTCGCCGTTCAGAAAATCAGCGTTGGCCGCCGTGATGTACAACTGCGGCGGCGGAGCCGGCCGCGAAACCTGCGCCTGGGGGGCGGCCGGCATCCAGATCAGCACCAGCGCCAGAATCATTGCCGCGCCGCCGGCGACCGTGCGTCGAACCGTCATGGCAGGACCTCCTTCGGGTTGTTCGTGCATGACCAACGGGGAAAGCACGGACACGGCGGTGTCGCGGTTCCCGTGGACGGAAGGCCCTGAGTATGGCCGCGCCGGGGGGGAGGTCAAGGCCGAGCTGCGTACGAGCTGCGTCTATCCCACGCGCGCGTGTGGCAGACGCGGAAGGCCCACGGGTTCGGCACACACTGCACCAAGTTGGGCGACGTGCCGGGTCGATCGTGTCCAGCGGATGTTCACGATCAGGCGACCACCTCGACTGTGCGCGCAATCGCGGTGGGTTCAGGGATGGGCTCGCCAGCCGCTCGCAATTCCTCGACGTACAGCGGACGATAGGAACCCTTTAGGAACCATTTAGGAACCATTAACGCGGGTTTCGCGCCCGTGGTTGACCGAATGCCCCTTATGCGGCCCTCGCCCTCCGCCAGCACAGCCACCAGGGCGGCGAGACGCTCGCGGATGGTCGCCAGGGTGACATTCAGATTCTGGATCTGTCGAAGCTGATGTCGAGCTTCATCGACATGGTCGATCGGTGGGCGGATCGCGGTGTGGCGCCGCCGCCGAGCCGATCCGACTGGCCGCCTTTGGGCGACACCAATGGCGATGGCGCACTCGATCGCCCCGCGCTGGCGTTCCCTGAAGTGGCCTGTCCTCTTGGCGTGTACTACCCTTACCCGACGCGCACGTCTGGCAACACCTCATTCGCCGCGTTCGACGGCGTCGGGCTCGAGCCGATGGACCGCGACAACGTCTTCATCGACATGAACCGGAATGGCGTGTGGGATTTCCGGGAGACCGCATCCGAAGCCTGGCGGCGGCTGGGACTGCTGCGGCCGGGAGAAGCGCTGACGCGGTCGGCGTACGTCGCGTGCGTGCAAAAAGCCGTCGACGCACTGCGCCAGGAGGGGTTCTTCTCGGACCGGATTGCGCAGGCGTATGTCGAGCAGGCGAAGACAGTATCGCTATTTCGGCGCTGACTTACGGCGTATCTCCACGGCTTTCGCGAAATCCACTTTGGCTTGTGGCGTGGCGGAAGCGTGCACGTTGATGTACCGATCGAAGTCCAGCTTGAGCCGATCGAGGACCGGCGCCAGAGCGAGCACGTGGTCGTTTGCCGGCTGGCCGTTGGCGGGGAGCGAGAAATCGCCCTGGAAGAGGATCTTCTCCTTCGGGATATACGCGACCATCAGGCCGTTCGAGTGAGGAACCGGCTCGACGTGGTACATCTCGACGGTTCGCGTTCCGTCTGAATAGACCTTCTTCTCTGAAACCGCTTCGATCCGCGCCTTCTTCGGATTCTTCGCGAGCGTGTCGTTCAGCAGCGTGCGGGGCGTGTTCAGCGCTCTCGCGAGAAATTGCTCGTTGTTCCGCTGGGTGATGATCGTTGCGCCTTCGGCCACGAGCGCCGGCAGCCCGCCGGTGTGGTCGGAGTGCGGATGCGTGTTCATCACGTAGCGGATCGGCTTGTTCGGAATGAGCTTCTTCGCTTCGGCCATGTACGCCAGAGCACGCGCCTCGGACTGGCCCGCCTCGAGCATCATGATGTGATCAGGGAACTCCACGACCACGGAGTCGTAGCTGCCGGGGCCCGTGGTGAGTCGGTAAAGGCCGTCGCCAAGCCGTTCGGAGGTGACGGTGACCGCCGGCGCGGCGCCGCCGGCCGGGGGTGTGCCGCTGCCGGGACCGCCGCGGCCGCTGGCAGAGGCAGGAGCAGGAGCGATCGTGGCGAGATCGGCCGGATTCGCCCTCGCCGCCGTGACATCCACTTCGAAGAAGGGCCACCCTCCGCGCGTCTGCACGATCTTCGACGGCGCCATGACGCCGCCAAAGTCCTTCCAGCCCGTATACCTGGCCAGGATGTGCATGTCCCCCATGAGGTTTTCGCCCAGCCACGTCTCGACACGCTCGATGAGATTGCTCTCATTGACATAGCCATTGATCACGTACTTCCTGCCGGACGGCGCTGTGACGGCGGGACTCCAGCTCAGGACCGTGTAGTTCCTGCGGTCCACCCGGCGGCGGCTCGCGGTCGGGTTGTTCGCGGCAGCGCCGTTCAGGAAGCCCCAGGGTGTGATGTAGAACTCGGCCGAGCCGGCCCAGGGCTGGGAGACGTCCGCCTGTTGGGGTGTGACCTGCTGGAAGAATGTCCCTGGCGTCACGGTCGTGGACCCGCCGGGCCCGATGTTGTTGGTGCCGCCGGCGTGACGCGAGACGGGCGCCGTCAGATCGATCACCCGCACGTAGCTGCCGATCGGGCGCATCGGATCATGCGTGCCGCGACACATCATGTCCGCCGCGTTGGCGCCGCACTGCTGGAAGGCCACATCCTTCGCGGATCCCGAGTACGTGATGGATTGAGGATTTCCCAACGCCTTCTGGGCGGTCGCGACGACGGTGCGTGCGTCCTGCGCGTCCGCCTCCCTGTACAGCGAGGCGAGGCAGATGGCGATGACAGCAAGTTTCTTCACGGCAGCGACTCCTTAACGGCAAGTCTTGAGAGACACGTGATTGGTGCCCCTCGGCAGGCGGACTGTACTTCCGGATTGGCGGGACCCGTCGCGGCACTCGAGCGCCGTCACGCCTCCGAGTAGAGTCAGCTTCCAACGAGTGCGGCGAGAACCGGATTCTGCCACAGGAGCGGCAAGAACTGTTAAGTCTCGGCTTGCGTGGGCGCGTCAGAACCAGACGCGAACGCCGAAGGACGGGAAGAACGGGATGCCGCGGTCTTCGGCGCGCTCGACGATGCGCGGGCGGTCGGAGGTCGGATCGAAGACGAGCGCCGAGTCGATCTGGATGAAGTTGCTCGCGTTGAAGACGTTCAGAAAGTCGGCATAGAGCGCCCGCCGTTCACCGCCCCACCGCGGGCGGCACATTACTACGGACAGTGGGCGCGACGGCTCAAAGAGCCGTTGTTCGCCCGCGTCTTACTCAACCTCTCGCAATGGAATTCCGTGACCCGCACGAAGAGCGGTTCGCGCCTCCTCGATGCGACGCAGAAACTCCGGGTGATGCGTCAGCCTATATTCGAACCAGTCCTCTTCCGATGAAAAGCCGATGAGGACGCCGGCGGGACGACCATGCCGCGTGATGACGATCTCTTCGTCGACCGCGAGGCGCAGGTACTTCGAGAGATCATCCTTCACCTCCGCCAGAGCCACTTCCCTCGGTTTTTGCGCCTGGCGTCCCTTGCGCGGCGAGCCACGCCTGCGCCTCGGCTTTCGTGACAACCGCGAGGACCTGGACTTCCGTTTCTGTAACGTCATAGAACACCCTGATGTCGCCCACGCGCAGTCGGTACTGCGGTTGGCTCAAGCCTCGAAGACGTTTGATACGACTCTTGCTGACTTTCGTCGGCTCGTGCGTGAGGTGCGTCTCAAGTGCGTTGGTGACGCCGGTGCGAACAGGCACGGATAGATTCTTGAGCGCCGTCGCAGCTGTCGGCGCAAGAATAATCTCGAATGCCACTCTGGCCAGATTCTAGCCAGATTTCAGGATACGCCCAACTGACCCGGGTTGCGAGTTCAGCGGTCAACGTTGGCGCTAAACCGCGCCGGCGGCCTCAGGACAGCACCGCCGACCGGCGTCGGCTTCAGCAAGTTAGACGGCCTCTCCCAAGAAGCGTTGTCGCAGGTCACGCGCGAGACCATCGAGGTCTGGATAAGCAACCGCCTCCGTTATACCCATTGTCGAAAGGTCCCGCATCATGTCCGGCCTGCACGTCGGATCGACTTCGTAGCGCTTCAGGACCGTCGCTGGAACGAGAGACTGAATTCCTTCCTTTCTCTTGCCGTGAATAGTGAAGCACCCGCGCTGTGCGCGAAGCCTGCTGTGCACATAGCTTGGATGAACTGCCACAGGTAACGCCACGCCGGGCACGTCCTCTTCCCAGGCGCCGCACACGTTCTCCGCCGCTGGGTTCATGGCGGGAGGATCTGGCCGGTGCCACGCGAGCGGGAACTCCCTCCGGTCATTCGGATCGGCGCCGGGTGGGCAACCCCACGCGAAATGGTTGAGATGGTGCGGGTTAAGCATCCAGACGATCGGCGCTTCCGACTTCAGCGCGAAGTACAGCCCGATGAGGGCGCTTTCCGACCAATCCAACAGCCGTGTCGGCAAGCCCACGTGCTGCGCCAGAAAGAGCCACTCGTCGATCTTCTCCCGGTCCGGCAGCCCATCAGGCGCAAATGCCGCAGCCCTAGCCCTGAACGTCTGGAGAAGCTGGTTCTCCCGCGCAGCACCGTTCGCTCGTCGGTAAAGCGATGGAAGCAGCGGTTTATCGCTTACCGGTTCTCCTCTGAACCATCGAGGCTGTTCAAGCGGCCACGGCGCTGAGTCCTCACGAACCACGACAACGAACTCCTCGACACTTCGAATCATGCTGGCATCTTGATCTTGGCCGTCAACGGTCGGGCTCACCCGCGCCGGTAAGCGGCGCGGGAGCGACGCGGCGCCGAGTGCAGCCGGAGTTACCGGCCGGTGCTTGCAGGCTACCTCGTCCTGCAACGTTGGTGCGGTGATGGCCTTCAGGCAGCGGCTTCGAACCCATGCAACATTAACAACCACGTACCTTCTGAGTAGACCCAGAATTGCTTGATCTCACGCTCCTCTCGGCAGCTTGAGTAGCCTTTCGATTTCACAGCAACGTACGCCACTCCGATCTTGGTAGCCCGAAAAGTAGGGTTCTTGTCTGGGCCAAGGACCTCGAACGGGCTGTTGGAAAGCCGAACGTCGGAAAGTCCCCCGCTGGCCAGTTCGACTCGCCGCATTTCGTTGGCGAAGCGATCAGCTGCAACCTCAGGAGTCTCGTCGTCTTCAAGAATCGTGGGGAGTGCAACCATGTTGCAAGCAGCCGTGATGTCACGAGCATAGATGAGTCGGAAGAACTCTGCCACACGTTGTTGGAAGTCCGCTATTACAGCTGAATCGGCGCATGGTTGTCGCTCCTCCGGGGGGGAATGCTGTCTCCGTGGTAGACGAGCCTCTTGGTCATGAGGTCCATGAACAAATCTTTCGAGAACCGCTCCCCTTCAGTAATGCCTCGACGCGCCAGGATTCGTACGCCCTCGCCCTGAACCTGCCAAGTTCGGTATTCACCGCGAACGAAGTCGCGAATGTAGTACCCACCATCTTCGATTCGCTTCTCTAAAGTAGGCATCGCTTGCCCCTGTGACTGTGGCTCCGGCCAATTGCCAGCTACGTTGCGAGTGAACCGCCCGCCGCCACATCAGCTGCTCGATCGTGCCAATTTCGAATCGTGCACGTAAACACGATGCGCTGAGCGAAACCGCAAGATCTAACGAGGCCCTGCCTCAGACCGTCGAGCATGTGGTGGTGTACGCCGAGTCGCCCCGCCGGTCTGAGGCAGGGCCTCGTTAGACAAAGTGGAGCCCCGGGAGCAGGCAGGAGTTGAAATCCTGCGCCTAAGTAATTGACCCTCTGGGGGTCGTTGGCCACATGGGCCGCGCTCTCCGGGAGCTCCGTCACGATGATACGCAAAAATGTCGCTGAGATCCTCGCCAACCACGTGACCTTCGAGCTGGCAGCGATCGACCGGATGTATCTCAATGCCTACGTCCCGTCGCTCCAGACCGGCGGGGGCTTCGTCTGGTTCGTGAAGACGCAGCTGGGGGCGCGCGTGCCCTCCACGATGATGGTCGCGCCGATGAGCGAGCGGTTCGTCGCGGCGATCGAGCGCTTCGTCGCCACGCAGGGGATCGACCTGGTGACCTTCGAAAAGGGACAACGGAAGGACGACGTCGCGCAGCAGTACCGCGCGTCGTTCGAGGGCGAGGAGGGCGTGCTGTTCGTCGGGAAGGCCCAAGAGAAAGCCAGCGTCTTCCGCACCGAGAAACGTCGCGACGCGCACGGACGGCAGTACCCCTGGATCATCCGGTCCACCGCGATGGTCAATCATGACTACGTCTACATCCTGGACCGCGATTTCGGCCCGCTGTTCCTCAAGTTCTGTTCCTACGTTCCGTATCCCGCGAAACTCTGTCTGAACGGGCACGAGTGGCTGAAGCGGCAGCTGACGCCGGACGGTGCTTCTTCGAAGAAGTCATCCGCGAGAATCTCGACCTCGGTCGTCCCGATCAGATGCAACTGATCTTCGATCGGCGCGTCACCCGCCGCACGCCGGGGCGCTTCCGCACGCGCGTGCTCACTGAGGGCGTCGTGCCTTCGCTGCACGTCGAGTACAAGCAGTCCAAGGTCAAGCAGTACCACAAGGAAGGCCAGGCCCTTCGCACCGAAACCACCATCAACGATACCTACGACTTCGCCATTGGTCGTGCGCTCCGCAATCTGCCCGCCCTGCGGGAGATCGGCTTTGCCGCCAACCGACGGTTGTTACACGTCGAATCTCTGAGCCACGATTGCCTGATCGGTGAAGATGCCCTCGACGCCGTGAGCCAGCCCGTCGTCGTCCGGGACCAACGCGCCGCCGGGCTCCGCTTCGGCGACCGCCGCGTCCACGCGCTCATGCACGCGCTCTGTCTTTTCGTGCTGGCCCCGACCGGCTTTCGCCACCGGGAGCTTCGCGATCACGTCGCACAGCTGCAGAGTCGTGACCCCGACACCTATTCGGCGGGCGCGATGACCTATGACCTCCGGCGGCTCCGGCTGCACGGCCTCATCGAGCGCGTCCCGCACAGCCATCGGTATCGCATCACCAACACCGGCGCCAAAGCCGCCGTGTTCTACGCGCGCCTCTACACCAGGGCTCTTCGCGCTGCGGCTTCGCTGCAACCCGCCGCGTCAGGTCCGGCCCACCGGGCCTTCGACCGTCTCGACATGGCGCTCGCCCATTTTCTCGAGGAGGTGAAAATTGCCGCCTAAAACACTTGACTCAAACGCTCATACTTCTAGGAGTCAAGACTCCTCGTGGTAGAAGTGCTTCTTCGCAGTGCTACGAAAACACCACAAGATATAGAGATTTTCATTCTCAGAAGAATGGCGTGAATTTGTGGATTTTCGCTGAATTTCTGAATGAGCTCAGGTCGCCGAACTCGATAGTCCGATTCGCCTGCAGGCGGTTGCAGTCCATCCCGGCTGCTGAGGTGGCGTCGATTTTTTCAACGTGCGGGCCAGGCAACGATTTGCGCCGGAAGGGGTCCAGACGGCGTCGAAATAGGCCGATCTGGTTAACACCGGAGCGGGCCGCAACGTTCGCAGCCTATCTGGCTCAGCGATGAGAGGAACCCATGCGGGTGAATCCTTCGATCGCACGGCCCGCGTCAGAACCACACGCGAATGCCGAAGGACGGAAAGAACGGAATGCCGCGGTCTTCGGCGCGCTCGACGATGCGCGGGCGGTCGGAGCTCGGGTCGAAGACGAGCGCCGAGTCGATCTGGATGAAGTTGCTCGCGTTGAAGACGTTCAGAAAGTCGGCATAGAGCGCCAACCGTTCACCGCCCCACCGCGGGCGATAGGTGAGGCGCGCGTCGAGGCGCGCGAACCGCGGCAGCCGCGCCGTGTTGACGTTCGAGAGATCGCCGAGGTCGGGCTGGAACAGCGGATAACCGGCCGCGTCGCGCTGCGCCACGTGCTCCTCGCGGTTCCCGTCGCCGTCCGCATCGGCCACATCCGCGACGAGCGCGAGACGCACGCCGCGAACCGGTGTCCGCGGCAGCCCGGCGGCCCAGCGTCCCGTGGCCGAGAGATCGAGGCGCGGGCTGACTTTCAGATTCCCCGCGAGGTTCAACGCGTGCCGGCGGTCGTAGTCGGACGGATACGTGATGCCGTAAGCCGTCCGCGTGGCGCGGCCGACGCTGTAGCCGGCCCACCCCGTGAGCGGCGCCAGCGAGCCTTCTCCGGCGTATGCCACGTGCGCGTCGACGCCGTAGGCGGTGCCGTCGCCCGCGTTCACTGGAAAGGTCGTGATCTCCGGCCGCGTCGGGACGGCGTCGCGCAGAGCCGCCGCCACGTCGTAACCTGCGAGCCGGGCCAGCCGTTCTTCTTCCGTCTCGAGGCGTCCGACGACGAGATTGCTCAGTCGCTTGGAGTACGCGTCGACGCGTGCGCTGATCCCACTCCCGAACACCTTCTGCAGCCCCGTGACGACGTGCAGCGCGCGCTCCGACTGCAGATTCGAGGTGTGCGCGGCACTGAGATCGACGAAGTAGTCCGACTGGAACAGCTTCTCGTAGCCCGGGCTCTGGGCGTGCAGCCGCACGGCGCCGTCGAGCCGCCACCCGTTTCCGAAACCAAGTGTGGCGCCGATCCGCGGAGACACGGTCATGCCGCTCGTCAGCGTGCTCCGGTCGACGCGCAGTCCGGGCTGCAGCAGGAACCGCGGCGAGACCAGGACTCGGTCCTGGACCCAGGCGCCGAACCGCTGCGACGCGCGCGACGAATCGAGCTGCCCGGGGAGCGTGCGGCCGAGCCGCACGCTCGACCCGTTGGCCTGATGCTGACTGCGTGCGCCGGCGATCGTCCAGCCCCACCGGGTGTCGAGCGCGTACGCTTCCGCTCCCACGTCGAGCCAGTGTCTTGCCGACGGCTGGACGACGAGCTCCTGGCGCAGCGCGAGGTCGCGCACGCCGATGTCGCGCGCCAGCTGGAATTCGAGCAGGCCGCCGCTCGCGATGCTCGCCGCCGTGTTGGCGCCGCGGCTGTTGTCGAGCGAGCGCTCGTAGGCGGACAGCGCATCGCGGAACTGCGAGAACGACGCCACGGTGCGCGAGGATCCGCGCATCCCCAGGCTCGACTCGAACGTCACGGCGAGCAGGTGGTTGCGAGTCTTCGCGAGACGACCTTCGTCGGTCTCGGGGCGCTCCCACATGTCGGTGACGATAGGAACCATTCATAGGTGATCACTTAACGGCCGGCACGAGTGTGAGGCCGGCGCGCAATCGGCCCGTGCGCCGTTCGCGCGGCACGTTCGCACGTCTGGCGTTCTCTAACAGATACACCAGCCCCCGCCGAAGTGGTCCGAGAAGGCCGACTCCTACGAGCAACGCCGCCATGAGTGCGTCCAGGATGTGGTGGGCACACATCGCGACGCGCCGTGTCGACATCGCCGTCCCCTTCCCGACGCGTTGCGCCGCATGGGCCAGAAACCGCTTGAGCACAGCGGCACACAAGCCCGCCCCAATCAGGCCCTCCGCAATATGGGCGTTGGCCGTGTCGAACTTGTGCAGATTGGCGTACGACTTCCACTCCTTGAAACAGCGTTCGATCTGCCACCGGAAGCGATAGAGCCGTGCGACCAGGTCGAGCGAAAATGGCGTGCGCGACAAATTCGTGCACAGCCGGGTCATGGCCTTGTCGCGGCTCGGGATCGCCACGACACGAACGCTGACGACGCGGTCATCACGTTCGAACTCGACAGCGAGGTCGAGGCGACAGGCGGCGTATCGAGGGAGCCAGCGCGACAAACGCACGCGCCTGGGTAAGTCGACTCGACGACCGTCGACCCACGCGGTCCGCCCCCACGGATCGGAGCTGCGCGTGCGCCGCACGATAAAACTCCCACCCTGCTCGCGGACGGCTTCAAAGTAGGGCACGCTCGGATAGCCGCGGTCCGCCAGCCGCAAGCGACCCTTCAGCCTGGACGGCTCCGGAAGGAACGGGCGTTCGGCGTCGGCATCCGGCGCGATCTGCACCGCCCGGACCTCGTCGAAAAACCCGCTGTACGTCGCATGTACCTCCACGGCCGCGGGCTCAATCGTCGTGAATCGCCCGGGGGAACGTCCTGTGCAGCGGTGGCTTGACGGCAAATGACGAGCCGTCCTGGATCACAATGTCCTGAAAGCGGGCGACCGCCCGCTGGCCCTCCGGCGTCAAGGTCTGGACGCTCAATTGGTCAACGAGCCGCGCAAACATCTCGCGCATGAAGGCAGCGAACCCGGCATGAGCGAGCCGGTTGTAGAACGCCTGGTACGCCACCGTGACGCCGTTCTGGTGACTGAAAGCCCGGAGTAAATCGGCGAGCGACTCCACCCGCGCCCGCGCGAGCGCCGACACGACCGCGAGGAACAATCGATGGGGCGTGACCGTACGCAGCCGTTGGGCCTGGCCAGTCTCCCGCCCAAGTTGATTCACGTCTTCGTCAGCGCGCGCGCGCGCCAAGATATCCCGGACTTTGATAAGCGCCGTCGTTGACAATGTGGACAATGGCAGCCTCCTGACTGGTTTGGTGTGGTAACCCCAGCATGAGGCTGTTGTTGTCCCTTGTCGATCCCCCACATCTTGCCGGCCATCGACGAACACGCCGGCCGTTAAGATCTCACCTATGAATGGTTCCTATCGTCTCGTCAGCTTCGTGTCGCCGATTGTTGCGTCCGACGGAATCCGCATCGCGAGCCAGCAGGTCAGTCCTGCCCGCAACCGCCAGCATGGCCGTGCACAGCACGAGCTCGGCGAACAGTCCGTGGCCGAACACGACCTGTGCGAGCGCCGAGAGGGCCACGGTAAGCGGCATCCCCGGTTCGACGAAGTCGCGCACGGGCCATGACCCTCTGAGGACCTGCTGCACCCAGGCGACGTGCATGTACTGGTCGTTGGTGAACCCGCTGAAGTGGCGGTGCGATAGACGACGAGCGCCGCGCTCGCCGCGATCGATACAAGGATGCCGTGCAGGATCGGCAGATGGCGATCGGGCTGCAGGATCCCTCGGACCGACATGCCGACTCGCAGAAGTCGGCGGAAAGTACTACCGCTCGGTGAGTCTCACAATGGCACCCAGGTGATCCGGCACGGCACAAGACGTTCGGGCACTCCGCGTTGCAGGTGGCCCGCTCGACGGCGTAACGGCGTCTTCTGGAGTCGAGGTGACACCGATCGATTCACCTGGCGCATTACACTAGACTCAACCAAGAGGACCAGCCAATGGGCTCGGTCGACACAAGTTGGCCCAGAGCCGACCCGGGTAGAACCCTGGAGCCGTCAAGCGGACCGCAGTGAGGATTGCGCTCCTCCTGGCGGGGATGGCCATGGCCGGCACGGTCACCCACGCCCGTGTTCAGGGCTCTGTGCCCGAAGCACAGGCCGACGCCTCACGGTCATCCCAGCAGGCCATAACAGCCCGACCCTCCGCGTGTTCCTCGACTGTCTGACCTGCGACCAGGAATTCCTCCGCGCCGAAATCACCTATGTGGACTTCGTGCGCGATCGGCGGGACGCGCGGGTCCACGTCCTGGTGACGTCGCAGGCGGCTGGAGGTGGGACCGAATTCACGCTGGCATTCATCGGCCAGGAGGAATCGACCGCGACCAACCTGACGCTGCGCTACGTTTCCAGTCAGACCGATACGGCCGACGAGGTGCGGCGTGCCATTGCCCGACGCCTCGAGCTCGGGCTCGCGCCGTATCTGGCCGGCACCCCCCTCGCCGATCACGTCGAGATCACGAGGGTCGGCGCCGCGACTGAACCGTCCGTCCGGTCTCGCCCCGAACACGACCCGTGGCGGTTCTGGGTCTTCCGGACGAGTGCCAGCGCGACGCTGGACCGCGAGCAGTCGCAACGGTCGTTCTCGGCATCCGGCGCCCTCTCGGCCGACAGGACGACGGAGGCATGGAAGGTCCGGCTCAACGCCCGCAGCAGCTACCGGAACGACGAGTTCGACTTCGAGAACTCGGAGCGCTTCACGAACACGACGCGCAACTGGGACTCGACGATGCTCGCAGTCCGGAGCGTGGGCGACCACTGGGGCGTCGGGATGGGCGGCTCGGCGGTGAGCTCGACGTTCCTCAACCAAGATCGGACGTTCAGGCTGGCGCCGGCCGTCGAGTTCAACGTCTTCCCATACGCTCAATCCACCAGGCGTCAGCTGACCTTCACCTACTCCATCGGAGCGAACCACTTCGACTACGAGGAGCGGACGATCTTCGACAAGACGTCCGAGCTGCTGACGGATCAGACCGCCACGGTCTCGCTCAACCTCAGACAGCCGTGGGGCTCGACGAGCGTGTCGGTCGAAGGTGCCCAGTTCTTGGAGGATCCACAGAAGTTCCGCATCGTCGGGTTTGCCGATGTGGAGTTCCGCGTGTTTCGGGGGTTCTCGCTGGAGGTCATCGGCAGCACGTCGATCATCCGGGATCAGGTATTTCTCCCACGCGGCCGCGCGTCCCCGGAGGAGGTGCTCGTCCGGCGCCGGCAGTTGGCGACGGGCTTCGCACACAGCTTGTTCCTCGGGGTCAGCTACACCTTTGGATCGATTTTCAACAACGTGGTGAACTCGAGGTTTGCCGGGTCCAGCGGTGGGGTAGTCCGACGATTCTGACGGCGGGGACGCGCGGGAACCCGACGTCGGAGAAGCCGACGAATACCGCGGACGGTCCCGTCGGCTTCTCCCTGCGAACGCCTGCGAGGCTGGCTGGTCGTCGCTTCCTACAGACACTTCTCCTGGGACGGATCGCACTTGTCGTTGAGGCCGTGCGCGGGAAGGGCGTTGACCGAGATGCTGATGAGGTTTCCGCCGCGCTTCTCACAGCCTCCCAGGTCTTTCGGGCTGGTAATGTAATCCCCGGACCCCTTGATGCTCGGGTCCCCATGGCCCGGGAAATGGCAGATGGTCACCTTGTCGGCGGCCGCCTGGACCGCCACAGGAGTCAGTCCCTGTCCCGCGAAGGCCACTAACCTATCTGCAAGACATCATCTCCGGTTCAAATCCGGACTTCTTGAAGGTGGGTCCGGCGATTGACTTCCGCAGGGGGCTGGCAGACACTTGGCGCGCACTACGCACCCTGGTTTCTCTTACGAGACCAACCGGCTCCTGCTTCGTTCGTTTGACCAAATCGAAAGGAATCGCTCCATGCATCGACTCGTTGTCTGCCTCAGCGTCGTTGGCTTAGTAGGGCCGGAGACGCCAAGTTATTGACTCGTCTTGTTCGTTGGTCGGCCCTACTCCCCCGTCTTGCCCGGTGTTTGGTCGCGATGGTTCCCAAATTGTTCCCAACCGGAAGGAGTCCGATTCACCTCAGCTCAAGGACCGTCGCGTCCTCTTGTTCATCGAATCGAATGATGTCCTCATGACGCTCGCGCAAGAGTGCCGCGATCTCATTGGTCGGGCAGTTGCCACGCCGAATCCAGACGAACTTCGGCGGTGCGCCACGCAGAATTGCCAACCGGTTGAAGTCCTCGTCCTTGCTCACGACAAGACAGCTGTGAGTCGCTGCGAGCTCCCACACGGCGACGTCACCGGCTCCGCCGTGGCCGAGTAGTCGCACATGCAGGGAACCTGGGAAGATGTCGGCCAGCAGCTCGCAGAGCCGTTCCGAGAGCGGCTCATCGAACAGGAGCCGTGCCATTTCACGCCGCGGGCGTGGTCATCGTCCGGCGCTCACGCTCAGCCGCGTAGGCAAGACAGGCGCGAATGTCGTCGCGCGTGAGCTGGGGAAAATCAGCCAGAATCTGGTCCTCGGACATGCCTCCGGCCAGGTACTCCAGCACGTCGCCGACCGAGATCCGCGTGCCCCGGACGCACGGCTTGCCGAATCGAACCGCCGGATCGGTGGCGATGCGGTCCAGTAGGGTCATTGACGTAGTTTACCGGAAATCTTGCGAGCGATGAGTGTAAACGCCTGATCGCGGCACGACGGATCTCCTGGGTCAATGTCACCGCGATATGGTGATCGGCCGCACTGCAAGGACTTCATCTGCGCGCAGTGGCCCGACGGCGTCTTCCGGGACCGCGAGGACACCAATCGATTCACCCAGCGCGTTGAAGAGCTCCAGGACACATCCGCGCGGACCGGAGGAAGGATGGTCGACGAAATCGACCACGGTCGCGACGTCGCCAGCGCGAAGCCCGTGCTCCGGAAATGACGTTCGTAGCGCAACCCGATCATAGAGTTGAAGAGACATTGACCCTCCTGCCCGTCGACGGTTTCAGCGTCACGAAATGGAAGCTACCATCTATCGCCCGCCTCATCCAGATGCACACGACCTCCAAATTATCCATCGGCCCTTTCAGCGCCCCCTCGACCCGATAGAACGTGCCGTATGTGTTCGAACCGTCCTCGATCGCGTCGACATCGTCAGCCAGCCACCGAGACCCCTCCAGGTCATCGAAGCAAAGCCCCAGTTGGTCAGCGTGGTGTCCCTGTCGGTTCTAACGTGGCGAGCCGCGCGCCCGCGCAGCCGCGGCTGCCCGATGCAATCGGCGCGTCTGCTCCATTCGCATGTCAGGCATCGGCCTGCCAAGTTTGGACCAACGCGCTCTGCCAGGGTGATTCCGGCCAACCGGGCTTCCCCCGGGCCTTGTGAACTCGGTCGAGAACAGTGGCCGCTTCGTCGGCGGAGAACCCCAGTTCACGAAGCACGCATCCGAGGACGGTACGGTTCGTCGATTTAGCCGTTAATCGGCCGACGAAAGTTCTTCGATTTCCGTAGGAAAGTTCGAGGCGCCGTCCGGATTTGAACCCGAGATGGAGGTTTTGCAGATTGGGCCGGAGACGCTAAGTTGTTGACTCGTCTTGCTCTCTGGTCGGCCCTACTCCCCCGCTTTGCCTGGTGTTTGGGCGGTATCGGTCCCAAAAGGGTCCCAAGTTGTCGACAGGTGGTGCGAATCCGACTCGCTCCTATAATTCATTCATGGACTGGCGCAGCCGGATTGTCGCCGACCCCGACGTGCTCGTTGGCAAGCCCGTGATCAAGGGCACGCGGATTAGTGTCGAGCTGGTGATGGAGCTGTTGGCCGCCAGCTACACACCTGACCAAATCATCGAACAGTGCGACCACCTTACTCGCGAAGATATCCAGGCCTGCCTCGCGTACGCGAAGGAGGTTGTTCAGAGCGAACGGGTCTACGCTGTCAAGCGCTGAATTTAGCCGTCGCGCATGCGCTTTCTCGCGAACGAGAACATTCCTGGTCCAGTAGTCCGCAACTTGCGCAAACTGGGTCACGACGTCCTCTGGGCCAACGAGGAGCGTCCGGGGGGAAGCCGACCGCGCACTTCTGTCGCGAGCTCAAGCCGAGCAGCGTGTAACAGTAACTTGCGATCCCGACTTTGGGGAACTGGCGTTCCGCTTCGAACTTCCTGCTTCGTGCGGCGTCGTTCTGCTTCGTATCGAGTGGTCAGACCCTTCCAGAGATAACGCCTTCGCCGTCGAGGCGCTGACGAGTCGCGAGGACTGGACGGGCGTGTTCGCCGTCATCGAGCGCGATCGAATTCGCATTCGGCCGCTTCCGACGCCACCGCACCCCGACGCGTAATGCGCAGGTCCGATGCTCCGTGCCGCGACGAAAATGCTTACGAAGGAACTCGCTAGTGTCCTGACCGTGAAGATTGTGAAATAAGTGGCGCGGCCCCGTCGTACTCGTCTACAAGGAGGCGAGCATGCGACTGGGACGCCCGAAGGTTGCGCTGATTCTGACCGACGACGAACGCGTGCGACAGCGGATCAGCAACTGCTTCCCGTCCCGCGTCCAGTCTTCGAGCAGACCGGTCTTGCCGTCCGCATAAATGACGCTCTCCCGGCCGGAGCCGATCACCGTCTGCCGGATCTCCGGCCCCTTGGCGGTGCTGGCCACGAACGCGATGCGGCGCGAATCGGGCGCCCAGACCGGCTGTGATTCGGCGGCGGGGCCGGACGTCAGCCGGGAAAATACGCCCGTCGAAAGTTCCAGCAGCCACAGGTCCTGTGCGTCCCCCTCGCCGCGGCGGACCACGACCCGCTTCTCGTCAGGCGAGAGTTCAATGTGGCCGTAGCTTCCCTGGGGGAGCACTACACCGGCGGGTTTTCCGTCGCGTGTGTACCAGGTGAGCTGATATTGGTTCCCTCCGGATCCACCGCGGTACGCCACCACGCCGTTGTTTGAGACCGAGAAAGCGCTGCGGCCGTTGGTGGCGTTGTTTCGCACGTCATTCGCTATCAGGACCGGCTCACCCTCGATCGCTAAGGTTTCCGGATCGAATCGCTGCGCCAGCAACGCGCCGTCTCTCACAAACAGCAGAGAGTTCGGCGGCGCGAAGACGGCGCGGCCGGGCGTCGCGAGGACAAACGTTCTCTCTTCCGAGCCAAGGTCCTGCACGTAGATCCCCGGCTTGCTGCCTTGCCTCACAAAGTAGAGTACGCGCTTGCCGTCGGGAAGGAACTGCGGATAGACGTGTCCGATCTCTCCATCCGCCAACTTACTGAAAGGTGTGGGCACGCCGCCGGCCGCCGGCACGCGCTGCAGCGGGGCAGCCGGGTGCGCGGCGAAAACGATGATGCTCTCGCCGTTTGTGTCCTGCGTCCAGGTTCCGCCATCGCCGGATCCCGCGTCAGCAATTTTCACTGGAGATCCGCCCGAAACCGGGATGCGCCGGAGTTCGTTGTTGGCGAAGAACGCGATGTGCTGGGAATCCGGCGACCAGAAGGGCAGGGCCGCGTTTTCCGTCTTATCGAGCTTCTGGGCGGAAAGCGACCCGAGCGCTCGAACCCAAAGAGCGCGCGACGCTGAATCGCCTTCATCGGCAACGAAGGCGATGTAGCGTCCGTCCGGCGATATCATCGCCTGTGGCCCCGCAGGGTTCGCCAACGTGATCGTCATACCTTCCGGCGGGGAGATGGTGAAGCGAACGGCCCCGGCGCCGGGAGCGGGCTCACCGCGCCAGGGGGCCCAGGCCGCAACAGCGGCGGCGATAGCGAAGACAGCGGCGGCGATCCAGGCCGCTTTCGACGCCAACGCGCCCGGCCTCGCTGAAACTTCCGGAGCCGGCGCCGCCGGGGCCGGTTCGTCCAGCAACTCCCACACGTCGCCGATGTCGCGCAGCCGTTTCGCGCGATCCTTCTCCAGACATTTCCGGATCAGACGGCGCGCTTCCGCCGGCACGGCGTCGAAGCGCGGTTCCTCCTTGATCACCGCAGCCAGGATCTCGGAAACGTCTTCGCCCTGGAACAACCGGCCGCCCGTCAGCATTTCGTAAAGAATGACGCCGAAGGCCCAAATATCCGCGCGCTTGTCGACTGTTCGGCCCCGCGCCTGCTCCGGCGCCATGTAGGCTGCGGTTCCGAGAATGATCCCCTGCTGTGTCGCCGCGATGCTCCGAGTCGGCGAGTGTGACAAGCTCGCCTCCGGGGCGTCCGTCTCGAACGCTCTCGCCAGTCCGAAATCCAGAACCTTGACCTTGCCTTCCGGGGTGACCTTGACGTTCGCCGGCTTAAGATCCCGGTGCACGATGCCTTTTTCGTGCGCCGCTTCCAGCGCGTCCGCAATCTGGCGGGCGATCTCGAGCGCGTCGTCGAGAGGAACCGGCCCCCTGGCGATCCGCTCCTCCAGCGTCTCGCCCGAAACCAGCTCCATGACGAGAAACTTGCGGCCGCCGAAGTCTTCCACGCCGTAGATCGACGCGATATTCGAGTGATTCAGTGAAGCCAGCACCCGCGCTTCGCGCTCCAAGCGCGACACTCGCTCGGAATCATGAGCGAACGCTTCGGGCAGCAGCTTGATCGCAACGCTGCGGCCGAGCCTGGAGTCCGTCGCCTGATAGACTTCGCCCATACCCCCGGCGCCCAGCCGTTGGGTAATCTCGTAATGTAAGAGTTTCGTTCCGATCATGTGTGGACAGCGTTCGCCCCGGCATTCTATCAAACGAACGTTAGTACGACTTTGTCAGATCCGCAGCGGTAGGTGGCGGCGGAGCTGAATGATGTAATCCAACTGCTTCGGATGTGCGGCGAAGTACAGCGCGGTAAACACCTCGCAGACCAGCGCGCGCACCGCCGGAAACGTCAGGGGCCGGCCGCGCGTGTGCCGGCGCTCCTGTTGGAGAAACGTATAGGCGACGGCGGTCAACACCACGTGGCGGTTCCAGCCCCGATACGTTCGTCCCTCGAAGTGGTCGAGGCCGAGTTCGTCTTTGAGCTGTTGATACTGTTGCTCGATCGCCCAGCGCTGATGCGCGATCCAGACGAGTCGCTTCCGCGTGGTCGTCGCCGGCAGGTGAATGAAGAAATACTTGGCGACTTTGACGCTGCCGATCGGCCGCTGGCAGAGCAGCCAGACCTCGGGCAGCAACCGTCCCTCGCGCCAGTCGTGCGCCGGCGTCACGCGCACGGCGGTGAACTCGGCGCGCCAGCGCGTCGGTTGCTGCTCGTTGTGCCAGGTGACCCGGCGCCACGCCCGTGCGGGCCAGGTCGCCGCCAGCTTGCTCACGGCGATCGGGCGCGCAGCGTCGAGCAGCCTGAAGCGCGTCGGCGGCCGACCACGACGCGTAGTGGCTTTCGGAGCGGCCACGCGCGGGCTGCCGACGAACACGGTCAGATGCGACGAGATGCCGACGGCATAGGGCAAATTCAGCCGATGCAACACGCCAGAATCCTGTGAAGTGACAAAGTCGTACTAGTTCGGTGCTCATAATTCGTCGGGAACCGGTATCGTGACGCATAACGTTCGCGCTCACCCGCGCCGGTTGCGGCGCGAGAGCGGCGCAGCGGCGTCGGGTGCAGCGCGAGGTTATGCCGTGCGTTTGTGTCGAACCTTCGGGCGACGCGTGCCACGAGCCAATCTCGCGAATGTCCGGAGTGCCTCGTTGACGGCCCGGCTATCAGGAAAGAGTTCTGCGATGTCTGGATCGAGAAGTACGACGTTAGTGCCCTGCGCATAGCGTGCCGCCGTCACGCCCCGCACCGCTTTTGAAAAGTCGTACTCCGGGCGCATCGTGTCGACGTCGGCCGTCCGTTTCTTTGAGCTACTCGTTCTCATAGTTCCGCCTCTCGTGGCTCGTGGCGAGTCGGGCACTGATGATTCGTGTCCGCGGCGGCCGTTCAGCGTACGACACCACGACGAGCCGCGACTTCTCGGACATTCCGAGGACGAGAAAGCGCTGTTCGCCCTCAGAGTGATCCGGATCCGGCATGTTCATGGCCAGGATGTCTCCGAACACCGTCGTGGCTTCTTCGAATGAGACGCCGTGGTCTTTGAGATTCGAAGCGGCCTTCTTCGGATCCCACTCGAAACTGTACGACACCGTGCCATCTTATCGTCGTCCGGATCGTTTCGAGAATGGATCGGCATAACGCCGGCGGTCAGCGGCCGCGGGGCGAGCAACGCGAGCGCCGCGGTCCGCTGCACTGCCTTGTTCGGCACGTCTCATGTGATCGACGTCCCGGCAGTCTTCAAGATGGCTCGTGCCATCGAGAGCAACTCGGCCAGCATTTGCTCCGGCTGAAGCTGACCGCGAAGAGTGTTGCAGCTGCGGCATGCCGCACGGATGTTCTCCAGCGACAGCGCCGTACCGCCGCGAGCACGCGGTGTCTGATGATCCAACTCAAGGCGAAGGGTTCGGCGTTCGAGCTCAAAGGTCTCGAGCGCCGATCGGCCGCACCAGCAGCAGGAAAAGTCGCATCGATCAAGGATGACGGCGGTCCACAGTTGCCCGGCCACCGTCCTTCGGCGTGGATTGCGGAGCTCGGCCTTGATGTCGGCGTTCGGAAACAAGAAGCGAACGTGCTGCTGCTCGAACTGTACCGGCGAGCTCGGCCATTGCGTACGGTAGCGGCTCCGCAACTTCCCGATTGCCACGAGGAGCGCAGCCTGGAGGCGCGCCGGATCATCTGTGCTGGCGCGGACGTGCCCGGCCGCCCACCACGCAGGCATGGCAGCAAATTCCGAGTAGCGCTTCGCCAAGGCTTCCCAAGTCGGACTCCGCATCATGGACCTCGTGTCCCGTCGGATGAGCGGTCCCGGTTTGCCAAGTTCTGTGCCGAACGCCCGCGCTTCAGCCGCGGCGGCTCATGATCGCGCCGGCCGCCGCCGGCTGCAAGCGCTTGTTGGGCGGCCGATCTCGGCGTAGGATCCATGCATGACCAAGGCGGCTCAAGCTCTTCTCGCGGACGCACTGCAGCTCGATGTGAAGACTCGCGCCGATCTGGCTGCCGAACTGCTGGCCAGCCTCGACGGCCCCGCCGATGCGGATGCCGAACAAAGCTGGGCCGCAGAAATCGAGCGACGCACCGCCGGGCTGGAGGCTGGAACCGAGCCAGTGGAGTCGTGGGACGACACCAAGCGTCGGATTGAGAGAGACATCCTCCATCGGTGAGCCGCCAGCTCCGCAACCTCCGAGCCGCTCGGGAAGAACTGGCCGCAGCGGTCCGATGGTTCGAGGAACAACGCACCGGTCTCGGGGCCGAGTTCTACGACGAGGTGATCGCGACCACTGCTCGTCTCCAAGCCTTTCCGGAAGGCGGCGCGCCGATTTCCCCTGACCAGCTGACTCGCCGCGTGATCGTTTCTCGATTTCCATATCAAGTCGTCTATCGCTTGACCCCTACCGAAATCATCGTCCTCGCCGTCGCCCACCTGAAACGTCGACCCAACTATTGGAAGGATCGCGAGTAGGGTTCGTCGTATTTCCGCCCAGGGTTCGTTGTCCGCCCAACGTGCCGGTTCACCCGCGCCGGCAAGCGGCGCGCGAGCGACGCGGCGGCGTCGGGTGCAACCGGATGTTAGCCGGTTCATCGGCCTAGAACGACATCGATGCCGTGAAGGATCTGCGCGCGCGGCTTTGGCCCCAACCGCCCGACCCGTTCAGTGAGGAGTGACCGATCGAGCGCGATGATCTGCGACACATTGGCGACCGACTCCTTCGGCAACCCGGTCGTCTTACCCGAGAGAAGCACGTTGCCAGGTGCACCAGCCCAGACCGTGTTGCTCGTCAGCGGCACGCACACGACCGTGGCGATGCGACTTCGGTTCAAAGGATTTCCCTGGACCACAACCACGGGCCGTCGGAAGCCGGGGCCGGAACCCGTGGGTTCAGGCAAATCCGCCCACCAGACGTCCCCTTGCGCGACGTCTACCACTCCACGCTCCTGAGCATCCGCCGCCCGGCCCGCTGCACGAAGGAATCCGCTGCGGCGTCGCCGAGTTCTTCGACCACGACGTTCATCGCCTCGGTCACTTCGTCCGGGGCGTGTCGGGCGAGGTACTCAGCCAGGGCTTCGGCATACAACTGGCTCCGAGACTTCCGCGTGCGCTTCGCGTAGCCTTCAGCCTCGCGGTACACGCGGTCTGGCAGAGACACGGCGGTTTTCATACCAATAGTATAACCGCGCCAGCGCCCTTCGTCCACGAGTCCGAGCCGTGGCGAAGAGTGCACCCCACCCCGAATTGTTCCGAGATCTGTTTTCGCTGTCGTGATGATCCGGCTAACGTCCGGCGATGACCAGCGTCGGGAGGGACGCGCGAGCGGCCCGACGCGGCGTCTGGTCCATCGCCGTGTTAGACGCCGTATCGGAGCCTTGATGCTACGGCCCCTTGACTTCCTCCAGGATCGACCAGAAACGCTCTCCCGTGCTCGTTTCCAGCCAGGTAAGCGTCCGACAAACCCCATCTTGAGCTTCGCCTCACTCTGACCAATCCTCAGCGCAGGAGGATTGGTGATGCTGACAAAGCAGACTCCGGCGCGGATGAAGCAGCTCGTCACGCGGTGGCGCA
>Ga0194128_10002897_pt1 | contig 27140 bp, 34 predicted proteins | sample TA2KigCa65mmetaG_FD_148650 | JGI IMG/M metagenome (GOLD analysis project Ga0194128, IMG submission 148650) | Freshwater microbial communities from Lake Tanganyika, Tanzania - TA2015037 Kigoma Deep Cast 65m | ecosystem: Environmental > Aquatic > Freshwater > Lake | place: Tanzania: Lake...
TGTGTCATTTCTTGTGTAAATGCTATCCCGTTTCCCTCATATAACTCTTTAAGTTGACGTAAGGAATACGGTGGATCATAAAATCCTGTATCAATAGACTCGGATTCTATTTCCTTCATAGGTTTAATTGTAAATGTTTGTTTATTTGGCATAGCCCATGACCTATTAATTCTCATTTTTGATACTCTCCCATAATTTCATCATATTCATTATTTTCCATATCCCATAACGTCACTTCAACTAACCATTTTTCATCCTGCACCGTTTTAATTTTCGAGTAATCAAATTTCTTTCTAATATTATTAATCAACCACTGTCCTTTCCTTTGGTCATGTGATTTTGCCCATCTACCCATTATACCTCATTCCCCCAAGCATCCCATCCATCAGTTCTTTCCCTAGCAAACAATTCGATTCGTGGCACATCTCCACACAGTTGGACTATTTTATCCCTCACAGAATCAGGTTTTTTAGAATGCTCTCTTCTTGGCTCTATGACCACAGACGATATACTGTTACTCACCACATTGGGCTTACCTTTCACTGCCAATAGACACACCTCACAGTTCGATTTGGTATAATAACCTATTCCAAAGAATGGACTCCCTTTGTTTTTATTCGTCTTTATCCATGAGAAACCAAGCGTCTTGTACAAGAATCCCCACGCTTTAATGACATCTAGTGCCTCCCGTAAGTTTGGGAATGTAGTCCACAGAAACAACATACAATCCTCATCTGCTATTGTAAATATCGGTAACTGTTTAATCTCATCTATCTCCATTGTTTTATAATGTGATAAAGCACCGCCACACATTCTTGGATGTTTGTCTCTCTTATCACGATAAGACCATGGTGGATCAGCATAGATTACTTTGTATTTTTTATTTGGAAACGTTCCTTGTATAAGACATTCAGTCATTTCTCACTTCACCAATCCATAAAACGGCATATTTCCGCACTCACATGTTCTTCTAACCGTTATCACGCCATTCCTCTCAAGATTAGTGATGTTCTCCCTGACAGTTGACGGGCGATGCGGGATTAATCCATATATCTGTCTTGCTGACAGCTCCTTGTTTTTTTTAAGGAGACAGCGTATAAGAATGTCACATCTAGCCTTGATTTTAGACATAGTTGTTTGGTACTCCGTTAAAACGTTCGATTGCTTTATGTACTTGATAAGTTCGTTTGACATCACGAATGTTATGGTCTATGACGTATGATAATCCCTTTGTGTCTCCATATTTTGCTAGTTGCCATTCAAGCTCCGCAATTCTTGACTTGGAGGTTTTTGCACCAGTGATGTGGCCTACAGCATCTAAGGTATAAGAATGAGATTTGATTGAAACATGACTCATTTTCCAAGTGTCACCATATCGTATAGTTCCATATCTAGGTATGTTGTCAAGTTTACAGATTAGCCCACGTGCCCTAAGGAATGGAAAATCCATTTTATTCCAACCGTTTGAATAATGCCCAATGGCTAAATCGCAGTCAAAGTCATCATAAAACTCATGGATTATATCCTTATCAAAATCCACCTTCCGTCTCTTCACCGAATTAATAATCTCATCACGTGATACTTTGTAAGTAAATAGTTTCAGTTTTCCTGTTTGAACATCCCTTGTCAAATTACAAATGGTTAGAATATTGCCGAACTCAGGATGTAAATTCGTACACTCTATATCAACATAACCGATTTTATATATTCCATAAGCATCATAAACATCCTCCATATCCACCGTGGCGAGTTTCTGTACTTTGGATTTGTTAAATCCCCTTATTCCCAATGAGTTTAATCTGGGATTTTCATTTATTACCTTCATTACTTTTCTCCACCTTTTTATCTAATTCGTCATATATATTTCTATCTACGATCTTCGTCTTGAACTTTGTAGTACCGATATACACGTCCCAATCATTTATTGCTTGATCATCAATAATATTCTTTAATAACTCCAGCTCGGAATTCGTTGCATCATCACTTATTATGAAGAATCTAGTCAAGGATATGTCTTAGTCTGACTCCTATTTATCTCTTTTTGTGTTATGATGTTTCCCATTTCGTCAAGTCGTTGAACTGATTCCATGTAATTTATTGTTACATATAAAACCAATAATATAAATAAAACCGACACACATATAAATATTATATTTTTATGAGGTAACATTCATCATCACTGCATCATTATGTAAACATTCCATACATATTAAATCTAATCCCTCCTTTCGTATTATTAAACTTTTTGTTCCGCATTTATTACATATCTTTTCTAACGGTGTTTTATATGGAGCACTTAGCTTCAAACCATTTTCCTGTTTTCCACAATGATGTGGTTTTCCTCGGTCATCCTGCAATCTCCACTTTCCAGTCTTCTCGTGAAAATCCTTATCCCACTCCAGCCCTGCTTTATGGCATTTATTACACGTCTTCAATGTGGATTATACCTATATTTCCCTGACACACATAATACGAGTATTGAGTTCCTGATTAATTTTCCTACCGTGTTTCTAGCATCACCTCTAGTCTTATAATGTGTTCCATCGAATAACATTTCTGTCAGATAATCTTCGTCGATCTCTCCCTCGGTATTGGTCGCTGCATGAATACAGTGTTCCGCATACTGTTGTTTATTCATCTTTGTTGTTACCATCAGTTTATCCCTCATCTCTCCGCTAGTGTTCATTCCAAATGTTTCGAGACATTTTTTCATGAAGAGTATGGCGTTGTCAACATCAATTTCATCAACTGTCTTCGACATCCTAATCTTCGCATAAGCAGTGGATATCCTTATCAAGTCCTCATTAGTCCTTCTATCAATCGGTATACTCCCCTGATTTTGTTCAAATCCCCTTAAATCCACATAGAATTTTACGAGTTTATTCTCAGCAATCTCCGTTATTACCGGACGGAGTTTTCTTATAAAATTAAAATACTTTGTATAATCTTCAGGTTTCATATTGACTGCCAATCCTCCTGAACGTGCACGTATTTGATGTCTCGCTATTGCCTCATCAATTTCCTTGTCTGCGATATCCAATATCTTAATTTTAATTCCAAACCTAGATAGTAATGATTCTGGAAAATGTATGTTCTCGATAATCGATAGACCGTCATCCCATTTACTGCCAACGGGGTTCGCTGCAGCTATAATCGTGGTCTTTGCGGGTAAGGTTACTCCCTGCCCACCTATTTTATTCAAAGTCGCAGTTTGTTTCTCCATGACCTCGTGTAATGCAACCTTGTCGGAAGTTGACATTTTATCAATTTCATCTATACATACAACACCCCCATTACATAGAACTACTGGCCCTGCACTAGGTATTCTCGTACCATCGGATAATGTGTCTATGCCAAGTATCAAGCCCGCAGCCGACGAGGATCTTCCCTGAGTATAAGCTGAACGCTGAACTATCTGATTGATGAACATTAGAATCCTTGTCTTTCCAACACTTGGGTCTCCCATAATCAGCGTGTTTATATCACCCCTTAATCCTGATCCTTCAAGTCCACCTACACATGATATTATTGCAGCCTCTTTCACCAAATCAAATCCCAATATCTCCGGTGCGAAATCACGTATAAGTTCATCCTTTCCAACCCCAGAATATCTCTCCAACTCCAACTGAGTTGGCATAAGATCAATTACAGTAGATTTGAGAGACCATGCTTCTATCTCAAAAACAATCTTATTCCTAATATCCCTTGGAATTCTCCTACTTCTAAACTGTCCTATCATTTGTACGTCCATCCCCATTGTTATTTCCTTAGCAAGTCTACCATATACCTCAGCCTCATATTTTATGGGTTTCATGTCAAGACATTCAGCCAACGGTTCTTGTACGACCACTGTCCTGATAAATTCCGAATTTATTGTATCTCTGTCAATGGTACATGAGACATTACATTTATGACAAAATAAATTGGGCAGTTTTCTTTCGGAATCACAATACACGTCATCCCGGGAATCACATATAGAACAAAATTTCTCACATGATTTGATATAAGTCTGGAGTTCCCCCATTGACATGATCTTGCACATGAATTTAACTTTTTTACCTTCTGAATCAGTATTAATATCCCTTAAACGTGTCAATGACATGTCATTATAAATGATGTTCATGTCAGGTTGCTTAGAAACTGTTACAAGTTTGGTCAGAGTCATTTTATGACCTGCGTCCTTATGCCATATATATCCTCCACCTTTATCTGCGTCATGACCACAATCCAAACAAAAATATTTACTCATTGGAAATAACCTCATGTAGTGCTGACTCTAAATATCGTTGAAATTTTTCCTTGTCATCATTCGTGGCATTTTTAATCTTTTCCCTCAGTATAGGAATGTCTACTATCTGATTTTTCAAATCACAATCAACTAGATTCTTCAATCCCCTACATATCCAATTAGCCTCGGATAATTCGGGTGGACGCAGTTCAAGATATCTAGTTATCCATGGTATATAATATTTTGAAATAGAGAAACTCTTTGTATTTGACAACGAATATCATGAGCTGTACCTCTATATGAAGTTTACCGAATTATGCGGTCTTCTGATAAGATATATATTTAAGTCTATATTTACTGTTGACTGGTGTCCTACGACATATTACCTTGCAACAGGGACAAGTTGTAATATCACGTGAATACCAACATGAATTATTCTTATCAGAACACACTGTGCACCGCACACCGTTTTTATAATTCATAATGGTGTTAGATTTTATAGTACCGCAAATTCCCTTACATTCACGACCCATATATATAAATACGGTACTAAGTTCTATTTATTCCTTTCGCTAAGTATGAATTTCAGATATGAGAGTATGTGTTGATTCTCAGGTTTATTGAGGATTTTGAATAGAAACTTTATGCCAAACCATTGATTGTTTTCCATTTACCAATCTCCTCATCCAATTTATCTTCAGGTGAAACTCCCAATTCCCGTAGATCCGGAAGGTCTAAAACGATATAATCTATTCCAGCTAATTCATAATCATGGTTTCTATCAAGTGTTCGTGATACATCCCACTTGTGTGCATTACCGTCCACCTCAATGACCAAAAATCTACCATTGTTATGTCTAAAAGTTAAATCTGGATTTCTTATCTTGCATCTCTGAACATCAAAATGAGTGACCTCCTTTTTGAAGAATTCTATGTTGCCAAATTCATTGAAACCAAAATACCATTCTCGTTTAAATGCCATGCCGAATTTTTGCCAAAGATAAGTGTTAAGGCTAATTAATATATCTATATCAGATTGTCCAACTTGTTTATGTCTCTGACCAAAATGTATTCCTGATAATTTTTTCTTGGTCACGGGTGATATAACCCGTTACATATAAACTTATGCACTGCCGTTTTCCATGGCTTCATTAATTTGAGTGACAAATATATCACCACTGGCCATAGTAAATGTGGTAAATGTGACCCTACTATGCATCTTTGATGTGGCAGATACATCCCAATGCTGCCCAGATTCCTTGATGTTAATAGGTACTGCACTCACATTAGTGTCAAGCCACATCATTCCATATTTAGCAGTTTGATTCACGACCTTCCTCTGCCCAGAAGTAGAATAAGCACGTCTAGCGTATGAGCCTCCTGCATCCTCAGCCCCCAAATTCGTGTTGTTCTCTGATTCTGATGTAGATGATGTCCCTATACTGTTATGAGTTATGCTTGAGCTCACTTCACCTGTATCTCTCTTAGCTGATTCAGTTAATCCTATAAGTGTTATGATATTTGGTTTGAATTCTATCTGTGTTGGGCGTGGACATGTAACTCGTTTGTTGACCAAATCATCATATAATTCATATTCCAGTTTCTCAATCTCATCAATTATTTTCGTGGGGTTAAACTGAACTTCGTCTTCCCTCCATTTTGATAATGTCCAATATTGCCTCTTCGCATGAAGATGTGGATCTGGATCACATAATCCCTGTTTCTGCCCATCGACTATATTTATCGTACATTGTAAAGCAGAATTCATCGTTTCATCACTATTAATCCATAACAATTTCCACATACTAGGGAAGTTTTACTCGACATACATCTCAAGGTCTTTTTGTTTCCACATAACACACATTGCCCTTTCATAATTCTCATCCAGTTCCAACATGATTTGCAATAATGATACCCATTTTTTGTTCTGGTAAAATACCCAATCAATCCTACCTTATTCCAGCATTCCTCAACATCCTGACATCTATCACACCAATAGTTTTGTAGTGTGATTTGTCCTATGATGAATTGTAAGAGTTCTCGTAGCATTTTAGTTGTCTGTTTCTATTGAAGCTGATAGTGAATCTGTATCAAAGTCTCCAGAGCCAGCGTTAATGTGACCTATATCATTAAAAGCACTACTTGTGTTGGCCCATTTAGCCACACATTCGTATCTCTGAGGTGCATTTCCAGCTCCTGCTGTGTTAGCGTGTAAACAATGTATTATGAATAATTTTTCTTCGGCTAAGATGTTTATTCCAGATGTTACTACAAAGTGATCCTGTGCTGAATTTATTCCGTTAGTTGTGATACCTGTGTCATTTGTGTTTGTACTATCTGCTACTCCATCAGTAGAGTGTCTGTAAGCATAGTTTGTCCCACTATCAAGACTGCCACTTCCAACTCGTAGTTTATTATTATCAAGAGCTCCAGATGCAATATAATGAGCGAGATTTTCTTGGAATTTTTTTGCCCCTAATGCAATTATTTCTATTGTGTCTCCTGCACCAGTTAATTTTTTAAATTTACTTGCCCAAGCCATGATTAATCATTACCCCATCCTGCTAGGATTGTACCACTTGCATAGCTGCCAGCACCAACGTCAGGGAAATCAAGTTGAGTTATCGCACTACTTGTGTTAGCCCATTTTTCTACATACTCTCGTCTGTCTGGAGTATTACCTGCTCCAGCTGTATTCTGTATGACTAGATGGACAATAACTAATTTTTCTTTCGTTGAGACGTTTATAATTGACATATCCATAAAGGCAGGTGTTCCAGCACCATAAAGTTGCCCAGATGATGTTGATACGGTTGTGCTATCTCCCCCACCATTGATACTACGTCTCCACGAATAATTATTACCATTATCACTATTGAATCTGAAGTAGGGTTCTATGTCACCCCCACTTCCCTTAAAATATGCCATTATTCGCATGTATTTTTTAGCTGCAAATGAGCCTGAACTAACATTGTCTCCACTGCTAACTTCTACAGGAGTAAACAACTGTCCCCAGAAATTATCTGTATGAGTATCTGCTGGATCTAAACCTAGAACCACACATTCAGAATTAGTTGCAAAATCTCCACTCCCATTATTTATAATATTTACCGCACTAATTGGATTTGAAGTGTTTACCCATTTTCCAACAGATTCGTTTCTATGTGGTGCGTTACCAGCTCCAGAAGACTTTTCCCCAACCCAATGAGCCATTACTAGTTTTTCTTTTGTTGAGTAATTTCCAATATATGCAATTGAGAAACCAGTTGGATCAACATCAACTCCACTAGATAGTCCTATTCTAGGAACGTTTGTTTCTGTTCCATCAGATCCTCCATTAGATTGCCTACGATAACTATAATTATTACCAGAATCACTGTTAAATCTTATCCATTCTTCTGCGTGACCACTTCCGATAATGTGTGTTAATACCATGTAAAGTCGTTTATTAGATAAACTAGAAACATTGATAGAATCTGCCGCACCTCCTAATGTTGTTCTTCCTAATTCTTTCCATCCACCTATATCTCCTCCTGTTCCGGATCCAAAGATAAATGGATTTATCAGTCCTATTACTGAATTGAGGCTTGTATCTTTATGACCATAAATGAATCTATTCCAAGCCAGTTTAACATCTCTTGATGTATATCGAAATTGATTAATTATCGCATTTCTAGCGTGTTTTTCGAAATGATATGAGGAAAGATTAACTGCTAACTCTCTAGCAGTTTTTTTGAGTAATGAATTCATGTCTAAGTTTCATATCCGATAAGGTATACCTTCAATCCCTTAGCACTAGTTCCGGCAGTATCTATATCAATCGTAATCTCCGCATCATCAGCGAGAGATGTATCTGATATCACAGCAGGTGTGGCTGCGGTATCACTTGTTTTCTCATTGGCGTCTATAGTCAAAGTTGTTGAAAAAACTGAAACTGATGACTCATTAACATCTATTGCGGGATTTCCCGAAGATGACGCTGTTGATAAAGAACCCTTTATTTTCGTTAATGTCATTGCAAATGGCATCCTGAATGTGATTTTCGCAGTTCCTGTAGTTATTGCCGTGGATTCATCACTGACAGCCACCATAATGACAACTCTAGCGGCTTTTGTTAAATCAATATCCCTATCTGCGGGATAAATTTTACGGGTCTGTCCCGCAGTTATGTTCGCACAATCAAATCGTGCCTTTTTTGTTGTTGCATCAGAATCTACAAAATTACAGGCGTTATCATAGATATTAGCGGTTTCTGAAGCTGAACCATTAAGGAAATTAGATAGTTTGTTAGTGGCATTGCCCCCAAACGTGCTTGCGGTTGAACTACTCGCTCCCGTAATCGTGTCAAAAGCCATATAAATTAATATCCTTCCAAACGTGTATGAGAAGTATTAGAATATATTGTCATTTACACTACTTTCCTCATTACCAGTGAAAAATAGGGCGTTCTTCTGTTCTCTTGTAACTATCCTTCCAGAGTCATGATAATTATCTATTTCTGTTGATGTTAGAGAATCCTCATTGATCGTGAATAATGCTACACTTCCTACCATTTTATTTACGAGACTTCCATCATTATCACCTGCACCGAAGTATGCGTTCCTAGTATTTGTGAGACTTCCGGTTATAGAAGAATTACTCACACTTCCTTTTGAAACCTTATCAACTAATATTTCAACTGTCTCTCCCCCTGATACAGAATAATTACTATCATAATCAGGTGATAGATAATCTGCTACATCTTTACTGACGATTGTAACACTATGCCAATTACCATCGAATAATCCTGAGGCTGTCTTTGATACTAGTAAACTATTAGTTCCATCTGATATGCCACAATTAACTGTTATTCCTCTATCTTCAGTGAAATAATTACTATCATAATCACCATCATTGATGAAATCTCTATTACCGTCATCAGCAACGAGATAAACTTCTATTCCGGCATTAACCTCTGCCGCAAGTAAATAATTACTATCATAGTCAGGTGATAGATAATCTGCATTACTACTGGCAAGGTCTTTTTTACAATAAATATAATGTTGCCCAAAAGTCGTTGATTTGAACCAAAATTGGACGGAGAATAAAGTTCTTGTGACTTCTAATGCTGTGTTATGTGGTATCTCTATATATTGAGTTCCGTTAAAAGTTGCACCGCTACCATATTTCCAGTCAGGATATTTCAGGAATGTTAATGTACCATTTAACGTGTTAGATACAGGGTATGCAGGAGGAGATGATGTGTATGGTAATACGGTATAACTTGAACTTCTTCTTGTCCTGTTTTTTGTTGAACTAACGTCTGAACCAGATTTTGCCAGGGTCTGTGATCTTTTCCTGTTATGTGGTGATAAGATTATTCTCTCTTTTAATGCCTCGTCTTCAGCCGGGGCAGCATATATATCATGTAGTGCCTCTAATATCTTATTGATGTCTTTTCTATCCCTGTCAACGTTTGACCTTATATAGTTGTTAAGATATGTGCTCAATAGTGATAATCCTCCAATGTTAATTTTATTTCTTCTGCACCTAATTGACTCGTACTTCGTTTGTGCATTTCCAAGTGCACTCCTGTGATATTTACCTTCATATTCAATCCTGTTGTAATATCTTTTATTTGACAGTATTTCCCTACAGGAATATTTTCTATTGTGGGCGTGACCATAAGTTCACCATATTCCCTTCTTTCCTTACCCAATAATTCCCCGGCTGAAATCAATGCCTGTCTAACAGTCTGTTCCTCCAGATCACTTCTAACAGGAATTATCTTTTCTCTTGGTTCTGATAAAATTCTTCTTGCTTCAGTGTTTTCCAACGTGGTGATTAGTCTTCTTGCTGAATAAATACGATAATTCATTTTTCCAACTCTAGTAGACCATGGGGTAGATGTGGATGAACCATCGGATGAAGCATAATATGTGCCACTACCACTAACATAATCCACATTTATAGTATTGCTGACATCACCATATTTCTTGAATGCTATAAATATGTTTTCGTTCGGTTTTATTTCGAGTTTGGGTTTAACTGGAAGTTCAAACCATCCACTAGGTGTAGTTGTACCTAGTGCGGTAAGTTTGGATTTTGGTATTAATATTGTTCTTCTCACATCTCCTGAATCAGGACCACCCGCACCATCATCTCCTAATATCCTTATCTCGCCATCTGTTGCCGGAGTTCCTGTCCTGTTCATTCTAACAGCTATCTTGAATATGTTGTCTTGAGTAGGTGTCGTTTTAATCGCAATCCATTCTGGGTCTATGTTCTCTGTTGCATTTGGAGTAGTTGTTTCACTAACATCTATTTTCGGAGTGAAGTGTCCTACACCATGAATAAATTGATATAGACAATCATAACTTGTGTCTGACCATGATATTGGGCCCTGTAGAATATAACCAATCTTATTACTATTCCATTCTTTAGCTTGAGTTGATGTTAAATCATTGGTGAATAAAAATCCACTATCATGTGCAAATGGATCTCTTACGAAAAGATTACGATCAGCATCAACGCCCCACACGGTATTAGAAGCACCTGCAAATTTAGAAATAGTTGCTGCGAATGAATTGAATGTTTCATTAACATTTGCCACTTTGATATCAAGTGAGTTAGAATCCACATCAGTTACTCCTATATTACCTAATGGTGTTATATTACCATCTACATAGTGGTCTGTATCTTGAATAACATCCTTTATTAAATTATCCAATCTTGTATTAGTATCACTATCATCCAAATCTATGCCATTACTTTGTTTTAATTGGTTTCTAATCATCCTTGTCGTTCTTTCTCTAAGTATACTCCCCCAACCAAGACATGTTGTTACAATCTGCTGCCTATTCGTTCCGGGACGTAGAACCTCAGATTCGAATATCTTACCATAAAACCAACGATAAGTTAATGGTGTTTTTCCCAACCATAATTGTACTTGCCACTGTCTCTGAAGTTTACTAGGTCTACGTTTTTTTGTTGCATCTATTAGAACACCATCTCTATCATCGATTACAAATACTAGACTTCCCACATCATCATTAATTCCTACATCCAAGACCAAATCAGATAAATCAAAATCTCTAGTACCACTACCGCTAGCTGCAACCTGATTAGTTTCATACGTGTATTGGAGAGTTCCACTACCATTATAAATCAATAATTTGGGAGCTAGTGATTTTGGATTGAAGTTTGGTGTGAGTAGACTCAAAAATTACTCGTCCCCGTTTGCATTTGTTCAAGCTTCTCAAAGAATCTTAACCTATTATCCAAATCATTTACTCCATCATTACCAAGTAATAATTGTTCCTGAACAACATTTCTCGTCAATCCTAATGGTGTTGCGTATCTATCAAGTCTGGAATTGATGATTTCTTGTTGTCTTCTCTGGGCTTCTCTTAATGCCTCAATAAATGCTATTGATTGCCCTTGTCTAGTCTGTGCAAATGATATTGAATAATTTTGTCCCATTCTAACTGGAGGTTGATATGAATATGATGGTACTGGTATACCCACACCTAAAGCCTGACCTAATAGAAACACATCATCCAATGCGGCCAAAGCAGAACTTTGTAATTGATAAGTTGATATAGCACCCGTTCTTTTTTGTGGATTTCCCAACCTACCAAAATAATCGTATGGTAATACTAATTCTTCCAATCCTTGTATTGCTGACCCCCTGAGCATGTTGGATCGCACCGCAGCATTAGATTCCCATGTTTTTCCAATGTTAGCTGCATTGAATGGATTTTTACTTCCCCCTCTAGCTCTTCTATTCAAAATCGCTTGTAACCTGTTAGTCCAGTGAGTGGGACCCCCTTTACCTATTATTACAGTTGGTTGTGATTTTGTGGAAATAAGGGATGTATTAGTGACAGGTGCAAACATGCCTCCTTCTGCCACTAATTCTTTTCTGAATTTTCCTGACGCATCGAATAAATCTACAGAAAACATTTTTTTGGTTATATCTTTAGAGTTAAAAACACCACTAACCTCAGTTGCACCCTTAGGCACACCTCCTAGTTTTAGTTTATTAATTGAGTTTAAATATGATTTAATCATTATTGCCCCCCTATCTGTTTTTACTAATTTACCTGTATGATCATCTATTGCATAAGATAATTGAAGTCCACTTATTCCCCTACGTGTACCTATATATGAACGTGACCCCGCAGCTTTTATCCCGAGAGCGTTAAGCATAGCATCCTGCCCCGTAGAAGAAGTTGGCCATAACATTCGCTCCAATGTCAACTTATCAGGTTTAAGTAATTGTTCTATTGGTATTTTACCTGATAAAATATCCTGAATTCGTTGTTTCTGAAAAATATTGGCAGCAATATCAAGGCTTTGCCTAATCAATATTCTTTCAAAGTCTGGTTGCCCCCAAACAGGTCCTCTTCCAATGTTACTGGGAACTAACTCACGATTTTTAACCCATGCCACATTTCCTGGATCTGTCGGTTGCCAGTTAACAGGAGTGCCAAGGTTGTCGAGAATAGGAATATCGCTCAATTTAGATGTTGTGTGTACTTCACCTTTATCATCAGTCCACTGATACAAATCTCCACCAGTGTGTCCATATTTATCCCTCCTCATTCTCAAACCTTCCCTTCCTTCATCATACAACATTACTTGATCAGCCCATTTCTTCATTGCCTGTATTTCTTGATAGTCCAAATCTCCCCTTTTGATTCTTTCCTGATCTTTTCTCACCTGAACTTCCATCCACCTATCTTTTTGTTCTGGAGTCAGTGACCAATAGTCTTGTGACAGATACTGTATTTTTCCAAGTCTCTCTTCTTCATCTTCCTCTTTCTTAAGTGCGTTAGGGAATTTTAGATAAGGAAGAAGTTGATCTTCTATCGTTAAAATTTTCTTCCTTTCTTCTTCTATTGCATTATTAAGATTATTCATTTCCTCTGCAGATAGTGTAATCGGTCTTACTGTAATGTGTCTACCAGTGATGTAAGGACGGGTGGATTTTTCTCTTTTCTCCATGAGTTGAGTAAGTGTAAAATTGGTCACGTCCCACTCTTCAATTAATGAGTCGTAAGGACTCGGTGTTATATTCACCCCGGGGGTCTTACTCCAATACTCACGATCCAGTTTTCTTTGCTCTTCTATAATTTCTTCTTTGCTCTTAGGACGTCTAACAGGAGAACCAAATTTCCTTTTAGAAGGACCAGTTCCCACGAGGGTATTGTTTACAAAACGGTAGTTAAAGTTAGGATGAACATTTGGCACTCCAAAAGTGTTTAGAGGAAGATCCCCGGTTGATAACTGCCCCTCGGCAGTTTGTACCCACCAATCAAACTCTTCTTCTTCATCTTCGCCTCCTCCCGTTTGAGAGGAGGCTTGACTAGGGCCCCCGGTTCGATCGTATGGTATAATGCCGTATTCTTTTTGATAAAATTCCAGTTGTCTTCTATAAATCTCTCTCTCTTTTACAGTTCCAGCGTTTAAATATAATTCGTGGAAATATTTTAAGTTAGCTTTTTGCATATCAGTTAGACTTTCACCAATTTTCTTATTATTTTGCATTATCTTATCAGTGTATCTATCATGAGCATTTCCAGCTTCGTCCAGTGACGACTGAACTTCATGAAGTACACCAATCTCCTCGTTAGATATTCCCAAGAATCCATTTATCGCATCCTTGACTCCTAGAACATTTGTTTCATAAGCGGTGTATGCTGCACCAATACCTATAAGTGCCCATCCAAGAGGTCCTAGTGCTACCATCGTTGCTCTTATTGCGGAAGTTAAGCCCATTTGTGCGTATGTTTGAGCTATCGTGGCTCTAGTTGTTGCTGATAATAAAGGTATACCAGTCACCAATAATCCTTGTTGAACTGCGATGGTTCCATTTGATCGATAAATGGCTTCATTTGCTAATCTCTCATAATATATCTGTTTAATTGTTGCCACCACATGTTGATCCTTCAACATTTTAATTGTTTGTAATGAAGAAACCATTGTGTTTGCGATATTTGAAACGAATAATATTTGAATATCTAATAGATTACCCTCAGCTAATTTTAGTTTGTCGGTTTTAACAGCTAAATCAGCTCTAGCTGTTCCAATCTTCTGTTCAATTAATGCAATTCTATCATAGTTTGGTGCGGCTTTGTTTCGCTCAGCACTTAATTTTAATTCCAAAGTGGCTAATTGATCTCTAGCTCTAGCAACGGAAACTGTGGATTGTGCGATTTGATTTTCAGCTCTTGCAAGGTTGGAAATTGAAGTGTAAGTTTGAGCTGCCGCTGTAGAAAGGTTTAACATGCCCTGAGTCATTGTCTGGAATCTTATAGCTGCCGCAGCTGATCTGTCCCCAAGAGTTTGTATTGCGGCTGACGATCTATCCATTGAATTTGTTACTTTTACAGCAGAACGATCACCCGAATTTCCTAGATCATCCATTTTCTTTTGTGCTGTATCTAGGTTTCGGAAAAATCTATCTATATCGGCTGTAAATGTGAATCTTGCTTCTCTAGCAGCTACCATGTTAATTCATATACAAAAATCTATTAAACGAAGTATTCGGTTTATAAAGCCTTGAATTCCTTTGATATAATCCCTGCACCTGTACGTCTTCTCAATCCTATACGTCTCTGTAGTTTTTTCCTACCCGTCCTAACTCTATGTAGGGTGATTGTGCCCCTTCCCCTTAAACTTGTGAATTTACCAAGTCCTACGATGCCTGATATGTTGCTCTCATGTTTGACCCTTGGCATTGACCCACCAAATATTCCCGGGCTCTGTCTAGCCAATATTTGTTGAAAGAAATCTAATATTAATGAATCCAGAACTGTACTAACACGAGACATGTGTGGTTGTGCCTTTGTGCCAGGATGATTGACTTTTTTTCTATAAATTATTTCACCGTCAGCATTTGGGAACCTAAGGAATTTTCCCTTAGCTTCGATTATATGACCACCTGTGCCTTTTTCCAATATATCAGCTAATTCAGGCAATGATGTTCCTATCGCTAAACTTGATTGAGCTTTAGAAATGGTATCCCATGAGTTTCTATATTCCCCTGTTTCTCCAACCGGAGATTCTGCTTTGATCAGTGTAAGAGTTGCATCTTCCACCAAATCAATGAATTCTGAATTTACACTGCCCCCGCTTTTTGCTAAATTTCTAAAGTCATCTACTATATCAGCCAAGCCAGTCCAATTACGATATCTACCCATTTCTCCTAGAGACCTCACTCATAATCGCTTGTATTCTATTTAAATCAACTAAAAACTCTATACCGTGTTTATTAATAATGTTAAGTATTTCTGTGAGAGAACCTAAACCACTATTAACTGAATTAACGAGTGCTATTCTTTCTACGAGGTCGGGGAATTGGGAGTAGGCAATTCTCCTTTCTTCTTTATCTCCTTCAAGAGCGAGGCGTATTGCTTCGCCTCTTCTATCGAGCCAAATCTCTCTAAAAAAACATAAGTCTGAGCTACCAGATCACGAATCTCACCCTTACTGAGTTTATCGGATAGGGATTCTAGTGTTTCGTCTTTAATGCCTAGTTTTAGCACATTTTCTTGCCATTCTCTTTCGAGTTTCAATTCGTCTTCTTTACTCATATTATCAAGGCCATCTTTTTCAATTTTATCAAATTTTACATTTAATTCTTCAAGAGTTCTAAATTGTTTGGCTGTAACCAAATCTGCAAAATAAAATTTCTTATCCCTTACCTTTATACAACCTTCATCAAACAATACTTCAGTCATAAGTTTCTAAACACCATTCATATCCCTTAGTTGTTCGTCTTAAGTTTATGGTAGTAAAATTACCCATATAATTAATATTAATTACTAGAATATAAATGTTTATGTTATAGACATTGATTCAGCCCTACACGTGATACTCTCTATAAAAGCATCTGTGCTTGTGGCTGATGGGTTTCTGTTCCAATTAATGACACATGCATTTGTGAATGAAAGTGTCTTAGAAGGTGATGAGCTGAATTTATATGAGGATGACCTTGCTACCTTTGTTTCTACTTCAGAACGTAGTGTGGTATTTTTGAGGAACACATCAACATTGAATGTTATTCTTCTACCAACAGGTTTTGAATATATGATTGGGTTTTGTCCATTAACTGATAAAATTGCCAAGTCCCTGATTACATTTAATCCGAATCGTCTTTCTGGAAATGCTGTGGAATTCCATGTAAATGGGTCGCTTCCCGCACCACTGTGGGTAATTGGACTAGCTGTAGGAATTGAAGCGAATGTCGGTGTGGTTAAACCGTGAGATGTTGACGGTATAGTAATATCACTTGCTACCCAAGTCATTTCTGCTTCCCAAGTACCACGTGTAAGTGATAGAGATAAATTAGTTGCTCTGCATCCTTTTAATATAGTATAATATTCAGTTCCATCTATATATTCAGAATATAAAAATGACAGTGAAGAATCTATGGTTCCCGCACCACCGCCCGCAGCGGCTATGGCATAATTGATTAACGTTGTGTCAGTTGGTTGGAATTTACAACGCCACGCATGTAACTCTCCCGTCACAACAGCATCAACCACATCCTCGCTTCCGAGAACATTAACATCGTCATAAGGAAAATCTGGATTAATATCTATTTCAGAGTTCAATCCCGCAGCAGTAAAGCTTGGAGAGGCTGTAGGTGTAACCCCGAATAAAGAAGGTGTAGCTACAGAGTCTCCTTCAGTGACGAATTGTAGTGGTTTTACTATATCTTTCTTAGTAGAAATATTCCATGCCGAAACCATGATGAATATCCCATTACATTAATATAAAGAAGTATTAGGTCTTAGCCTTATAGTAGAAGATTATAAGAAATCCTTGTGAGTTAGGATTGTCATCGACCTCTAGGTTTTCCTGAGGTTCTATTCTCTGAAACTCTATTTCCGACGATTCAAAATGATGTGCCTCACTAGCCGAGGCATCGCTCTTTACCAGTCTGACCGAATTATTCGGTGCCTTCTCCCATAGAATCCTATTAATCTCATCCTCAAACAACCCTAAGATCGCTAGAGTTTCTGCATAAACATCTATCGAAACTATGGCTTTCCACACATGGTTCCCATCTCCATTTGGATCATCCCTTTCAGCGTCACTTCTTTCACGTGATATTAGGTTAAGGAATATTTTATTCGGGCCCGTGTTATCCTGTCGGGCAAGATAATCAGGATCATCTGTCCCATTCTCTATATCTGGTGTAATTGAACTTGTGTTAGCAGAGTTCCAGAACGTAGTGATGTTATAATCTATTACCTTATCAAAATTCTCTCTAGTTCCCGATAAATGTATAAATGATACAGTCATTGGACAAACGCCATATTACCCCACATTCCTTGTGTTGAAGGAGTCATTTGATCTTTAGTTTGATTGAGTAATACCTTGGCATTCTCTCTTATACTTTGTAAATTTGCCTCTCTTCCCTGTCTTACTATTTCCGCAGCTAGAAGATTTGCGATATCAGTAATCCTTTGAGGTACAGATGACATGTCAGAATTAAGATTAAGTTCAAGATTGATTATCGTTGTGACCATTTGTAATGCGGTTGTTACGATTGCGGGAGTGCTAGCTTTGGTTCCTCCCCATGCTAATTTCTGAACTTCTGCAGAATCACCATAAGCCATGATGATGATACACGAGGATTTATATAAAGAAGTGATTATCTGTTAGGTACCATGGAATAATAAATCTCATCAGAAAGAACTCTGTCGTTTTCACGCAGATTTTTGTTATGAAAGATTTTAAGCCCTTTTACACATGATTTTTTATCTGCTTCATCATAATGATTGCTCTCATCAATGACCTCTTTTCCTGTTATGCGATTATATACGGATGCATGGCTTGTTGCTCCCGATACGTTTGTTTCACGGTATTCCAATGAACCAGGATTTTTGAATAATCTGGGAAACTTCATCTCATATCCCATATTATTAGCGAATATTGGAAAACAATTGAACTTATGTGATTTCAATCTATCCAACTCATTATCAAATAACCAAGAATCCAGTTCCACATATTCATCTGAATCTATTACGAGTAGATAGTCCAGTCTCTTATCACCAGCAATTTGAAAATACTTGTTTCTTTTATCTATTTGTCTCTTATTGAATAATCGAGAAAAACTAATTTTATCTGGGTGTTTATTATCAATCTTCTTGATGAATGAGTTGATGACGGATAGGTATTTATCCTTATCATCTCGCTCTTTATATCTTCCTTCGACTATGATTATTTTATCTGTAAACGATATGAGTTTATCTGATAGTAATTTTTGTAAACCGAATGGATCGTCCCACGAGTTTATTCCTAATCCCAGAGTATATGTTCTATTTCCCATTCTACTTTATCATCAAACCTTTTTAGTTTTTTCTTAGCCTTCAATCATATCATCCCGAAAATCAAATACATAATATTTATTTGGTTTCCATTTCCCAAATAATTCATAAACTGTCAGGAGGTAAGTTTTGAACATTGGACTTCCGCTTATAGTACGATTGTGAACACGTGATGTGTACCAGTTTAATTTTGTTCCTTTCTTATTACCTGATAAATCGTCTATCACCAATGGTTCACGTTTAAATCTATCTTTTGAGAAAAGCATGACGTGTCCAAACCCATGTGTTATGGCCATGATGTTCGATCTTCTATCAACATCCTTTGGTGTATCAATTAAAAATATTTTAATTTCCTCAAAACCGACTATTTCATGTGGAATCATATCTGAAAGATTTCCCGTATTGGCACTACGCCAATCAATTCCATTTAATATCGAGTTATACGCTGTCGTTGGGTATACATATACCCTGAATTTATTTATATTCTTTTCTATCCTTTCCCTTACAAAATCATTTGTTATTCCGTCAAGATGATCGTAGATAAAAGTCGATATCAAATGACGATAAAATGATCTGGAAATGTTTGATGTGAAAAAATTAATTTGCATTAAAAATAATAGTTATATGGTCTATTTAAGAGTTTCGACCCTTGAATTTTCCATTTTCATCGAATAAAAGTGCGTCTGAAGGATCTCCAAATGTGTCCTGAACAACCTTTATTAATGTTTTCCTAGACGCATTTAGTTTCCTTTGCAACTGAGTGATTTTCACACGGTAATCTGGATCTCTTGGATTCAATTTATCCAGTTCCGAATGCCATATCTTATCCATTCCGTCCAACACCCATGAATATTTATCATGTGGTGACTGTTTGTTGGACTCGGTTTTATGTTCAACCACTTTTTTCGGCTTATTAAATAGGGACATTATGTTGTCTCTTTATTTTGAGGCTTTCTAAAGAAGAATTGATAAATGTCACTGACTTTCGCAACCAATGTGCCTACGAGAATTGCACCTGATACAGCCCATCCAGTATTATTTTCTGCGATGTTAATCAGTTCTGTAGGATTAGTAACTGATGTATATGTCAGATGTAGAAATACACCACATGTTGCTAATGCTAGTGTGTTCCTAACAGTGAATTTCTTCAAGACCTCATATCCTGAAATCATATTAGTCATTAATCTATGTACTATATAAACTTAACTACAAGTGCAACGATGATTGAGAAACATCCTAGCATGATTCCTGATATTTTTAACTTAAAATTCGTGGCTCTATCACGCTCTGATTCCTTTGTAGTTATATATGTATCTATTCTAGTCAACGTGTTACACGTGATGTCAAGTCTATCTTCAAACATGCGTAATTTGTCTATAAGCAGAGAGATCGCTTCGTCATTATCCATAGTTAACTGTAATCATTCATGATATTCTATATGAAGTAAAAAATAGGGAAAGGAATTTAATCCTGTTTAGATGATACGATCACGTATGCGTTTTTATCAAGTTCGTCCACACCGATTCTATGTGTTCCCACAACATCGATGGTTTGACCTTTGATAATCTTCTGTAACTCAATGGTTATGTCTCTCTGTGAAGCCAGTGCAAATGCGGCTCCCTTTACGAGTACCAAGTTTCTGTAAGAGTTGTTTTGTACTAGCAGTTCATTTGATACAACGATGTCGATTCCCCAATACATTTCTAGTCTTCCTAGACGTGATATTGACGGATCTCCTTGCTGTACGAATGTGGTTACTCCCGAAGAAGCTACCAATGTTTCATAAGCTCGTGGTGCGATAACTGCGACTAGATTGCCCGGTGCCGGACTATAACCTAGTTGTTCGAGAAATCGTCTAGCTTTCTGTAAACCTGTCTCATCAAATTCACCTGCCGCATCTTCCAATGTGGCTGTAGTAATTGCAGTTCCATCATCACCTTTTATGTGATAAGGTGCTGTAGATGTTCCACCAAAATCATTATCTGTAGAAGCAAGTGTGTCAACAATCAGGTTGTGCTCATCACGGATTGATTCCATGCGAGTTGTTGTTTTAATGGCTTCCAAGAATTTTTCTGGGTAGTCTTCTAACTGGGCCTGTTTTATATTCTGTCTGAAACCCCTTACTGAACAGCTAACATCTATCGCAGTTAACGTATGAGTCACTGCTGTGATATCTGTTGTAGGAGATTCGGTAATTGCTCCAAAGTTTGGTACGTTGAGAGTATAGAATCTCACTTTATCTTCACCTGTAGGAACAGCTTGGAATTGTCCATACTGTCTTAGGGGATAGAATGATTTTCCACCAGGTAGGATGATTATCTCTCGAGTAGTCGTAATACCCGGAACTGTGCCGGAAGTTGAGACTGCTTCTGTTACTGCCCCACCTGCAACACTACTTCTCTCGTAACCTCTATTAGCGTTATACCAGTCCTCTTTGTTGATTGTCAGTGAAGCATAACCGTCTTTTCTGACCTTATCTATAATTGCTTTTGCCTCATCTCTTGTGAATGATTCGTCAACCCATCGTTTTTCGGATGAATTAACTACACTAGATTTCGGAACATAGTTCTCACGGATATCTTTCTGGAAATCTGCGAGTCTTTTCTCTACTTCACTTGAAATTTTTTGCTGAATCTCAGCCTCAGTAGGTACTTTATTTTCCGTTACAGGCATGGTTATGTTTACAGGAGGTGTTGTTACATTAATGGTCGGTGTACTTGTTGAAGAAGGTGTCTCTATTGGTATAGTAGTCGTTACTGTAGTCGTATCTGTAGTATTTGTAGAAATGGTGTCTACCATGTTGAGTTTTTTAGGATCAATATCTTTATCGGAAGTATCTATAATATAAAAATTCTCGTTAACAAATTTATTAAATTCAAATGTTCCACAAGTACATGATTCCTTGTCACATTCTTTACATGATTCATCTACTTTACATTCTGAGTAACATATAGCTTGATTTTGTGGATCTGTTGGATCTTTTCCCATCTCTTTTTTGTTTTCTAAACATCTTTGAACACATGGATTATTTACATTTTCAGTCACGGTTTTAGTAACCTCAGGTATTCCAGGATTTTTTGTAAACGTTATCTCTTTTATATCCAATCCTATCGGTGCTTGGTAGCAGTTACCTCCGGGGTGACATATTTGACGTTTTTGAGGGATGGATCCCATGGTTCCCAATGACACCTTGAAGCTTTCATCTGTTGCAAGAAATTCATATTTTTTATCTGTTATCTCTCCTGAATATTTCAGGGTTAATTCGTCTGCATCAAATTCTAATATGGCTTCTCCTATTGTTGCATTTTCATTAGGATCTGCGTGGTCACTATAATTGTATTGCGGTCTGCGTAGTAACACTTTTTTACCGTGATTTCTTGCCAGTTCTTCAGGGAAGAACAATCTAAAATTTTTACTGAACCTAGGTATGCCTACCTTTCCAGATACTTTTACCATTTGGTAATAATTTCTACCAATTAATGTATAGGAAGTAACGCACCTTTCGTGTTAAACGAGAGTTGTTTTCCTAGGTCTTCCTCTAGGATTAGGTACTTTCTCCTGTACCAGTTTCTTCAAATCATTTATCTCACGGTTAAAATCTTCTAAAGACTCCTCAACTGACTTGCCTCCGTCATTTTCCGTTTTCTGTGAACCCATATTATTTGTAGGTGTAACTGATGTGATTGGAGGTTGGTCTTCCATATCTTCCAAATCTATCTCCATATTGGTTGATTTTGCCAAGGTCTTTCGTATTTCACTACGTTTCAATACATTTGAACGGAATAAATCCTTAATATCCTGAACTGTAAGTTCTGATTTGAATTCAGTATCAAAGTAAACTGTTATGTCTTCTTTTCTCGGATCTCTTCCCAACACCCTGATATACTCATCAACTATCTCACGTTTAATTTGATTGGTGAATCTCTTCTGCATTCTCTTGATTTTACGAAGTACAACTGAGTCTGTGGTTTCTGAAGATGCTCTTGCGGTAAATCCTGCATTAAACATCTGTAAAGGAAATTGTGTTCCCACTTCCATGATGTTCTCTTCAAAATGTTTAACATAATCCGTGAATTTTGATGCTGATTCAACTTCAAATATCTTTACATCAAATTCCTTGTCTGTAAGAATCTTTGCACCCGGTTTTATTTTCTTAAACTCCTCTTTTTTATTATCAATGAATTCCTTACCCGCATCCTTGAAGTGTATCATCATAATCGGTGATGCATAAGACTCGAAAATCATTGGCATTGCCCTCTCTATCTTCCACATTGATAGTAGTGGAGAGTCTGCCTTCAATCCGTTTGCCAATGAGCGATCTGTCAGTAATGCGTGATACATGCTTCTGCCCCAAATCTCTCTTCGGGAATTAGTCAGTTTTATATGTATCAAATCTTTAGGTGATAGCTCAGAAATATGTGTTCCCGTGTCCTGAAGATATTTAGATATTCTAGCTTTCTCATCTCTATGAACCTCTGATATCGTTGTTAAATCGACCTCCACAACGTCAGCCATTTTTGGGTATTTTTCAAATATAATGTTACCAAGATTTATATAACTATCAGTAGCATCCTCTATCTTCTCTTCTAGGTTGATGTCATCTATCCAATCAGTGACCATCTTCTGTAATTCCTCGTCTTTACATTTAACTTTGAGACCATTACCTAGTAACATCTGTTTAAAAGTGTCAGTTGCTAATACTATTCTCGGATCTTTTTTACAATAATAATCCTGTTCCTCAAATGAGAGTTCAGGCATACCTTTACTAGACCATGTTGTTTCTCTCACGAGTGATTTATGGTCATAACGATTATCGTGTGATTCTATGACCGCAAGTTGACCTTCATCCTTCACTGTGTGGGGCTTATTACCAAAAATTCGCATTAATATTTAAATAATTCGTGTTAATTAATAAATGAAGTAGTTAGGAAGGAGTTATTCTCAATATGTTCGAGTTATTTAAACCTATCGCTGTTAACTGTTCTCCCGTTTTTGTGAGTTGGATGTTAACAGAATATAGTCCCCTAACAGATAAATCACCGTCAGCAGGTTTATATCGCCACGTTCCTGAGGCAGCAGTAACAATATCACAATCGTCTTCCTTATATAGAACTCCATCTATGTCCAGAAGTCTGATTTTTAATGTATAACCTGTTAAGGTCTGTGCTGATGACAGTGCCTCATTAATATATATAGTGCCTGATATAACATGTGTTGTTTGGTCTGTAAAATCACTTTCGGGCCATGTCTTCTTATCCAGAACGTTATATAGAACCATAACTTTAATATAATGGAAATGATTTAGAGAAGTATATGCCAGCCGATAGTAAGAAAAAAACTATAAGAAAGGCAATAAAATATGACGAAGATAAGCCTAGAACGGATCTCTTGCCCGCTAACGTGCTTTTGCAGGTTGCAAAAATATTGGGGTATGGTGCTAAGAAATATAATGACTATAATTACCTCCAAGGAGATGGACTCCCACACTCAAAACCTTTTGGTGCAACATTACGACACATGTTTGCTTATTGGGATGGAGAGGATTTGGATAAAGAAAGCAACGCACATCATCTTGACCACGCAATAACTGAGCTACTAATGCTCAAGGATGAAATTAATAGAGGGAAAGGGAAGGATGATAGGAAAAAATAATACTTTAATAAGAAAAACAACATATCATCTTACAATAGTTTGGTTGGTGAGTGAATATAACAAAAACTAGAAATAAACAATCTATATTGGGTTCTTTGTTTGAATCTTTAATCGCAGCCTTAATTGCTGCACCTTCAGCAATGGCACTACATTGGTATATGTTGGATTTGTGGTCTAATGATATGACAGAACCGGAAATAAAATCACATTTTATTACTATTTCATGGGTATCATTCTTCTTACACTCAATAATATGGAAGTTCATACTTCGCAGATTATTTGAGAGGTATCAATGGTTGGATCCTAAGATATGGTTGAAATCATATATTCAAAAATCTTAAATGATTTGGAAAAAGATGGTTGGCTTGACTGTTATAGATGGCCTATGCACCTTCCACCTGAAGTCATTGTCAAGGAAATGCTGACTGAGGGAACTAAGCCGTATATGTTAATTGGTGCGTGTGGGAGTAAGTTTCGGTTGGAAACCGTGGGAGGTCATAAATGCATGTTAATAAAGTTTCCCAAAAAGAAATCAGTAAACAATTTCGATGAAACCACCCTCTCTAAGGAAATACCAGTTAAACATTAGAAAACAATCTCCCTCGTCAAACGGGTTGTGGTGTGTTTTATCAGGCATGTTGTTCTTATTGTATTTAATCGTCATTAATTGATGTATGAGGTTTCTACATGAGGGGTGAATACGTATTTTGAGTTTCCCAACATTTCTCGATGCAGCGTCAGTCATGTTCTTTCCAAGCTCCTTAAACGAATATCCTACCACATCAAACCCAAGATTCTCCCGTAAATCCTTTATGCCTTCGGGCCACTGATTATCACACCTTATTCTGGTGGTATTCCATATATTACTGAGTTTCTCTATCTCCTTTAACATGAATGTGTACGCCTGTCTAGGATAACTCTGGGAATATACAACCGATGGTATTCCGTTAACCCTTTGTCCTATGAGTATACCGAAATTTGAAGAGCCGAATCCTGGGTCAAGAAAAATAACACGGTCATAACTATCATTTTCCGGATCAACTTCAAAGTTCTCTGCGGATATGGCTTCTAACTGTGATGATGAAAATATATCTCCTACGTTTTTACCCCATTGTCCTAAGTATTCTCTTGGATATGATGGTGCCAAACGTGCATTTTTGATAAATTCGTCTTTGAATATGCTCGTTCCAGTCTTATGATCTTTTTTTAGACCCCATGTCTCGTAAAATTCCAATTTTTTATAAATTGAATTATGCTCATTCATGATATTCCAGAAAAATCCCTGAGGCTCTTCACCTGCAGTTGACACCCAAACTACCCATGAATCTGATTTTCCTATATACCTTTCACCCACAGTGCGTACCTCATTGTCGTCTTTCATCTTGAAAAATGCGGCCTCATCACCGAAAAATATCGATATCTTCGGTTTTCCCCTAGCTGAATGTATGTTATTTGATGGATAACATTTGATATCAGATCCGTTTAAACTTAATTCATAAACACCTTTATCCACAAAATCTATTTCCTTGTTCAGAAGAAATGTTTTCGCCCTGAGAATTAACCCCTGAGCTAAGTCAACGTTAGGACCCGTGATGATAATCGCCTCCTTCCCATAGAAAAATTCATCAGTTAAAGATTTCCAAAGAATCCAGAGTAACATGAACTCAGTTATTCCCAAACCAGTGGCTTTATATACAGCCAAGCATTTATATTTTGCAAGATTTTGTAGTAATATCTGCTCATACTCGTAAACCGGATGATGAACCCCGTCTCTCTCAGGTCCTCCGTTTGGAAAGAAAACGAAGTGCCAAAAACAGCAATCTTCTTCCTTAGAAAGTGAATCATAACACCAAAACTCATTCGGTATGTCTACAGATTCGTCTCCGGAAATACTATTGATTAATCTTTTAGTCTCTATATCTGCTAATCCTTTACCCATTTCCTAGTTCCATCCATACATCTTTCACAGTATTCCCTACTGATTGGTATTTTGTTCTTCCGACACAGTTTGCACGGAATTTGTTCCATCAAGCGACCTCAAATCAATAATGGGTTCGTCTTTAATAAGTTTCAATTTTTCGAGTTTATTCCTCCTCTCTGATTTTAATTTCTTAACTTGAAGTGGAAGTTCTACATCCTGTAACATTTTCATTTTATCAATATATACATCATGTCTCATTCTCATTATTTTCAGTTTCAGTTCTTCATCATCAGCCCCTTCCAACATTTTGTTTAATTGGTCTACTTCACCATCCATTGTTTGCTGTAAACGTATAAAGTCTGCAACGTATCTATCAATGGCGTCTATCCCAACTAGTCGTTCAAAATCAGCCCTTATCTTAACAACATGATAATGTACGCCCGCTAAAGATATTTTACCATACATTCGTACAAAAGCGGCATCTGAGTTTAGAGTATCTACTACGCCCCTTTCAGATAAACCTTGATAAATATATAGACTTCTAATCCTTTCTCTTACTTCTTGGGATTTCTTTTCGCTCCGTGGCATTAGATTTCACTCCATGGGATGTAGTTTGATGTCGTTCCAAAGCTCCTTCGTTTTCGCATCCCGCTCCACATTCGCAGAAACAACTAGGTTCATTATCCATATTATACATTCATAGATAATAAACTATTAGAAGTATTACCAATATGGCTTAAAGACGGTCATATAGTCATGAAGACTACACCTGCACCATATATTCATCAATTCATGCCTCACTGTCCATAAAAACGTTTAAACTTACACTCATATTGTTCCTCAAACTTAAAATTACAATAATGGTTCAGAACAGCTATAAGATCGTGTTGTCCTATGACAGAATTAGAACTATGATATGGATTCATAATTGATTTGAAATCATACTTGTTTGTGTCTTCCCAATGCAGTAAACCAAGAGCATGACCAAACTCATGTGAAACCACGACTTGCAGATC
>Ga0194128_10002911_pt1 | contig 27017 bp, 40 predicted proteins | sample TA2KigCa65mmetaG_FD_148650 | JGI IMG/M metagenome (GOLD analysis project Ga0194128, IMG submission 148650) | Freshwater microbial communities from Lake Tanganyika, Tanzania - TA2015037 Kigoma Deep Cast 65m | ecosystem: Environmental > Aquatic > Freshwater > Lake | place: Tanzania: Lake...
CACTGCATGAAAGTTTTCATAATGTATTTATCTTACAAATTGTAGAAATAATATACGAAAAAGACGGGAGCAAAAAATATCGTCGAGCGAAGAAATTGACGAGCTTGGCGATTCTTGCCCATAAAGGCATGAGCAGCATTATGCGAGTGTCCGCCTGAGTCAATGCCCATCTATGCTTTGAAAGACGGATTTCCTAAGTGGCCTTGGAGGGAGTCGAACCCACACACCTTTCGGCACATGATCCTAAATTGGCGGCTTTTTGGCCGTGGTCATGCGTGTCTGCCAGTTTCACCACAAGGCCGTGGCTATCTCTTGTATCCCTCCGAATCGAAACTTAGGTTACGATTTAAGGGAAGTCAAGCGGAAGCGACAGGAATCGAACCTGCGAAGGTTTTACCCCCAGCCGTTTTCAAGACGGTTTCCTCGACCACCCGGACCACTTCCATAAAGTTTGAACACAAACCGAAGGTAATTATCTGCCTAGTGGGAGTGTGAGGAATCGAACCCCTTATCCACTAGGGCGGCTAGTTTACAGCCAGCGCAGCTTCCCACAGCATGCACTCCCGTTATACGGACTTCAGCGCCTCTTGAATTTTTTCGTACTTCTCCCACACGAGCAACCGATCCTTAACATTCACAATTCGGAATGAAAAGAAAATCGGATAACCATTGATCGAGCGGGGTCCAGCTTTGTCGTAGTATTCATAAACCATACCAACATCTTTGCGGGCTTCCTCAGACAAATCTGAAAGCCCTCCCAAAGCAATCGGCATGAACACCATTCCAAGAATGTTGTCCCGTTCTTCCCGCCGAACATGATCTGATGTAAAGACCAAGTTCATTGCAATATCCTTTGCCAACTGACCAATTTCTTGTTCAGAAAGGCTCGGAATGGACTTTGGCTTAAACAAGTCCAGAGGAAGAACGTCAGACAATACGCTTTTATCCATATTCTCAGTCATTTATTTCTACCAATTTGCCAAAGATCGAATTCAGTCTAATCCATCCGTTGATAATTTTTTCAAGAGGCGATATAAAACAAATTTTTCTGTTTTTCTTCGGCTACCACAATTCTACCACCGTTTTGCAGCTTTGTAAAGTGGTTGCCAAAAATATTCTCTGGTACATGCTAACTTAGACACTTTCCGCCACAGAAGTATAAATTTCCCCATTAGAAATTCGGTAAATATAAATAAATAAAGAAAAAGGATGTAATAAATGAAAAGTTTCAAACAATTTATCATGGAACAAAAGCGCAAGCAAGGGACATCCCTTACTAAATAGAAATATAGAAATATGGCAATCCAATACACAGCATTAGGCGGGATCAACCTTTTCGGATGTGCCCGTGTCAAATTTTCGGCTTATTACATCTATAAATACGGTGAAAATTCCATCGTTTTTTTGCGGTACAAAGCTGTCCGTGGTGTTTTGGAAAAAGTTGCCATTAAAAAAGTAATTTTGCAGTCTGGATTCAAAACGGGTGGTTTAATTGTTCCTTTATATCAGGACACATTAAATGCTTACTACAATGAAGAAGAACTTTGTACCCATCAAGAAGGGGTTGATTTAGCAAAGGCTTATTACGAAAATCTAAAAATATTGGCCAATGAAGCATCGAAAAAATGCTAAGAGTGCTGCTCATATATCAGGACCAAAATCAAAATTGGCAATTTAGAACCTGAACAAAAATTTGTTGTTCACGATGAATCCGAGTTCATGCGATTGTCTAATGATGTGTCGGGATCAGTAAAGGCAATTTGTTACAAACCGGGTATCCAGCATCAAGCTGGTGTCGTATATTGTTTCGACAAATCCAAAGAAGTTTTTTGGTTGAGAGAAGTTTATACTCATCAGCCGTGGCCATTTCCGTATTCTGCCGATTGTTGTCAAAAATGTGGTTCCAAATTGGTTGTTGATGAATTTTCAGACAAATATGGTGATTGGTGTTCCAATCCAGATTGCAGTTCAAATCCTCAAGAATTTCTCGATCAATTTCTGCTTGCAATTCTTTAGCTAAAATGTTGGTTAATTCTGCCTCAGCGTCTATATTGTGAAATTGTCGCAAGTCCTCAGCGGCTTCTCTGGACCAAACAGCTTTAAGTTTTCGCTGAGTTGCAACAATTTGTTGACTATCTATAGTAAGAGGAAATTCACACATAAATAAGGAGGACACATGGCCTGCTGCGGTAGAAAAAAGCCTAGACGGACCAAGGGTATATCTGGTAAAATAAATCGAAGTTCGCTTGATAAAAACAAGCGTTCCAAAAAGGTAACAAATGAGCAACAGCAAAGCAATACTCAAAGTCAGCAATGATTTTTCCTTCCTGATGACAGATCAGGTAGGAATTAAACATAAAATTTGGGATTGCCTACGATTCCGTGAAAGAAACTATTTCCACAACCGCCGTTATAAAATGGGGATGTGGGATGGTTACACCGAATTTTTCAAACTTGAAACTGGTAAGTTCCTCACGGGGTTGCTGCCGGAAGTCATTTCTGCGTTGAAACACTTTAATGTATCATACGAAATTCAGGACGAAAGAACAAAGACTCCTTTTTTACATAGCGAAATCAAAGAAGATTTTTTCAACAACGCCCTGCCACCGGGATACACTCCGGTTACGCTACACGATTATCAAGTTGAATTAGTCAACAAAGTAATTAAACACAGAAGAGGCGTTATATTCGCACCCACAAGTGCAGGTAAAACTTTCATTATGCTTGGTATCTTGCGAGCGATCCCCGCCAATACTCCAACACTCGTTCTTCAAAATAGAATCGGCTTGGCCGAACAAAACTATTCTGAAATTACCAAATGGGGCGTTCAGAATGTCGGCACTTTATGGGGCGGAAATGTAAACCCAAATATGATTACCGTTGCCTCGGTTCAATCTGTGGCCAAAATGGAAAAGGTGCTATCAAAAATCAAAGTGGTAATCGTAGATGAAATTCACGACATGATGAGTGCCTTGCCTAAAGCTGTATATCGTAGACTTAAAAGTTGCGATATACGAGTGGCCCTCAGTGCCACTCCATTCAAGTTTGGTGAGAAAGATAAAGTTCAAAAATATTACGTCAAAGGATTCTTCGGACCAGTTCTGGAAATTAAATCTGCGGAGAGCGGTGTCCTCACAACTAAAGAACTACAAAATCGTGGCATTCTTTCTGCGTCCGATTGTACGTTCTATCCGATAGATGAACCTGAAATCCCTTACGATATTTACTTGGATGCGGTAACTCGTGGCATTGCAGAAAGTTTTCATTTCCACAAGATTGTCACGAAACTCGCCAAAAAGCAAACTGGCCGAACACTTATTCTGGTGGATCGTATCGCCCACGGCGATGCTTTGCACAATCTCTTACCGGGGTCTTTGTGGGTACAAGGCAAAGATGATTCTAAAACCCGCAAAGGAGTTGTTGAAACTCTTCAAAAATCAAAAAAGAACGTAATTGCGATTGCTACCCAGCAGATTTTCAATACGGGCATCAATGTCTTTATCCATAACCTGATAAATGCCGCTGGTGGGCAGGCGGATCACCAAATTATCCAAAGAATGGGTCGTGGACTCCGTACCGCAGAGGACAAAGAAGGATTAAACTACTATGACTTCTTATTCAATATAAATCCCTACCTCTTGGAACACAGCCGGAAGCGTATCAAAATATTGAAAGAACAAGGACATACTATTACAATAAAAGATAAAATTGACTTTTAAAGGAACTGTATGAAAGACTTGCCACCTGAATTCTACAAAAAACACAGCGAAATTATGGCTGAAAACTATACCAAAATTGCCAAAAAATTAGGCATTATCTGGGAATCATATTTTGAGGACGCTAAAGTTTTTCTGAAAAATGACGATTATAAGATATGGGTCTTTCTATGCGGAGTAGAAGAAACCTTCAAAGAGGCAATGGATATACGCCTGCTGAGCAAAAATGGCGCAAAGAAATATGTCACAAAAGTGACAGAAAAACGCCTCTATTCGATTCGAGGCAAAAACGACCTCGAACTTTATCTAAATAATATGTGAGGATATTATGATAGAAAGCTCGTGGTGTTGTTCCCAAGCCAGACTACAACTGCTCTGTGGCTGAATATAACACTAAACAAAAGTGTGACAAATACATTTTTGTGAGTCTCTGGCCTCTTGAAAATCCCACAAAAGCCTATGTGCTTGGCTATCTGACCGGGAACTCCTTGGCGAGTTAAAGCCAGTTGCTATAACGTAAAAATATCAGAACTAAATCAAATGGATCAAAAATGAACGAAGCATTTGAAAAGGCTTGGGAAAAATTCCAGAAAGCTCTGGCCAAGAGAGCCATTCGCACAATGACGAAAAATGAAATTCAATTGATTTGGGATTTAATCCAAGAGATAAAGCCTAAAGCCATGTTGGAACTTGGCGGACAACATGGCCACTCAGGGCTTGTCTTTTCTGATGCCATGAAAAACGTAGGCGGTCTATTTATTACCGTTGAATTAGGTGCGTGCCCGGAGAATAACTACCCGCCAGAAAGTTGCGGCACTTTAGAATTCCTTCCAGACGACGATCCCTCGATCATCAAGGTTTGGGGAAATGCCGAAAAGAAATTGCCAGAATTACTTCAAAAATATCCAATCGAATTGGTTTTCCATGATTGTGCCCATACTTGGGATCACGTCGAATTTTGCGTCAAAACAATTCTGGACTACGACCCAAAAATCACGCAAATGTGCCACGATTGTGCAGAAGGAATGTGGAAGCCAGATGTAGAAACAAAATATGGATATATCTGTGCCGAGCGACCCGTATTCGATAAGTATTTTTTGAATAATCCTAATTACAAATATAAAATATTTGAGGAGAAATATGGAGTTGGAATAGCCACCTACAATGGGACGCAAAAAGAAATTAATCAATAAGGTTGCCAAAAAGAAATACGAAAAGAAATGCTATTTCTGCAATGAAAACTGTTATGCCATTTTAGATTGCCATCGTATTGTGCCCGGCGAAGAAGGCGGCACTTATACGGACTTCAATACAGTTGTGACTTGTTCTAATTGCCACCGTAAAATTCACAGTGGGCAAATAAAAATCGACCGGAAGTATATGTCTACTTCCGGTCGATGGATTCTACATTACTGGATTGATAGCGTAGAAAAATGGGAATAGCCGCTAGTTGCAGCGGCACCGTCAATGAACTACGCCCAAGGTCGATGATTCCAGTGGACCGTTTTTTGATTCTGGATATAAGCAACACTGCGTTTTGCACGGTCTGCATATATTTTTGCACTTTTTAAATCTTTTGTAAAGAAAACCTTGTCAAGATTTTTCTTTCTGCCTTTTTCTGAAATGTTACCGGTGTTAGCTGGCGGCAAAATATATTCACCATTGTTTAAATCTACAGTTGTTCCATGATAAAACTCCGCTCCTGTAGGAGCAGATTTGCCGAATGCCTCAAAAGATTCTTTTTGAAGTTGATAAGATTTAAATTAAAACTCAATTTATTCATATTTAAATGGTTCTAGGTACTCAGAACTAACATGCAACGTCACGCCGGACCATGGGTCCGTGGGTTCGTTGAATATTATTTCATAAGCCCAATACCCGAAGGGGTCCTTCGAAGTGGCCTTGGCCCGATAACGTTGTAAAATTTTTGCTTTATGTTTTCCTTCTGCTGGGCCTCCGTGGTAAATTACTTCATGACCCCTTGCAAAATCTGCAGGGCGATCATGAAAATCTTTTTCGGGCGGCTCCCCTCCGGGGAACCTTCGATCACCAGTCGCCCACTGCATCTTTCCCGGTTCCACCCAATCCATTTCGTTGTATAAATCTTGGTCATGAGCTTGTAACCACTCATCGAATGCCTTTAGTTTTTTCATGTTAGCATTTCCTTATAGGTATGGCCTCAATGATTCATACTCTTTTCTGGAGACATAGGGATATTTTCCCTTTGTGGTTCCCATCTGAGCACGTTCATTGTCAGAGGTCTCATCAATTCTCAGCCACTGCTTGAAGTCCATGTGTTATATACCATAGTTTTGTCATATTTAGTGGACATTAGTTAAAAAGCACTACGCCCAAGGTAGATGATTCCAGTGGACCGTTTTTTGATTCTGGATATAAGCAACACTGCAATTGTCAGGATAATTGTGTAAATCGGCCACAACCTTTTCTTGCCCCGCAATAATATCGTACATCGCCTTAATGACTGAGCCGTGTGAAACAACGAGCAGCTTTGGATGATCTTCTTCCAAAATATAATGTCGCATTCGGCTGACGAATTCATCCTCATTTTCCATAAAGAAATGAAAATCTTCTTCGTGATGCCAATGGAAATGATTGTATTCAAGCTTTCTATTTACGACTTTACATTCGTCGTAACTCATCATGATTTCTCTGGGACCGGACTTAACTTGAAAGTCGATGCCAGTTAAGCTGTGAATAATGTCGGAAGTTTGCAAGCAGCGATGATAAGGTGAAGTAATACCAACAAATTCATGTATATCTGGAATATGATCCCTAAGAAATCTACCTGTTTTAACCGCTTGTTCTACTCCCCGTGGAGTTAATTCACTATCCAGATTTGTTGTAAGTTTGATGTTGTAGTGGCTTTCTCCGTGCCTCACGAAAATATAATCTTTCATTCAAATTCATCCAATCTCAAAGTGAGACACTTACAGGCACCACCCGCTTTTATAAACTCTGACATATCAATATGATACACTTCGTAGCCCAATCTTTCAAGCTGTTTGTAGGTGTTTTCGCAACCACTTGGCATTACAATTTTGTTTCCTAAGCAAACAGCATTGCACGCAAATTTCTTTGCATCTTCTTCACAAACATTGATGTAATCTAAAGTATTTTCAATCTTTTGTGCAATGTCTTGAGAAAAAGCTGGAAGGTATGTCAATACAAAGCCATCTTTCAAAGGACAAAAACAAGTGTCAAGATGATAAAAATAAGGATCGACTAAACGCATAGAATGAATTGTCATTCTGCCAAGATTTAATCTAACTTCTTCATCTTCGCAAAGAGCCATTTGATGGGAGCGAAATCCATGTCCTGCATAAAGATGATGATTACAAGAAAAAAGGGCATCGCCTGCCCCTTCAAAGAAATTTTTTACTTCGATTGTTTTGAATCCATTTTGTTCAAACCAAACTTTATAAAGTTGAGTTTCTGGGCGACGTTCTGGGTGGAAGAATTTTGATAAATAAGCTGTATCTTTATAAATCAGAGCAGCATTCGCTGTGAAAACAATATCGGGCAAATTTAGCTGACCTTCCATCTCAAATATTTCTGCACCAAGTTCCTTCAGCATATTAACTAAATCTTCCCATTGACGTATGGCAAGTTGTGTGTCAACAAAAATTTCTTTGGGCTTCATCCAAGGATTGATTGAATAAGTTACATCATAATAACTTGGTTTACACATAAGAATTTTTGCCATATTTTGTTCCATAACAAAATTTCACTAATATAATTTCAATTTTTGAAGGCCATTAACCTTAAAAGATCGCCAATAGTTCCGCCTTGGGAACTATCTATACGAGCCAAAACACTTCCCTGTATGTCTTCAGGTAATGCAGAGAATTCTCCCAGAGATTGTAATTTTTGCTTCAAATTATCTTTATTGAAGGTGTCCAGACCCTGAGACAGACCTTTTTTTACATCTAGCCCTAAGTAATTTAAGATTACATTGCGATAAAAGTCAAAATCTTTTTCTTCAGATTCTAGCCATTGTCTAAATTTCATCTTAATTAAAACCTAAATGTGTTATTTTCTCTAATTGCCTGTTCGTGACCAACGTAATAATCAATTGCAAACCCGATAATAATGCCGAGAATGGTCGCCAAAATTCCTTCTTGTTTCATTTTATGTGCTTCCAACAACTTGAACTCTGCTGATATATAGATGTATGAACAAATTAAGTTTTAGACGCTGGGCGATTTTGAAAGAATGGGCGGATTTCGGATTCGAGAAGAAATTATCTGATTTCAAAGCAAACCAATTAGGCGGAACAATTCCACACGAGGGTTCCCGGCCAATTGATCCTATTGATTCCGAAATTATCACCGATGAATTAAATCGCCTACCTCCATTGGGTTACTTTTCTTGCCGATCTAAAATGTCGAATTTATTGGAGTGGGGATATGACGTTGGAGCGTTGCAGGTTTTTATCAGCCCGCTCGGTTCCTACAAAACCATCATCCGTCGAAAAACTAGAGACTTACAAGGAGAAGAAACGTGGGTTTGCAAAGATGTCGTTGACTTCAAAGAAAACGAACACAATGACAATGAAATTCCGTTAGCGCACAAGATATATAACCATCTCCATGAGCTTCACAAAGAAGAATTGGATTCTCCTAAACCAGAATATAAAGATTTTGACAAATTGGCTCACGCCATATTTAGCGAAGTTAGACGGAATTATCCAGCTTACTGCATGTTTCCTGTTGGCATGAAGAAAATAGATGAGGGATACTACAAGATCATTTACGAATTCCGTGGTCACGGCGTAGAAGCACCGGGCGGAAACAGGGCAGAACAATTCAATATTGACGTGTTTTGGGACAAGAACAAAGGATTGGTTAAGTGTTGGGGATATAACATAGATTCCAAGGTTCGTCAGCACACTTGGGCAGTTCAGCCATCAGAGTTTGAAGAGTGGTTTGCTCCTACCCAAGACATAAAAAAAACAGTGTGGATAATAAAAACAATCTTGATGACGTACTAAAAAATTGATATACTTTACCAGTTTTTGTGTAAGAGAACCAATAAAATGAAAAACTTCTTGTCGGTGAAACAACTGGACCGTGACAAGATTGAAAAACTACTAAATTCGGCAATGGAAATCGAAAATACGTTCCATGCACACCCTCACTTCCGGTTCGACCAATCGGATAAGACAATGGCTTCTTTCTTTGGTGAAGCCTCTACTCGAACAAGACTTTCTTTTGAAAGAGCCATGCATTGGCTCGGCGGATCGGTAATCACAGCAGCAGACGCTTCGACATCTTCTTCTCTAAGGAAAGGCGAAAGTATCCGTGATACACTTTATACCCTTTCCCAATATTCAGATGTAATTGTCTTTCGTCACCCGGATGAAAATTGGGTTAAAGACGCAGATGCATCATCAGTGCCAATCATAAATGCTGGAAATGGCAGCGACGAACATCCCACTCAAGCGATGTTGGATTTGTTGACGATCCACAAAAAATTCGGTCGCACATCAAATCTCAAATTCCTTTTCTGCGGCGATTTGCGTCATAGCCGCACAGTAAAATCACTGATTCAGCTTCTAAAACTATACGACAATAATCAGTTTTTGTTGTGCCCTGCGAAGCATCCAGAATACAGCTTTGACTATCAAGAAAATGATGGGTCATATGTAGACAATGTGGCTGACGTATCCGATGCCGACGTAATTTACATGACTCGAATCCAAGACGAACGATTTCCGGGCATCGACACCAAAACCTTAAAATTTCCCATTTTAACAAGAAAATTTGTAGAGAATTTAGGTCAAAACGCAATAATCTTACATCCTCTTCCGAGGCGTGGAGAAATACATACCGATGTAGATGAGGATTATAGAGCCGTTTACAAAGACAAACAAATAAGAAACGGATTATATATAAGGATAGCAATATTAAAGGAATTACTAAGTCATGTTTAAGAAGAACCTTTTAAATTTCGCCATTGCAACGTTATTGCTTTTAGTAGCTGCAATTTATTTTAGCAAAGAGCAGTTTAATCATTCTGGGCCTCAGCAAAACATTTGGGGCAATGTTCAAGCTAACGATATTCCAAATCCAAATCCTCCTGTAATAACGCCTCCCGATAATGGTTCGCTGGTAATCACGACTTACGAGGAAGCCTTGACAGAGGCCAAGCGATCTGACCGAAAGATATTGATAGTCTTTGGTGCTAATTGGTGTGCATGGTGTCACAAGCTCAAAGAGACTGTGAAAAGTCCAGAAGTAAAAAAGGCTATAGATGATGGAAATATAATTTACATTTATGTGGACACTGACAACAGAAAAGATTTGGCTCGCAAGTACAATGTGAATGCAATTCCAGCTTATGTCTTAATTGACAAGAATGAAAACACAATTCGTTCGGGTTCGGGTTTCAAAGACCCGACAAATTTTGCAAACTGGCTGTTGGGACGTTGGGGAACCAATCAAGGTTTTTTGACTTGGCTCTTTGGAAGATAACGGGTCTAAATAATTGAATGAAAAACTTTCGTGAATGGCTGTTGTTACGAGAAAAAGCCAATATGGCCAATACAGGTTATATGGAAGGTATGGTCGGACGAGATGAACTAAATGATTATCGTGGACTACACCAAGCTCCAGACCAAAGCAACGGCTCCCCTATGTACGACGTTACTAAAAACGGAACTTATTCAGATGATTTCTACTCCCAAAACGCCGTTAGGTATTATGGAGACGGACAAATTTTTGATAACGAATCTATTTACTTGGTACAGTCCCTACGAGGCAAACCAAATGCTTCAGTCAAAATTTATCGGGCTGTGCCAAAAGTTATCACTAATCAAGAAAAAATTAATGACTTAGACTGGCAAATGAAGTACATCCTAAAATATGGTCGCTTGCCACCGCATGTTAATACCTCATTAGATAAGTATAAGTATTACGACTACATCCATAAAGAAATCGAATCGTTAAGTTCTCAACCAATAATCCCTGATAATAAAATCTCTATCAATCCGGGTGATTGGGTGACAACTACACGTCGCTATGCCCAAATGCACGGACAAGGGACACTTAAAAACCAATATCGCATTTTGACTAAAACTGTTAAGGCTAAAGATTTGTATACAGACGGGAATAGCGTCCACGAATGGGGTTACAACCCACAGGATGGCGGATCGGGGAGTAATGCGAGCAATTAAAGTTCTTTTTTGACGTATTCTTTGCTTAAAATTTTGATATTTTTGGGATTAAAAACGAACCCGTCAAAATGACCATCTTCATCGGGCAAAATGGCTCCATCATAGCCCAATTGTCTCAATTGATCCAAGAGATATTTTTGGTATTCATCCCATCCTGCTGGGTTGTTAATGGTTACTTCTAAAGTATAAATTATTTTATTGCCAGCAGCGCCTTTATTTCCATTCAATAGTTCTTGTTTGTCAGAAGTGAACCAGACAATTTTTTGAAGTGCCTGTTTAAAATTGAATCTTGAAAATTCATTGTTGCTGCTGTGGTAAACAATTATTTTTTTAGAATCGTTTTCTTTTATCAACCATTTTTTGAAGCCAATTTTCATCATGTAGTTTAGTTATGTTATAAAAAGCAAATTATTTAATCGACGCAATTCTCAAAATGACAGTTGGAATTTTTCCGAAAAATCAAAATTGCAATTGCTATATAAAATATCAATTTTCTTCAAATAACTTGAATATTATGTCAAAATCAGCAGCAGCAACAACAACAACAACAATAGAAAAATTAGACACTACAAAAAATTATCCAAGTTTATTTGGTAGTCATGCTTCAATGATTTGTGAAGATTTGACTAATCGTTTGACTGATCCAACTTTAGTTATTTTGAAAGACAATGATGGTTACTATATGACAAAAAAAGACAGATTAGACAACGGTAGTGCTGATCCTTATCGCTGGACTACATGCGAACATAAAGTGTTGTTGCTAAAGAGCTTATTCCCAAATCACAAGATTCATTGTTTTGATAATAAAATAATATTTGAAGAACGAGACTGAATATATACATTTATGAAAACATTTATAGAATGGCTGCAATCAACTCTCGGAACCGAGTATGTTGATGAAACACAAATAGATGCTTTATACGACAAAGCAAAATATTCTGTCAGATTGGTTCAGCTATACGACCAGAGTCTGCCAATAGATCAAAGACTATTGCTTAATATAAGTACAATTGCCACACTTAATACAGGCGTATATGGGATGTATACCTCTAGTGAAGATAGAAAAGTAGTTGGGACAAATTTGATGTCAAAGATAAGAATGAAATTTGGAGATGAAATTTTACAAAGTCAAAAAATAAACAATATTCCAACGGCTATTATCAAAAAATATATTCCAGATATTGACACAAAACAAATTAAATCATCAGATGTGATTCATGTAAATGTTCAAAAGCATTTACAACAACATGGTGATTCTCTTGAGGCCGTTCTTGAAATAGCCAACACAATAGTGCATGAATGTACTCATGAATTAGAAAGACAAACAACAGGCACTACAAGTGAATCCGGACCTGTTCAAGCAGAAAGAAGATTTATGGATTGGGTAAATAGAAATTGGAAAACGATTATCACTAGAATCCCTCAACTCGCAACATTTAAAAGAAAACAGGTTTAATTCTAACTCGGCTGACGGGCAACTATTTTGATTAAAAATGAAATTAGGAATAGCTTATAATTCTTTTGATGGAATTGAACTTTTAGGTTATGCAATTGAAAGCATAAGAAAGGAAGTAGATTTCATTTGTTTAATCAAACAAGAGATGTCTTTTCATGGCAATAAAGCCGATTTAAATGACTTAGAAGCAATTGACAAATTAAAAAAATATGGTTTGGCAGATTCAATAGTCAATTATACTCCAAATTTATCTTTGTCGTCTAGAGAAAATGAAACAATTATAAGAAATTTAGGGTTAGATCAATCCATTGAGAACGGATGTTCTCATCATATTTCGGCTGATGTGGATGAGTTTTATTTACCAAATCAATTAAAGTATGCAAAAGAAGCTGTTTTACAATTCGATTGCTCTATAGCTGAGAGTATTGATTACTTTAAACATCCAACATGGAAAGTTGTCCCAGAACGGCGGAATTTAATTCCTCTTATTCATCCGGTTGAAAATAGATATGAAATGAATTTAAAATTCCCTTTTCCTGTAGACATAACACGGCGACAAGCAAAATACGATAAATGTTTAGTATTAGACCCAGAAAAATTTATAGTTCATCACATGACTTATGTTAGAAACAACATTCACAAAAAAGCATTAAACAATATAAATCATAAAAACGACTTAAAAAATAATCTTAATGGATTTGATAAATACAAATTAGGGGACAGATTGGTTATGCCTCCTGATTATTTGAACAGAAAAACAGTAGAAACAATAAATTTATTCGGAATTGAGGTATTAAATGGGAGCATCGTCTACGACAGGAGTTAGTGGAGTCGGGGATTCAAACCAAGCAACCACAAAAGATTTATCACGTTGGGAGCTTGGCCCACAAATTCTTTTGGCGGGCATTGCGACCTCTATTGAATTAGATGTTTCTGCATCGCCACCTTCTTATGGAGGAACCGTTATACTTCCAGAACCTTTGCTTGGTTTGGGAGAAGAGCATGTTGTTCTTTTAACCACATTGAATGGCGGAGCCGCCTATATTATTGACATGAACGACGAAGATTTAGATGGCGATGACGAAGATGATCATTTCACTGATTTTACGTTTCGAACTGACAGCGATTGTGATGTTATGTACATAGTTACAAAAGTAGGGATAAGGCCAGATTAAAATATTATTCGGAATTGAGGTTTCAAATGGGAGCATCATCTACGACAGGTGTTAGTGGGGCCGGGGATTCAAACAAGGCAACTGTGAAACATTTATCACGTTGGGCACTTGGTCCACAAATTATTTTGGCTGGCATTGCAGGTTGTCACGTAGAATCGATTGAAGGACAATTCATCGGAACTGTTGTGTTTCCAGAACCTTTGCCCGGTTCGGGAGAAGAGCATGTTGTTGTTTTAACCACATTAAATGGCGGCACCGCTTATGTTCTTGATATGGACACTGAAAATGATCATTTCACTGGGTTCATAATTATTGCCGATAATGATTGTGATGTTATGTACATAGTTACAAAAATAGGGATAAGACCAGATTAAAATACACACCGCAACAATTTATCAACCCGGCTCGTTGCCGAAGGGTCATGGCTGCTTCTAAGCCAACTACCCGTGAGTTTCTACCACTCCAATTCCTAAATATTTCTTTCCTGTTCGGTTCAAAACCTCCGTATATTGATCGGTGAATTCGACATTTTTGTATTGTGGCTTCAAAGATTGCCATAAATCCACTACATGCTGACAACCCGTACTTACAATATCATGCAAAGCAACCAAACGAGAATTTTTCTTAGCTAACTCCCAATCACTTTGAAATATTGGGTTTGAATGGTCGCCATCTACGAAAACTAAATCCCATTTTCGAGAAGCAATCAATTCGGCAAATTCTTTACTTTCTGTAGATGCAACCAAATATTTGAATTCGGGATTTTGTTGAGAAAACAAAGTCAAATCCGAACTTTCGACAAGATCGACTCCTGCCGCAGCTTTTATTTCGTTGAACCTAGACAAATAAGCAACAGTGACCAAAAAGGTTCCACCGAATCTTGTCCCTATCTCAAGATAAGATTGTATTTTTTGATCGCTCAACCAAACAAGATATTTGGAAAATTGTTTCGGATATTGCCAAAGTCTCATTCCTTTATCAACTTCAAAATACTGTGGTATAGCTCGATCAGTTATGCCATTAGATTCAAGAAGTTGGTATTCTGCATTGATGCCACAATTCAGAATCAAATTCTCAACAAATGATTCGTCTTTAAGCCATTCTACTGGCACAGACATAATTATGTTGATATATTGTTTTGCTGTTTGAGGCCAAATCATGGAACACCTTTAAGTCAGCGATGATTGATCCCGTTGCCGGTGGCCAACCTTCCTCGTAGGATTTGATGACCTTGAACACACCATCTCAGAACTCATATTTGAATTTATCTTCAAATAGGGCGAGTAATTCATCATTAAGACAATTTCTATAGATTTCAAGGTCAAATGTAATTTTTTTCAAATCTTCTTCGGAGACAAGTTTCTTAAAATATGGAGACAGGCACAAGTAATACGGTGAGATTTTTCCAAGGTTGATCCACCGGATCAAATTTTTGTTGATAACGGCTTCTCGGTATTTTTCGAGGGTAGGTTCGGGACCGAGAGTTTTAAAAATAAACTCTTTGGTTTTTTCAAACGCATCCAAGACTTTTTGGGACGAAGCCGTAATTTTAGTGGTGAAACCCTTTTCGGAGGCGACAGAATCATATTTCTTTTTCCACAATTTCCAACGCTTCCATGCCTTTTCCCCGACGAGAACATTGGGTTCGATAAGGGGATGTTCATCGCTCCCAAGACTTATATTTTTCAATATATCGAGTTGGGCACGGACATACAAGGGATGATCCTCTTCTTCGAGAATTCCTTGGGTTTCTCGGACAAATTTGTAACAAACCTTGAACATTAACGATTGCCGTGGATCACCCCGGCGTAATTTTGTATGATCGTAAGTAGGGAAAAATTTTCTGCTTTTCTCTATCCAGATAATGCACAATTTGTAGGCAATGGATTCTAGCTTATCCATGCCATAACAAGCGATTGCATCGAGAATTGGCATAAAATCATCCTCGGAGTTTGACGAATTTCTCTTTTTGGCCATTGTACCTCATGCGCAGTTTAAATCAACCGGAATATTTATGCTTTTTGATCTTGAACATCGAAAATTTATTGCTACTATATGGTAAGTCTCGTCGTGAAAAACTTTAAGACACTGAGATGGAAGCTCTAAGTACAGAAATGTATAAACGGCTAGTTCCCGTTTCTTCCCACTTGAAATATTTGAGAGTACCCCCTCGAAGAAATCAGGTGAAAAAACCGACCGCCTTGACAGGTATCAGGATGGCCAACAAGAACCATCCGGGTCAGCAGCGTAGGTGTGCCAAGATTAGCCAAAATGCCGTATTTCACTCAAAAGACGAGCGAGTGAACTAATCTATGGTTTGGTTGCTGCATTTTAAGTCCGTCTTTCATTGATGGACGAAAATTGGGTACACTGAAACTTCGTAGAAATACGGAACATTAAGTTAAGAAGTGTATTGTTTTAGTAAAGTTTCCTCTACTAAAACAAGAAGAAAGAATATTACTCCATAGTATTCTTTCTTTTATAAATTTACATAACTTAACCCGGCTCTTGGTCTGCGCATATCGCAATAAAGAGCTATAATTCAGTATCTTATCTTGTTTTAATTCCTAGTGAAAGATATACTTAGATAGGTTTATCTCAGTGGCTAAATGAAGATGTAGCAAAAATGGATCATGTAAAGTTTTCCGAATTTCTTGGAAGTTTGGAAACGAACAATTGCCTTTTTCTTTTCGAGCCGGAAATCTTGGATTTCACCGAGAAGAAGAAGGAAGAAATCAAGTTGCATATCCATGCAACTGGTGGTCTATCTTATACTTTGGAGATTGAGAAAGTCGATGATTTGGAGAGAGTGGCACAATCGTTGACGTATTCCTTATTTGCCAAGGGATCGAGGGTAATCACTTGGAATTGGAAGAATTTTGCGAGCTATGTGCTTGGCAAAACAAAAAAGCCGCTTGTATGCGAGTGTGCAATTATTGATTTGAAAATAATCGAATCATATTTAGGCTTAAAATCGGCTGTGCCAAAGACTTTGGGTGAAGCGTTAGGCCGTATGAAAAAAGTGATGGCAGAACCAAATTACAAAAAATCCTCCGTGATTTACCGAAATATTCATTTGCCGCTTATGACTACTGTTTTGCCGCATCTCGAAACAGTTGGAATAATCGACCCAGATTTTGATGGCCAATCTTACGCCTATTACGAAATTGATGGTCAAGAAAATGGTCGCTTGCTTTGTCACAAGGCTTATGGGAAGGGCTATATCCCGCACAATTTGACCGAAGAAAAGCGGGCCAAGTTGAAGCCTCTTTGTGACCAGTTTTTCATGTATTTTGATTTCAATAGCATGGAAGTCTTCATGCTCGCTTGGCTGTCTAAAGACCCACTATTAACCGAACTTTGCCAAAAAGACGACGTATATTTTGCACTTTACGAAAAAATAATTGGAGAGCAAACTAACTTAAAAGAAGCAAGGGATAAATGTAAAAAATTCTTCTTGCCGGTTATATACGGAATGTCGGCTCATACTCTGGCTGACAGGCTCAAAATTGCAGAGGCCAGCGCTGAAGCAATTGTAAACCGTATGCATGAACTTTTTCCGACTGCTCTGGCTTGGGTACAGGCTTATCAAGATCGGGTAAAAGAAATAGGCTATGCCGATGATATATTTGGTAAACGCCGTTATTTCGATGGAAAAGAATATAGAGTACGCAATTTTTGCGTCTCATCTCCCGCCTCAATAGTTTGCTTGGAAAAACTAATTCAACTTTATCAAGCTCTAGTTCCATTTACAAAACTGACCTACCACGTCCATGATGGATACATGGTGTATGCATCTAAAGACAAATGGAAGGAAGTTTACAAAAGAGCTAAAGTCGCCCTCTCTTCTGAAAGCCAACTATGTCCCGGCTTGAAGCTGAGGGTATCTGCGAAAGCAGGTAAAAATCTCAATGAATTAAAAAACGTAGTCAAAAAGGAATAATATGAAGGATATATGCGTTAATTTTCCGATTACCAATGAGGAATTTCAAGAATTAAGTGACAGCTTCACAAAACTTTGTTATCATGCTGCTCACGAACTTCAAAGAAAGAATTCCCGCAATAACTACACCGACGACTTTGATGATATAAGCCAAGAACTTCATCTGTCGATGATCCGTGCTGGCTCGTATTTCAAGCGTCAGGTTTATATCGAAAATTGTTTGGAACTTGCCAAAAAGTATGCGTCCAAGGATAAGTTTCTTTCCAAAATCGTATTCAATTTGGATGAGCTTTGGACAAATCGCACAAGACACGGTGCCAATCGCCAAAAGTTTGGTCCTCATCAAGAGGCGATCTTGGAAAGGATCATAAAAAAGACAGTCCCCAAGGACTACAGACCAAATCCAAAGGCACGGCTCAAAATAGATGGAAAGTTTGCTAGATACTGTAAAGCCATTATGTGGAACGGCCAGAAGAATATGGGAAAAAAGATTACAAAGGAAAAAGTCATCCGATCAGGGCAAGTTTCTTTGTCGGAATATGACTACCTTGGGCCATTACAGTCCGTGGTTTGTTCTTTGTAATTTTATTTCTATAATAGCATGAGAGTGGGGTAGTTGATTGCCGGGGATTCTTTTATATTTATGTAGTTATTTAAAATTAAAAGAGATATTTATTTTGTAAAAGAAATCCCTAGTGTTGCAGTCTCACATTCTTACATTTTCTTGGTATCTGGAACAGAAACATGCAAGCGGTTTACGTCTTGAATGAAGAGCCATTCTACATGACGATGGCCTCTTACAGCTTCCGAACTCTTAGGCAACACAATCCAACCATCCCTGTCTTAGTTTATTTTGTTGAGGATAAATGTCGTGATAGTCGTGGTATTACCAACAAAGAAACTCTCTCTCGTCAAATCAAACTTGTCAACAAAGAAGAGTTATTTCAAATTTGTAAAGAGTTAAATATTAAACTCAAGATTTACAATGATTTGGATTTGAAAGAAGAGAAGGGGTATTTTTCTGCACAACGAATTGTTTTTGCTGAGTGCCCTTTTGAAAGAGTGATTCTGATAGATTCGGACACTTTCATTTTTGATGACATAACGTGTTTGTTTGATATTTACAAAGATTGCGACTTCGCTGCCACAACGAATACGTTTGGCGATCACTACCCTAATACCGTTTTTACGACAACGAATTTGAAAAAAAAGTCATTGCGTGCTTTCAATTCCGGGGTCGTTTTGTTCAACAACCATCTTTTGCGCAAGTATGGTGAGGTTGTTTACGATTATTGCATGAGTCTAAAGAAGAAAATTCACCCTATGGGTGAGTGGGTTTATCAGGTTAGTCAAAATGCGGGAGGCCGAGAAGAATTGGCTTTTACGTTGTTTGCTCTGGATCGTGAACTGAATTATGTGTATTTTGATTCTGCGCATGTTGAGAAGGAATTTTACCGTGGTCCGACTAAAATATTTCATACGTTATCTCACAACTGGTTGACTTTCTTTCACAACCAATATCTCAAAATGAATGTACTCAAGGTTGTGGCTTTCCAAGCCACTGTTCAACAAGAGCGAAAGTTATTCCTACCGAGCAAACTTATCCAGAGAAAAAGACAATGAAAGAGTACGTTTTGGTTTATTTGAAGCCGGTGAAAGAATTGATTTCACCGGGCGAAAATCTTAATTATCGTGTTCGGACAAACATACCAGTTTTGCTTATCTTGAAAGAAAAACCGGGGCAAAAGGGACGCCTTAATTTAGTTGGCGGGAAAGTAGAAGAAGGCGAGACGCCAGAAAAAGCGGCCCACAGAGAATTAAAAGAAGAAGCTGGATGGCTCGCCGCCGATATGAAGAAACAGAAAAAGTTGAATGGTATACATGGAATGATGCGAAAAATGACTATCGCCTGATGCCGAATTTGCGTATAATTATCCCATTACTACATACAGAAACAAAGGGCTGGCGGATTGTTGATCAGGAATCGAGCGTAGGCGTTGATTGTCACAAGATTTCAGTTGAGTTGCCTTTTATAAATGGATGAAAAATGCGTGAATTAACTCCCGAAGAGCAAGCAAAACTTGAGTTGCTAACGGACCCAGACGTTACCAAAACCAAATTTGCTTGGGATGAAACTTTTCAAAAGAAATTGCTGGGGATGCTTTTAACAGATCAGTTCATGCTTGTTCAGAGTGTAGATAAGATCAAACCAATCTATTTTTCAAGCGAAGCCCACGTTACGATTTGTGGGCTTCTTTTTGAATATTTTGCAAAACACCACACAGTTCCAGAAAGATTTATTCTCCATCAAGAGCTTCAAGATAAGCTAAAAGATCGAGAAAAAGCAATTCAAATCTATTACACAGGCGAACTTCATACTCTTTACGAGTATTATGTTCCCGGTTTAGATACCAGAGAATATTTGCTTGATAAAGTCACTTACTTTGCCAAAGTTCAGGCAATTAAAGTGGCTTTCCATAATTGCTTGGAAAAGATGAATGAGGCTCCCGAAGATGAGAAAACATGGGGCTTTGTTTACGAAGAAATGCGTCAGGCGATGACGATTGACCGGCATTATGAGCCGGGTCTTGAGTATTTCATAAATATTCAAGAAATGTTTAATCGTATGGATAAACGCTATGAAGGTTTAGACCGATTTACTTCATCCTTTGAAAGCATTGATAACGCCCTAACGGGCGGTGGTTTATTTCCGGGCCAGATTGGAGCATGGATTGGCTTGCCCGGCACAGGCAAATCTCTCGCTCTCGTTAAAGCAGCCGTGGCCAATGTTTTATTGGGCCATAAAGTTTTGTATTTAACAATGGAAATGGATGAGGTAGGCATCGGGCAACGATTTACCTCTCAATTCACCAAATTAGACATTAACCTTCTTCGTCAAAACAAAGACGAGATTATAAGAACTATTGAGGAATTTGGGAAAGACAAAGATGATAAAAATCAACTCATTATCAAACAATTCCCCGGTGGCCAGATTGATGTGAATGGTATCCGGGCATATTATGCTCAGTTGGGGCTTCGAGGTTGGAAACCCAATTTGTTAATTATTGACTACGTTGGTGAAATGAAGGATGATCCTTCAGTTAAAAAGTATGAGTCGGCATATCGTATATTGCGTGACTTGAGAGGATTTGGTGTAGAGAAACAACACGGCACACTAACTTGTGTGCAACCTAATGCCAGTGCCGCAAAACTCGAAATTAGTCAATATATTGATGAGAGCAATATTGGTACGTCGTTCGACCAGTTTAAACCATTGGATGCTTTCTGGTCGATCAACCAACAGGGTCGTGAGAAAGACGCTGAAGTTGGTCGTGGCTTTATCATCAAACACCGTGATGGTTCTTCTCGCTTTCCGTTTAAGATTGGCTTTGATTATCGCATGGGAACCTTGGATATATTCGAGATTTCAAAAGAGCGTTACGCCAATCAAATGACCAATGCTGCCGAGAAGAAACAAGACGAATTTGTGCTGGATAAGTACACACCGTCCAAAAAGAAGAAAGAGAAAAAGAATAGTATCATCGACCCTGAAGACGAAGAATTGGGAGGTCAATAATGGAAAAGCCGATTGTAGAAAAAACCGAAGTAACAGTTGCTGGTCGGACGGTGATTATAGACCCCGACCGCATGAAATTTAATGAAGTCACTTTGAGTGACTACATGGCGGACGAGTACGCTTGGATAGATTACTTCGGCAAGCAATTGGAATATGCAACTAAAGAACTTGCGATAGCTGAGGGTCGCTATGACGCTCTATATAATCAAAAGTTCGTGGAGTCCAAGGACAATGACTCTGCGTCGGATAATTATGCCAAAGCAAAGGCCGCATCGAACGAGGATGTGGTTAAAGCCTATGAGCATAAGGTTGAACGTAAATTTGTGGTGGGCTTATTGAAGGCTCACTTAAGAGCATGGGATAAGAATCACGAGAACGCCCAAAATCGTGGTCACACCTTGCGTAAAGAGATGGATAAACTCAATCGGGATATTTATTCCGAGCAAGATTCTGGCACTTGCAATTTTGAGGATTTCCTGCCGATGGGAGGCAAAGAACCGTAAAAAAGAACGAGGGCTGAGATGAAGTTCCAATCAAAGATTGGCCGGATTGGCCGGATTGGATACGTTTTGAAATACTTGCGTGAGCAAGGCGTAGAAGCCCCTTGTGTTTTCATCATGAATGGTGTAGCATTTAATTTGTCAAATAGAAAACGACGCCAACTTTTTGGCAAGACTTTGTTTTTGGAATCATTTTGAAAGAAAAAGCAGAGGATAAAACAATGAAAACTTTATTTAACCCATTCTATAAGATTAATGAACAAATTGCTAGAGAACATGCTGGCAAAACTCTTGCAGTTGATATGGAGACCGGAGACATTCTATTAGTTAGAACTTCTATTGAGATTCTGCAATATATGATGAAAAAATTATATCCTGATGTCATATATTCTCAGGTTACTCTGCCAGAAAACAAATTAACATATCAATTGGTTCATTAGAGAAAGAATTTCTCAAATTGGCAGATAAAGCTGGAAAAAGTGTTGCTGATTTTGACTTAGAGATTTGGCTTTCCTATAGAAAAAAGTTAACTTGAATAAACTCGGTTTTTAATGTATGTTTTTCTTTCTTGTTTCCATTTAAGGAGTTTATGCAATGAAGAAGGTAAAAGTACAACTGGTAAGTATTGCCCCGATGCTTATGAACAAGCGACAAATGATTTCGGAAGAAGCGGCCCTCGCTAAAAAGAAATCGGATGTGATTGACCCCAAAGTAGATGCCGAAAATAAATCACATCATGATCCCAAAATCGGGTATTACATTGCTTCGGATCAAATCGAAGGATGTATGCGTGAGGCAGGCAAGAACTTGAAGAAAGGCCGTGGCAGCCTCAAAAAGACAATTCTTTCTTCTGTCTTTTGTGACGACGAAAAAATTCCTCTTGGTCGAAAAGACTATGACGAAATAGATCGTCGCTTTTGTACGCTTCCAAGCACGGGAGCCGGTGTTCTCATCAATCGGGTCAGATTCAATAGCTGGAAGGCCAAATTTGTTTTGACCTTCGATGAGACTCGCATCAGCGAGAAAGAAGTAAAGGCTTGCCTCGAAGAAGCCGGGGCCGTCACTGGAGTCGGCAGCTATCGACCAAAATTCGGAAGATTCAAAATTGAATCTTTTGAAGTGCAGTAAATCATTATGTGATGCCATGTCATGTGATGTTTTGTGGTGTATTGTGCTGTGCTGTGCGACAGACTTGATCTGTCGTTTCATTAACCCATCAGAAAATGGGTTGATGTATTGTGATGTTTTGTGATGTTTTGTCGTGCAATGTGATGCAGTGTCATGTTCTGTGCTGTGGAGTACGACAGACTTGATCTGTCGTTTCATTAACCCATCAGAAAATGGGTTGTTGTGTTGTGATGTTTTGTAATGTGATGTGATGCTCTGTGATTTACTGTTATGTTTTGTGTTGCACGATAGACTTGATCTGTCGTTTCATTAACCCATCAGAAAATGGGTTGCTGTGCTGTAAAGTTGTGTGTTGTCGTGTGTAGTCATGTGCTGCACGACAGACTTGATCTGTCGTTTTTTGGAGTTTATATGGACGACATAGAAACAATTTTCTCCAAAAAAGATGTAATCACAGAAGAAGCGAGAGCTTACAAGGCTTACATCGAGAATACTTGGGGAAATTTATTTCGAGTTGAACTCGAAATACCTTTAAAAGAATTATTCCCCAAGCCAACAAATACCGGCCTTAATCATATATGGAAATATGGCAGTGCCGACGTGGTAGTTTACCGGGGTGACAAGTTAGTTGCCATATTTGAGCCGGGCGGCTCTCATCATTTGAATGACGAAAAACAAATGAAAAACGACAGAAGAAAATGGATGCTCTGCAAAAAGAATGGAATCCCTTGTACATTCATTATGAATGGTGTAGCATTTAATTTGTCAAATAGAAAAAGACGCCAACTTTTTGGCAAGGCTTTATTTTTGGAATCATTGTAATGTGGCGTCATGTGTTGTTATGCAATGTGTTGTCATGTCCTGTTGTGTACGATAGATTTAATCTGTCGTTTATTTTGGAGTGAAAATGAAAAAATTCGGCCACGGCAAAGATTTAGATAAATGGGATAAGCGATTTGTTGAGCTTGCCCGACACATTTCTACATGGTCAAAAGACCCTTCAACGCAAACTGGTGCGGTGATCGTAGACCCTAATTTTAGGATCATATCTACGGGATACAACGGATTTCCTGTAGGGGTTCAAGACCATCCAGAGCGATATGCTAATCGTGCATTAAAGTATCAAATGATTGTGCATTGTGAGCGTAATGCCCTCCTATTCGCTCGTGAGGCATTACACGATGCTTGTCTATACACTTGGCCATTTATGAGTTGTAGTGTTTGTGCGGCGATGGTAATTCAGTCTGGGATTACTCGTTGCGTGGCCCCAGAGATTCCAGAGCATTTGCGGGAACGCTGGGCCGAAGATATGGCTCTTTCTACTCAAATGTTTGAGGAAGCGGGTGTGGAAATAAAGATAATGCCATTATCTCTATTTGGTTTGTAAACTATACAACGATTTTTTTCTGTGGTAGAATCTGGCGTCTCGTATAGGAGAATGGAAATGTCTTTTACGTCTAAGTGGACTACAGAAGAAATTGAGGCCGTTAAAGCTGGGGGAGTTCCAGTCGGTCGTACTGTTCATGCTGTTAAAGTGATGCGTTTGCGATTGGGCCTTGCGAAATATAAAGTTCCTAAATGGACTAAAGAACATAAAGTTGAATTGATTCGCTTGCATCTTGCTGGTACACCGACTAGGGAGATTGCCAATCTTTTGCCATATACGCAACGGAGCATTCAGGAAGAAATTGTGAGGTTGAAACTTCCTCATAAGAGTCCGTGTCGATTTACTCGGATTGAAATTTTGACTTTTGAGAAATTTTTGAAAGAGAATTGGCGTCAAAAAACTCCTACGGAATTGGTTGCTCTTTGGAATCAAGACCAAGCGAGAAATGGTCGTAAAGTCAATGAACGTAAGGTTGTTGTTTACTTAAAACGGCTTGGCCTCAAAATTCCTAGAGATGAAGTAATCAAGATCACTTTACTTAAAAAGCGAGAACAGGAATGGCTCAAGGAAAAAAATATTGATGCCATTAGGCTACGGCGTGCCAGAATTATGAGGGAAAGAATCGAAAAAGGCAGGGATATATGGACTGGTATGCCAAAAGTTGCCTTTGGGTTTCCGATAGGGTAAATTTCCCATTTTCATTAGAGATAAACGTGATTTATAGGGAAAATTGCTTGCCGCCCCAGCGACAGACGTGGATTTCTTTGTTTTAAATAATAGGAAATATGTGTTAGTATTTTATTTTTTTAAATAAATAGCATATATAATGTGGTTGACTACTAATCTACAAAGGAGATTATCATGGCGAGTTTTACAGTCGATTTGACACCTGCATTAAGAAACATGGGGACCGAAGGCTCATTAGATACATCTATTAATTCCGATGGTAATTCCATTCAGCGTACTTACCACGGTTTGTTAATTGAAACAGCTTCAGGTAAGAAAATGGTTGGCAATGTAGCAGACGGCGGCGGCTTTACAGACGATATTGCTGAGGTCGGTGACATGCCGAATGTTACGGAAGATGAGTAATGCAGGCATTTGTCATGGCTCGAAAATCACAATCTGCTGAGTAATGCAGAGTGAAGATCGTAGTTCATTTCAAACACTAAAGATAAAAGGGACTCAAACTTATTGTTTGGTCCCTTTTATCATTCTTGGTGATGAAAAAATTTAAACTTTATGCTTTAGGCTCGTGGGCAGTTTATTCTTGGTCTTTTTTCCAGTTTTTACCTTTGCGATTATAGGCTTTTTTGTTTTTCCAAGCACCTGTGCCACTTTGGTGGGGTTGATGGCCAAGGGCAATCGGACCACTTGTTAGTGTCATTATGTCGGATTTACCACTGATAAAATCATTGTAGTCTTTGCGATTTATATGTTTGCCCTTTTTGCCTTCTCTTATCACGAGCCATTCGTTGAAATTTGGAAATTGCATATTGCCTCTATTTTTATCTTGCGTGAAGGTATATATCGCAATATGATAAGTTTTCAAAAATTAATGTGAAGCGAACCCCGTGTGAGCCGGGTATAAATAGCCTGCCGGAACGAAAGTTTCGGCAGGCGTTTTTCATCCTGCAATAATTTTGTATTGATTTTGACCTTCCTTCTCTAAGGAAAAATCGCTTTTTTCTATATTGAATGAAACGGGGTCTGGTTCGGAAAATAAATGTAAGTTTAATAGTTGGTCTATGTAATTCCAAATGCCTATTGGTCTATGATTTTGCCCACCCAATATAACTCCTCGGCTTTCTAGTGTAAAGAATCCTTTTTCTTCAATTTTATTTTTAAAGATTTCAGAAATAAATATTTTTCTGCCGCCATAATTCCCATTTTGTCTGTTTTTGAGTAAAGGCATTATATTGTTCGTTCCTGGCAATTTGTAAATATGGTGACAGTGAATAAACCAACCGCCCAAAATTTTGTGTTCGCCTATCATATGAGTGCCGCTTATGAGGTTTGATCCTGTGGGATAAATTTTTGCAAATTTAGCAGTAATGCCCATGCAGTGATCGCCCCAGCCATGCATTAGTTTTTTTCGCATGTTCATGATCTTGACTGACTCTGGTGTTTCAAGGATTGTTTTGATTGATTTTTGACTCAAGCAAGAAATTTCCCACTCGTGATAGGGGCCCCCGTTAGGGGTATACCAATGTTGTTTCCCAAACATCAATGCCAGATCATGTTCCGTTGGTTGGACATTATTCATTGGTTCTGTTGAAACATAATGTTTTTCTTGCCAATCGTAATCTTCGTCAAGATGTGTTATTAAGGCATCTATATCTGTAATTGTGTCTTCATCCATGCCGATAAACCAGCGAGCATCTTGCAAACGTTCAGGAATTTTTTCTGTTATATAGGAGAATTTTTTATGGCAGGGTTCGTCATGTTTAAATCTCATTATTTCAAAATGCAAGTTGTCTTTCTCGTAGGCTTTGATTTCTTCTTCTAGGCGACTCACATGATTTTCTTGGAGAAGCATAACCATTTTGATTTTGAATTTTTCATAGTTGTGGATGCCATATTTAAGAAAATTTTGGATTCTGTGCTGAAATTCTTCTTTTTCAGAACATATTATGTGAAATTCTGCGTCATACATTTTGTATTGCCTTTTTAGCTTTAGTGATTGCCGATGCTATTGATTGGTCAATATCTAAATATTTATATTCTCCCAATCTGCCGCCAAAAATCAGATTCGATTGATTCTTTTTTAAATTAGTGTATTTTTCATAAATTTCTGAGTTTCTATCATTCCTAATTGGGTATAAAGGGTCGGGATTATCTTTGTAAGAAATTGGGTAATCGTAAGAGATAATGCTTAGTTCTGTGTCCAAATTTAGGTTATAGTGTTTGGTTGCTTCACCTTGCTTGTAGAAGTGACGG
>Ga0194128_10002917_pt1 | contig 26983 bp, 24 predicted proteins | sample TA2KigCa65mmetaG_FD_148650 | JGI IMG/M metagenome (GOLD analysis project Ga0194128, IMG submission 148650) | Freshwater microbial communities from Lake Tanganyika, Tanzania - TA2015037 Kigoma Deep Cast 65m | ecosystem: Environmental > Aquatic > Freshwater > Lake | place: Tanzania: Lake...
GCGCGTGCGGCGCCGCGGTCGCCGCCGCCGCCGCGGTCTCGATCGCGACCGGCGAGCCGGCCACCTGGGTGCGCGACGGCCATCGCACGCAGACGCTGGGCCTCGTCGCGTTCGACGTCGGACAGGGCGACGCGACACTCGTCCGGTTCCCCGATCGATCGTCGCTGCTCGTCGACACCGGCGGCTCTCCCTTCGGCGGCGGGAGCTTCGACGTGGGTGTCCGGGTGCTGGCGCCCGCGCTCTGGGCGCGCGGCGTGCGGCGGCTCGACGCGCTGCTCCTCACGCACGGCGATCCCGATCACATCGGCGGCGCCGCGGCCGTTGTCGCCGATTTCGCGCCCGCGCGAGTCTGGGAGGGCGTCCCCGTGCCCGGCCACGAGAGGTTGACCGGGCTGCTCGACCACGCGCGCCGTGCGGGCGCGCGGATCGAGCAGCGGCTCGCCGGCGACGCGCTGACGATCGGCGGCGCACGGCTGCGGGTCCTGCATCCGCCGGCGCCCGACTGGGAGCGGCGGCAGGTGCGCAATGACGACTCGGTGGTGCTGGAGGTGCGCTACCGGGAGGTGGCGCTGCTGCTGCTCGGCGACGTCGGCGCCGGCGTCGAGCGCGGGCTCGTTCCGCAGCTCGCGCCGGCGCGCGTCCGCGTCCTGAAGGTGGCGCACCACGGGAGCCGCACCTCGACCGCGCGGGAGCTCGTCGATCGCTGGCGCCCGCAGATCGCGATCGTCAGCGCGGGGCGGGGGAACACCTTCGGCCATCCGGCGCCGGAGGTGCTCGCGCGGCTCGAGGCCGTCGGCGCGGCGATCTACCGGACCGACGTTCATGGACAGATTGCCATCGAAACCGACGGACACCGGATGCAGGTGATGACCGCCGTCGAGCGTCGATGAGGCCCCACGGCCGTGGCCGACATCACGCTCTCGCGAGGCGGCTCGACACGCCCGACAACGCTCGGACGGCTGCCCCCGACCTCGACGCTGTCGCTCGGCGCGATGTCGGCCACGGCCGTGGAGGATCACGCCGAGCCCTTGATCCGCTGCCACTCGTCCTCCATCTCCTGGAGCGTCGCGTCCTGCAGCGCCCGGCCGCGCGCGGCGAAGGCCTGCTCGAGGACGTCGAAGCGGCGCGTGAACTTCTCGTTGGCGCGGCGGAGCGCCGCCTCCGGCTCGATCCCCAGCTTGCGCGCGAAGTTCGCGATCGCAAAGAGCAGATCGCCCATCTCTTCCTCGGCGCGCGAGGAGTCGGCCGTCGCCCCGCCCGAGACCGGCCGCAGGGACCCGGTCTCGACCTCGTGGCGCACCTCGGCCACCTCCTCGTCGATCTTGTCCAGCACGTCCTCGGCCCGCACCCAGTCGAAGCCGCACGCGGCGGCGCGGGCGCCGATCTCGTACGCACGGAGCAGCGACGGCAGCGTCTTCGGCACGCCGCTCAAGGTCGTGGTCGGCTTGACGGGATCGCGCCCTTCCCGGGCGCGCTCGCGCGCCTTCATCGCCTCCCACCGCTCGATCACCTGTCCCGACGTGATGCCGGCGTCGCCCGCCGCCCGGGCGAAGACGTGCGGGTGCCGGCGGACGAGCTTGTCGCAGATGGCGTCGACGGCGTCGGCGATCGAGAAGTGCCCGGCCTCTTCGCTGATCTGCGCCAGGAACACCGCCTCGTAGAGGTAGTCGCCCAGCTCCTCGCGCAGGGCGGCGGGCGAGCCGCTCTCGATCGCCTCGAGCACCTCGTATGTCTCCTCGAGCACGAAGGGCCGCAGGGAGGCCAGCGTCTGCTCGCGGTCCCACGGGCAGCCCCCGGGCGCCCGCAGGGCCCGCATGATCGCGACGAGCCGGTCGAACCGTGCGCCAGGGGTCTCCGTCATGAGGCGTATGCTACCTTTAGCCGGTAGCCGGCAGGCCCGTAGCCCGTAGCTTGTAGCCTATGTCCTCAGAGGAACCGCCCGACCCGTCCGGACCGTTGTCCGGGATCAGCTTCATGGCCTTCGTGCTGTCGCTCGCGCACACGGCGGCGGTGCACTTCGGCGACGTGCCCGATCCGGTGAGCGGCGCCAGGGACGCCAATCTCCCCGCCGCCCAGCAGATGATCGACATCCTGGCGCTCATCGAGGAGAAGACGCGCGGCAACCTGACGGCCGAGGAGCGGCAGCTGCTCGAGCAGGTGCTCTTCGAGCTGCGGATGCGGTTCGTCGAGGCGGCGAAGGGCCCCGCGCCGGAGAAGCCGAAGATCATCATTCCTTGAGCCCCGAGCGCGATCGAAGCGTGATCCCCGCCCGCGTCACGTTTCTCGGCACCGGCACCTCGGCCGGCGTGCCGATGGTCGGCTGCGCCTGCGACGTCTGCCGCTCGACCGATCCGCGCGACAAGCGGCTGCGGCCGTCGATCCTGGTCGAGGTGCCCGGCCCCGCCGCGATCCTCGTCGACACGACGCCCGACCTGCGCCAGCAGGCGCTGACCTACGGCGTCGCGCGGCTGGATGCGATCCTCTTCACCCACGGCCACGCCGATCACATCCTCGGCCTCGATGACGTCCGCGGGTTCAACTTCGCGCAGAAGGCGCCCATCCCGTGCTATGCGGCGGCCGACGTGTGGGAGCAGCTGCGGCGGGTCTTCTACTATGCGTTCGACGGGCTCCCGCGGAAGGGCGGCGGCGTGCCCAGGCTCGAGCGGTACGACATCGACGGGCCCTTCAGCGTGGCGGGCGTGCGCGTGGTGCCGGTGCCCCTCTGGCACGGCGACACGCGGATCCTCGGCTTCCGGTTCGGCGGCTTCGCGTACCTCACCGACTGCAGCGCGATCCCCGACGACTCCTGGCCGCTCGTCGCCGGGGTCGACACGCTCGTGATCGACGCGCTGCGCGACGCGAAGCACTCGACGCACTTCACCGTCGCCGAGGCGGTCGAGGCGATCGCGCGCATCGCGCCGCGGCGCGCGTACCTCACCCACATGGCGCACCAGCTCGGGCACGCGGCGACCAGCGCGCGCCTGCCGGCTGGCGTCGAACTGGCATATGATGGCCTCGTGCTCGAGGTCGGCGTCGAGGGTGTGTAGCAGCAGGGGGGATGGAGGTCCTGCACTTTCCCGATGATCCGCGGCCGCCGTGGATCACCCATCCGGTGCTCGCGCTCGGCAACTTCGACGGCCTGCACCGCGGCCATCTCAAGATCGTCGAGCGGGTGAAGCGCGGCGCGGCCGAGCACGGCGGCACGGCCATGGCCATGACCTTCGACCCGCACCCGCCGCGCATCGTCCGCCCCGACAAGGCGCCGCCGCTCCTCATGACGATCGACCAGCGCCTCGCGGCCCTCGACCGGGCGGGCATCCAGACGATCGCGGTCGTCCGCTTCACGCCGGAGCTCTCGCAGTGGGAGCCGGAGACGTTCGCCCGCACGGTGCTCGTGGAGTGGCTGCGCGTGTTCGAGGTGTGGGTCGGCGCCAACTTCCTGTTCGGCCACGGGCGGAGCGGCAACTTCACGCTGCTGCGCGCGCTCGGCCAGCGCTACGGCTTCCGCGCCGAGAAGATCGATCCGGTCCGCTACAAGGAGTTCGTCGTCAGCAGCACCCGCATCCGGCGCCTGGTGGCCGAGGGGCGCGTCGACGAGGCGGGCGCCCTGCTCGGCCATCCCTACGTGCTGGAGGGCACGATCGTCGAGGGCCGGCGCCGCGGGCGCGAGCTGGGCTACCCGACGGCGAATCTGCAGACGGCCAACGAGCTCGTCCCGCCGCACGGCGTCTACGCCACGACGCTCGAGGTGGACGGCGTCGTGCGCGCCGCCCTCACCAACATCGGCGTCAACCCGACGTTCGGCGACAGCGCCGGCACCACGCTCGAGACGCACGTGCTGCACCACGATGGCGGGGACCTGTACGGCCGGCGCGTGCACCTCGGGTTCGTGCAGCGGCTGCGCGACGAGCGCCGCTTTCCCGACGTCGACGCGCTGCGCGCGCAGATCGACGCCGACTGCCGCCGCGCCGAACGCCTGTTCCGGCGCCTGTCCGTATGACCACCCTCCGCCTCTACAACACGCTCACGCGGCAGGACGAGCCGTTCGCCCCGTCGCAGGGCGACACCGTGCGGTTCTACGCGTGCGGCCCGACCGTCTACGCGCGGGCCCATATCGGCAACTTCCGCACGTTCGTCTGCGTCGACGTCCTCCGCCGGACGCTCGAGTACATGTGCGGCTACCAGGTGCGGCAGGCGGTCAACTACACCGACGTCGACGACAAGACGATCAACGGCGCCCGCGAGGCCGGCGTGCCGCTGCGCGACTACACCGAGCGGTGGATCCAGGCGTTTCGCGACGACGTGGCGGCGCTCGGGATCGAGGCGCCGGAGGAGACCCCCCGCGCGACCGACGAGGCGAACCTGCGCGCGATGAGCGACATGATCCTGGCGCTCGAGCGCCACGGCCACACCTACCGCCGCGACGGGTCGATCTACTTCAAGATCTCGACGCTGCCTGGCTACGGCCGGCTGGCGCGCCTCGACCACGACGGGCTGCAGGAGGGCGCGCGCGTCGACTCCGACGAGTACTCCAAGGACGACCCGCGCGACTTCGTGCTCTGGAAGGCCGGGCGCCCGGGCGAACCGTCGTGGGACTTCGGCACCGGCCCGGGGCGTCCCGGGTGGCATATCGAGTGCTCGGCCATGGCGCTCCGGCTGCTCGGCGAGCCGCCGATCGACCTTCATGCCGGCGGCGTCGATCTGATCTTTCCGCACCACGAGAACGAGATCGCGCAGAGCGAAGGGGCGACGAAGCAGCCGTTCGCGCGCGTCTGGATGCACGTCGAGCACCTGTTCGTCGAGCACGAGAAGATGTCGAAGTCGCTCGGCAACGTCTACACGCTCGCCGACGTCACCGCGCGCGGGCACCGGCCGTCGGCGCTGCGGTATCTGCTGCTCTCCGCGCACTACCGCAAACAGCTCAACTTCACCTGGACCGGTATGGACCAGGCGGAGGAGGCGCTGCGCCGCCTGGTCGACTTCCTGGCGCGGCTCGACACCGTGGACGGGGGGAGGGCCGCGCGGGCGCCTGAAGGTGCCCCAGGCGCGGCCCCCTCGGCGCAGCCGTCCGTGCTGCCGGTGGTCGAGCAGGCCCGGCACGCGTTCCGGTCGGCGCTCGGCGACGATCTCAACACCGCGGCGGCGCTCGCGGCCATCTTCGACCTGGTCCGGGATGTGAATGCAGCCATCGATGCCCGGGCGCTGACGGCCACCGACGCGGCGGCCGTCCGGCGGACGATCGAGGAGTGCGACCGGGTGCTGGGGGTCATCAGCCTCCGGCAGGCGGAAGACGCGCGTCCGCCGGTCCCGGTGGAGGACATCGAGCGGTTGGTCCAGGAGCGCCAGGCGGCGCGGCAGCGGCGCGATTTCGCCGCCGCCGACCGCATCCGGCAGGAGCTGGCCGACCGCGGCATCCTGCTCGAGGACAATCCCGGCGGCACGCGCTGGAAGACGAAATGAGCACGGTGACCCGGACCACGCCGACCAACGCCCCGCGCCTCGTCACGGAGCTGCCCGGTCCGAAGGCCCGGGCGATCATCGAGCGCGACGCCCGCGTAGTGTCGCCGTCGTACACCCGCGACTACCCGCTCGTGATCGCGCGCGGCGAGGGCGCCGTGGTCGAGGACGTCGACGGCAATCTCTTCCTCGACTGTACGGCCGGCATCGCGGTGAACGCGACGGGCCACGCCCATCCTGCGGTCGTCGAGGCCATCGTGGATCAGGCGCGCCGGTTCCTGCACATGTCGGGGACCGACTTCTACTACGAGCCGCAGGTGCGCCTGGCCGAGGAGCTGTCGGGCATCGCGCCGATGCCCGGGCCGCACCGGTCGTTCTTCGGCAACTCGGGGACCGAGGCGAACGAGGCGGCGCTCAAGCTGGCGCGGCATCACACGACGCGCCCCAGTCTCATTGCGTTCTACGGCGCGTTTCACGGCCGCTCGATGGGGTCGCTGGCGGCGACGGCGAGCAAGGTGGTCCAGCGCCGGGGCTTCGCGCCGATGCTGCCGGGCGTCTATCACGCGCCCTATCCGGATCCGTATCGATTCAGCGGATCCCCGGAGGCGTGCGCGGCCGCGAGCATCCGGTTCATCGAGGAGCAGCTCTTCGTCCACGTGCTGCCGCCGGACGAGGTGGCCGCGGTCATCGTCGAGCCGATCCAGGGCGAAGGGGGCTACATCGTCCCGCCCGACGCGTTCCTGCAGGAGCTGCGGGCGCTGGCCGACCGCTACGGCATCCTCCTCATCGTCGACGAGGTGCAGTCGGGCATGGGGCGGACCGGACGGATGTTCGCGATCGAGCACGCCGGCGTCGAGCCCGACATCGTCACGATCGGCAAGGGGATCGCCTCGGGGCTGCCGCTCGGCGTCGCGACCGCCCGGTCGGCGATCATGTCGTGGCCGGCCGGCGCGCACGCGAGCACGTTTGGCGGCAACCCCGTGGCGTGCGCCGCGGCGCTCGCGACGATCCGGCTGCTGCGCGAGGGGCTCCTGCGCAACGCCGCGGAGGTGGGCGCCCATATGAAGGCGGGGCTCGAGGCGCTGCAGGAGAAGCACCCGATCATCGGCCAGGTGCGCGGCTGCGGGCTCATGATCGGCCTCGAACTCGTGCGCGATCGCCAGACGAAGGCGCGCGCGACGACGGAACGGAACGCGCTGGTGCAGGAGTGCTTCCGGCGCGGGCTGCTGGTGCTCGGCGCCGGGCGCAACGCCGTGCGGCTGTCGCCGCCGCTGGTGCTCACCAGACAGCAGGCCGACACGGCCGTCGAGATCCTGGATCAGGCGCTCACGGCGGTTGGACGGCCGGTCTGAGCCACCAGGCCGCGACCCCTCGAAAGACCTCGGAGAAATCGCAGAATTCGCGATCGCGGCGCGCGTCGGGCGACTGGTCCGGAATATGCGTGCAGGTGGAGGGCCGTGGCCGATCCTCGGCACTCCCTCGGCAAAATGGGCGAAGATCTCGCGTGCGGCGAGCTGCGCCGGCGCGGGTACGCCATTCTTGCCCGCCGCTACCGCACCCGATTCGGCGAAATCGACATCGTGGCGCGCGATGGCCCGACCGTCGTCTTCGTCGAGGTGAAGGCGCGGCGCGACGAGACGTTCGGGGGCGGCGGCGCGGCGGTGACCGCGTGGAAGCAGCAGCGCATCGTGCGGATGGCGACCGACTATCTGGCGCGGCACGGGCTGCTCGAGGCGCCGTGCCGGCTCGACGTGGTGACGGTCCAGCTCGAGACCGGCCGCCCGCGGATCGAGGTCGTCACGCACGCGTTCACGGCGTGAATCGAGTCGTATGAGCGAACTTCGCAAGGATCCGATCACCGGACGCTGGGTGATTATCTCCACCGAGCGGCGCAAGCGTCCGACCGACTTCCGGCTCGAGTCGGTCTCGCTGCCGGCGGGCCCCACCGATTCGTGTCCGTTCTGCGAGGGGCACGAGGAGATGACGCAGAAAGAGCTCCTGGCGTTCGGGCGCAACGGCTCCCCGGCCAATGGACCCGGGTGGACGCTGCGCGTCGTGCCGAATCAGTTTCCCGTGCTGCGCGTCGAAGGGACGCTCGATCGGCAGGGCGAGGGGATCTTCGACCGGATGAACGGGATCGGCGCGCACGAGGTGGTCGTCGAGACGCCGCGGCACGGCGACACGCTGGCGACGCTCGACGAGGACGCGGTGGAGCAGGTGCTGTGGGCCTGCCGGGAGCGCGTGCTCGATCTCAAGCGGGATCTCCGCTTCCGCTACATGATCATCTTCAAGAATCACGGCCCGGCCGCCGGCGCCTCGCTCGACCACTCGCACACGCAGCTCATCGCGCTCCCGATCGTGCCGCGCGACGTCCGCGACGAGGTGGACGGCGCCCGGGCGCATTACGAGGCGAAGGAGCGGTGCGTCTTCTGTGACATCCTGCGCCAGGAAGCCGCGGACGGCCGGCGGCTCATCGCCGAGAACGCGGACGTGGTCGCGCTGGCGCCGTACGCGCCGCGCTTTCCGTTCGAGACGTGGATTCTGCCGCGGCGGCACCAGGCGGTCTTCGAGGAGGCGCCGCGGCACGAGTACCGGTCGCTGGCCCGGCTGCTCGGCGACGTGCTGCGGCGGATGAACAAGGCGCTCAGGCAGCCGCCGTACAACCTGCTCATTCACAGCGCGCCGGTCGTCGAGCCCGCGGGCGACTACTACCACTGGCACGTGGAGATCATTCCGAAGCTGACGAAGGTGGCCGGCTTCGAGTGGGCCACCGGCTTCTACCTGAACCCCACCGCGCCCGAGGAAGCCGCGCAGGTGCTGCGCGACGCGCGCCCGTAGCGCCTCGTCCGTGGCGTCCGGCGTCAGCCGGACCTCAGAAGCTGTACCCGAGCGTCACCGCGAACGTCCGATCTGTCTGCCGCCGTCCGGCGGCAGGCGAGCGGTCGGAGTCGAGGTCGTGCCGGATGGTCGTGATGAAGCCGGCCGCCAGCATGAACCGCACGCCGTTCTGCGTCTTCACGAAGAGGTTGTCGGTGCCGGTGACACCCACGTAGGTGTCGTGCTCGTGAAACAGCTCCACGCGATCGGGCAGCAGAAACACGCTGAGCGTGGCCGACTCGCGGCCCGCGGCGTAGCGGTCGCCCGGCTGCCCTCCGAGATTCTCGTTGACGAAGCCGAGACCCGTATCGGCGGTGAGCGTGACGCGCGGGGCGTCGATCACCTGGTAGCCGACGCCGGCGCCGAGGGCCGTGCGGAGCTGGAGGTCGCGGAACTGGTCGCTCGTGAGGATGGTGTTGGCGTTGAGGAAGAGCTTCGGCGTGACGAACCGGTCGTACTTGATGCCCGTGCTCCAGCTGCGCGCCGATTCCACGCCCTGGTCGTCGGCGCGCGTGATGGCGGCGGTGGCGGTATAGCGGTGGTCGCCGGCGCGGGCGGTGAGGTTGCCGTCGAGGCGCAGGCTGCTGACCTGCGTGTTGCCGCCCGTGTTGACCAGGCCGATGCTGGCCGTGCCGTCGATCGTCCGGAGCGAGTCCGGCACGGCGAGCGCCGTGATGTCGGCCAGGGCGGCCGTCTCGCCCGACGCCAGCGCGGCGCGGCCCGGCTCGGCGGCGTCGATCTGGGCCTGCACGGGCGGGCGGCCGTTGAGGGTGATGAGCACCGGCGCGTCCGTCGCGATCCGGACGACGTCGCCCCAGGCGATCTTGAGACTCGCCGTGCGCCGTGGCGAACGTCAGCGTGCCGCCCGCGAGCTCCTGGACGTTGCCGGAGATCCGGTCGCCGTTGCCCAGCTCGACCTGATCGGCGTACGCCGGCGTCGCCGCGACCGGCAGAAGCCAGACGAGGGCGCGGAGGATGCGCAGGCTGCAGCGGGAGGTCACCCCGCCAGTCTACCGGCGAGGCCGACGTGTGGCACCGCCGCGCTTTGCCGGGTCGGATCCCCTGTGGTACGCTAGACTTTCGTCGCGAGCGGGAATAACTCAGTGGTAGAGTGCGACCTTGCCAAGGTCGAAGTCGCGGGTTCGAATCCCGTTTCCCGCTCCAGCTTCTTCCTTCCGACTTCCTGATCGGCGCCGTCGCCAAGTGGTAAGGCAGAGGTCTGCAAAACCTCCATCTCCGGTTCAAATCCGGACGGCGCCTCCATCCTTAACCAGCCAGTTTCCTAGCACTTGCGGACTCCGGCTCGTTGTCCGCTTTTTCCGACTTGGGAACAGTTGGGAACAACTGGCGTTCGAGCTGCTCAATGGCCGTACGATGCGACGCATCGACGACGTGCGTGTAGATGTTGAGCGTCGTCTGGATGCTCGCGTGCCCGAGCTGCTCCTGCGCGATCTTCACTGGAACGCGGAGATCGTTGAGGAGCGACGAGTGAATGTGGCGGAACTGATGCCACGTTACCCGCCCGAGCCCCGCACGTTCCGCGGCCGGCTGTAGCACGCGCTGCAGCAGCTTCGACTCGCGGAGAGGTTCGCCCGACTTGTTCGGGAAGACGAGGTCGTCGTCTCCCTTGCGCGTCGATCGATCGCGATGGGCTTTCAGCGACGTCACGGCGCGCGGCCCGAGCGGAATCGTCCGCCTGGACTTGTGCGTCTTGGGCCGCTGCAGCTGACCTTCGTAGACCGATTCGCGAACCGCCAACGTTCCGACCTCCAGATCGAGCGCCCGCCACCGCACCGCCAGCAGCTCTCCGATTCGCAAGCCCGTCGCCGCGATCAGCTCGACCATCGTCCGGTACGGCTCGTCGACTTCGTTCAGGAGTTTGACGAAGTCATCGCCGGCGATGATTGCCGGCGCCTCACGCGCCGCCTGTTGCGGGAACTTCACCCCGCGTGCAGGATTGACCGTGAGGTAGCCGTACTCGACCGCTGTCTCGAGGATGCCGGACAGCAGCGTCCACGCGTTGCGGACCGTTTGCCATCCGAGCTGCTGCCGGAACCTGTCGGCGACGAACTGCTGCACATCGAGCTTGCCGATGTCCCGTAGCCGCCACTCGCGCCAGTAGGGGAGCAGGTGCTTCCTGAGGACGTTCTTGTAGCCGTGCTGCGTCGACAGCTTCAGAGTCGGCAGCACGAGCGCCGACCATTGCGTCTCCGCGAACACTCCGAACGACATCGACGCCTCCGGTTTCGTCGTCCCCTGGTTGACCGGCCGGATGTGCTCTTCAAGTCTCGTCAGCGCGTCGCGCCTCGTCGGCAGATCGGCCACCGTGCCGAGGACCACCGAACGATGCAATCGACCGAGCTGTCCACCTTCGAGCAACACGTCCTCCCGCCAGCGCGCCACCCAGACCTTGCGGCGCTTCCCGCGCTTGAACAAACAGCCTGCCTGATACCGTCTTCGAGCCACCTTATGCCTCCTCCCACGGAGTGGCTCGTCTTGCCTTCTGTGGCCTCACGGTAGCGCGCTGAGGAGGCATCGTCAACGTCGTCTCGCCGCGTTGCGCGGCGCCTGGCGCTTGGCGTCGATGTACGCGCGGAGGTCTGTCCGATCGAAGCGCAGGTACTTGCCGAGCTTTACGAACGGCAAGCGGTCCTCGGCGTCGTCGCGCGTGTGCTCGTAGACCCATGAGAGGGCGGGGGTCGCTCCTGCCCGCGCAACGTTCGAGCAACTACAGATCTCGTGCAACAATTGCGCGCGAATCCGCTCATTTCCCTGATGCGATCTCGACAAGGATTTGCTGGCGCCGCGCGGATATTGGGTTCACGCGTGAATCATGGGAACCGTTGACGTTCTAGATTGCGCGAACTTGGACAGCGCGATCCAGTCGCTGGCAGGCCTATTTGGTGCGTCGGAGTCCGAGTTCAGAGAGAAAATTCTGAAACTTGAGATCAACTTCGACCACGACACGCTGCCACCAGAAGCACAGATACATGCCGGCCTTGGCTTCGATGACTACACAAGGCTTCCCGTGGCGAATCGCACGAAATGGTTTCACGGCACACGCGCACAGTCTGGGGCCGACTTTGCGGAAGGGTTACTGCCGACACGGGAAGCTTTCGAGCACCTGTTGCCGACGCTCGGAGCAATCGCCAAACAATGGATTTCAGAGGGTGATTGGTTCGACTACGTGAGCGGTCTCGATTCGTCCGATCGACAGTACGCGAGGATCGTCCGCAAGAAGCGCCGCCAAACGATTGATCGTGGGCCGTTCGCTTTTCTGGTGAGAGATCTCGTTGTGACCGCAGACTCCATGCCGCAGAAGCCTTATCAAGAACGCGGCTCGGAGATCCTCGAACTTGTATGCTGGGATTTCGAGGAAGTCTTCGGCCGACCCTTGCTCGAGAAGTACTTGCAGTCGACGCGATCGTGCTTGGTAGTGTTTGCAGAACCGAAGTGTGAACCACACTACGTCCGGGCCGCGTTGACGTACGTGTATTACGCGCTGCACGACCTAGGGTTTTCCATTCAGTGCAACACGAACTTCGACGGACAGGGGGTACCGGTTCCCCCGGAATGGATTGATCGAATCGAATGGCTCTAATTGAGACGATCCAATGCGAAGTTCGCTACGTTTCGCGAGCGAGGTAGCCGGCAGGAGTCACGATTGCGATGCCGCGGAAAGGAGTCAGATTTAGTAGGTCGCGATCGCCAGTCACAATCACGTCCGCGCGGCCGTTGACGGCAGCTTCGAGGAACTTGTCATCCTTCGGGTCACGACACGCGCGAATTGCCTGCAAGACATCGATGATTTCCACAAGCGATGCGACCCGTTCCATCAGCGCGTCGCGTCGCTCCCGACGGACGTACCGATCGAACTTTGGCGAATGGAGTTTCTGGATCAGTTCGCGGAGCGTTTCCAGCGTTGCGACGAGCTGCGCCGTTGTGACCGCCTTTTCAACAGCGTGAGCGGGTGTTGATTCCGTCGAGAGTAGGCCGCTAATTAGGACGTTGGTGTCGATGACAACCCGCTCACGCGTCATCGTTGGCGAGCAGCTCGTTCAATCGTTCTTCGGTGAGACCGTTCGCCGCAGCTTCAGACGCAACCTGCTTGCGAAGCTCAAGAAACGCCTGGATGTTGCCGGACCGAAGGCGTTCGTAGTCCGCCATCGACAGCACGACGGCGATATCGCGGTCCTGGCGTCGAATCACGACGGGTTCGCGCTGGGCGTCGTCGAGGATTGCCCCTAGACGGTTCTTGGCCTCAGTGGCAGGGACGGTTTTCAAATTAGGGTTCTCCTGCGGGCTATTTTAGCTATTATAGCCATGCGGGGCAATTCCAGGCTAACGAGGTGCTTTCGAGATTATTGCGGCACGCCACGTTCCGACGGTGGTTCGACCTCATCGTGTACGCGGTCGTGGCGGCGTTCGTGTTTGAGATCTTGCTGCCCATCGGCATCCGAGTCAGCAAGAGAGTGCCCCTTCTCGACGCATATGCCCCGTGGCTACTGCTCATTGGCTGCTACGGCCTGATTTTCGCGGTCGCCTTCATCGCCTGCGAAGCTATTCGCATTCGCTCGGGTCATTGGCGGTACTCGCACCGTTACCCGCCGCTATGGGTTGCTGTCGTTCTGACTCTCGTCCTCGCCGTGTTCGCCGCACGCGGGCCTGCCTCAATTCGTCCTTTATCCGGCGTGCCTGATTGGACCGATTGGTTCGTGCTCTTGCCGACGTGTTTGACGGTTCTGGCCGCGATGGCGCTGCGGCAAATTCCTTGGGCAGACAAACGCAGGAGGAGCGCTTCAAACGCGAACCCGGACAAATGGGATTGGAAGACTTTCGAGAAATGGTTCAGGACGGAAGAGCCTGCGGAACTCGATTACTTCGACCACAGCCCCGTTTCGGCCCGAATCGCTCAGACTCTCTTAGACGAATCGCGCGATCAATCGGTTGCGTTGCTCGGTCCATTCGGAAGCGGGAAGACCACCATTCTTGAACGCGCGAGAACTCAACTAGAGGATTCGGATAGTCCCGTCATCATCATCGCTGACTTCAATGCTTGGGCGATCGCTGACCCGGCCGACGCCCCCCGGGTTGCGCTTGAGCGAATCGTGGATGCGTTGGGACGAATCATCGATGTCCAGAGATTCCGCGCTCTACCCACGACCTATCAAAAGCTGATAGCGGCAGAACCATCGGGAACGCTCGCGAAGCTCGTCGGCGCTGACTCGACTGGCGAACCGCTTGCCAGCTTGAGCCGATTCTTCAAGCGCTGAACGTGCGAGTCGTCATGTTCGTTGAAGATGCGGATCGAGCGGGAGTAGGGTTACCCGTCACTTGGAGCGTTTCTTGTCGAGCCTTCGGGAGGTGAAGCGACTCTCCTTCGTCCTCTCGATCGACGGCTCAAAAGGGGCGACATTCGATTATCGGAAATTGTGCGACGTCATCGAGCTTGTTCCAGAACTCGATGCCGAGGATGTATTCGACGTTCTTTCATTTGCGTATCGTCACTGGATGACCGACGTCCCATTCATCGATCCACGCGATGAGAGCAAGCGAAAAAGTCGCCTGAACTTGGACGAGCCCGCCAATGAACTACTGAAGTATTTCCGCCGAAGAACCGGCGACTCGCCGGCGGACGCTCTTACGACTTTGCTCCGTTCGCCGAGGCGGTTGAAGCACCTCCTTCGGCGAGTCGATCGACTGTGGGCCGACTTGAGAGGCGAAGTCGACCTTGACGATGTGATTGTTCTCGCCGCCCTACGCGACTTGGACGATCGAGCGGTGTTCAACTTCCTAGTCGAGAACATTGATCCGGCTCGCGAAAAGCCTGAAGGGGAGCTTGATAGCACCAAGGTAGTCAAGAACGCTTGGAAGAGCCTCGTCGAACGAACGACTGACAGCGATGCCGTGCAGCGCCTTGTCAACGTCCTCGGTATCAGGCAGCTTACGACCGACGCTCTAGGCAGAAGTGAAGATGCGATTCAAGGCGCGTACAACTCTGAGCCGGACTACTTCCGGCGGATTCTTGCTGAGCAGTTGGCACCAGGCGAAGTCCGTGATCAAACCGTGCTGTCGGACATCGACCACTGGAAACGGGAGCGACAAGGCCCAATGTTCGCGAGCCTTCTGGCGGCGACTGACGATTCCAAGTCCTACGTGGAAAGGTGGGAGTACTTCTCGGACCGCATCACGGATGAGGAGTTGCTCGAGCTCGCTGACTCGCTTATTGGCGCCGTTGCGAACGCGTTGGGAGCGGCCGCAACGATGGAAACGCAACCCGCATTGCTCGCCGTGTGGCGACGAATCAATCGGCGGATTGTCAGACGACCTGAATCAGTTGATTGGCTGAGCGATCACATCGGGCGCGTTATGCCGATCAGTCTTCGATTGGCCACGGACCTCCTGTACTACTATGGGAATGAGCGCTCAGGTATCTTGCCCCATGGCAGTTGGGCTGCCGTTAGGCGGAGGATGCTCGACGCTGCCGCAACTGCATTTGTCGACGCCGCGGCGTTGATGCGTGCGATCGCCGACGGCGGCGACAGGATGCGCTACGCACTACTTCATTTTGTTCGCCCACCTGATCATCGGGCCGATCCAATTGACATTCAGCCTCAAGATCGCGCCTGGTTGGCGCCAATGTTGGTCGAGGCGGCGCGACGGCAGCCAAGCCTAGTGATTCCAAACGCTATCCACATGTTTGGTGATTCCGACACGTGGTGGCAACTCGAGTCCGATGAGGAGAGTCGACTTCGAAAGGCATATCAGCTCCGGCGCGATCAAATGCATGCGGTCCTCGGAGACCATGTCGTTGAGATGCTCGAAATAATCAGAGCGCATCAACCCGCTGACGACGCTGGTCGCAGCGCGGCTAAGCAAGCTGAGACTTGGCTCGTCGAGATCAGAAGCGAATTACTCACCCGTTTGCATTCTCTTCTAGCTGCAGAGTTGACGCTGCGCGATGCCGCGAGCGCCGACGGCGCGCTTTTTACCTCCTAAATGGGACAGCCTCGAGCGGCCGCCAATCCCTATGACATCCCTCTGCGCGCAGGCTTCACACAGTGGGTCTTGCTTAACGGGGTGATGTTCCAGTTCGAAACTCATTACAAGCACCGTGTCGCAGAAATCGAACGGGCCCTCAAGAGCCAGCGCGGGCCGACGCGGTTGCTTGCCGCCGCATCGCTGTTGATTGAAGATCCAACGTTTTGGCCCGTCGATCGGTGGGCACGTCCATTCCCAATCGGCGGACACTTCAAAAGAGGCCGACGCTTTCTCACGGCACTTCACGAGTCAATGGCCCGAGAAGCGGCTTGGACCGTTGCGCAAGCCTTCGAGGCTTTCGAAACGTTCTTGAAAGACTTTTCGGCCGTCTATCTCAAGCGAAACCCCGCGCAGTTGAGCAGTCTCGTGTGGACAAAGCGGCGTCGGAAGACGGCAAGTGTCAAGCCACGAACACGTCACCTTCGTGACTATCGCGATTTCGTGCGGTCCGAATTTCGTGGGGCTGACGATTTGGCGAAGAGGCTGCGAGAGTCTGTCCCAGGGATTGCTCTGGCCGAGCAGAAGGACGTGAACGTTTACCTCTTAGATTTCGTTGAGTGGTCCGCCGTTGTTACCGAGGCGCGGCACGCCGTCGTGCATGCTGGTGGAGTGCTGTCGCCTGCGCAATTGAAGAGACTTGGCCCTGCAAGGATAGGGTTGCTCAGGAAGCATTTTCCTGGGCGCCAAACCGCGTCAGGGTACCGATTGACTCTTGGTGCGGAGGATGCGCGAAAAGCGGTCCAGACGTTCGCAGCCTACGCGCTGCTGATGTACAAGGAAACGTCGCTACGAGAAGAGCTAGATTCTGAATCTTTCAAGCGGAGAGGCAGGATTCGGCTCTTCTGAACGTCTCCGAATCTGGGAACAACTTAGGAACAGAACCCACCGAAAATGGGGTAAAACGACGATCAGGGCCGACCAGAAGGCAAGACGAGACAACTACTTAACGATCGCCGACCCTGTCTGCAAAACCTCCATCTCCGGTTCAAATCCGGACGGCGCCTCCAATCCATTTTCCAGGTCGTTCCCTGAAGTTTTCGTCAGCGATCGCCGTGGCGCCCCGCGCGCTCGAGTCTCCGGCGGCGCTCGGTTGCTGACGAAGAATTCAGGAACTCTTCAGGTTCATCCTCGCCGAGCTTCGATAGACTCCCGACCCACGAGGAGGCCCATGATGGCATTCCGTGCGTCGGCTGGTGTTCTCGCGGTGGCCCTGACGGTCGGAGCGTCCGCGGTGCAGGGGCACGCGCAGACGACGGGCGCTGGCGATGGGTTTCCCGTGACGGTCGAGAACTGCGGCGTCTCGACGACCTACACGGAGCCCCCGCGGCGCGTCGTGACGATGAACCAGGCGGCGACGGAGCTGCTCCTGGAGCTTGGCCTCCAGGATCGCCTGGTCGGCACGGCGTATCTCGACGACGAGATCCTCCCCAGGCTCGGTGCGGCGTACGGGCAGGTGCCCGTGCTGTCGCGGACGTATCCCTCGCGTGAGGAGCTGCTGGCGACCCGGCCGGACCTGGTGTTTGCCGCTTACGCGAGCGCGTTCCGCGAGGAGGGCGTGGGTCCGCGCCAGGACCTCGGCATCGTCTCCTACCTCAAGCCGTCGGGCTGCCCCGGGCGCGGCCGCGACCCGGTCTCGATCGACACGCTGTATCGCGAGATCCGCGACATCGGCCGGATCTTCGGCATCCAGCCGCGCGCCGAGCAGCTCATCGCGTCCTACGAAGCCGACCTTCGCGCGGTCCGCGCGCGCCTCTCGACGGTCCCGTACCCGCCCACGGTGTTCTGGTACGACGCCGGCAGCCCGCCCTCCGCGGGCGCGTGCTGCGGGATGCCCAACGAAATTCTGCGCCTGGTGGGCGCCCAGAACGTGTTCGACGACAAGCCGGGCTCATGGACCGCCGTGCCCTGGAAGGACGTCATCGACCGGAACCCCGAGGTCATCGTCCTCGTCGACTCGCCCTGGTCGCCCGCGTCCGACAAGGCCCGCCGGCTGCAAGCGAATCCCGACTACGCGCTGATCCAGGCGGTCTGGCGCCAGCGGTTCGTGACCATCGACTTCAGCAGCACCACCCCCGGCATTCGCACCGTGGCGGCCGTGCGCCGTCTGGCGGAAGCGCTCTATCCGGAGCGGTTCCCCGGGGCGGAAGTCGCCGTCTCCGCGCCGGCAACGCGTATCCCGTAAAGCGCGATGGGGCGCGCGGCGGTCGGTTCGCACTCCGCCGGACCGTGTCCGGCGCGCAGACCTGCCCTCGTCCCGCGTGCGGTCCCCGGCACATCGCACGAATCCGATCGAACGTCGACGGAGACACGATGACGACATCTCTCAGACCCGTCTTCAACGTCTTCATGACTCTCATCATCGTCACAGCTGCGCGCGGCGCAGGTGTGGCGCAGACCGTCGATGCCGATCGTGGGCAGCTCACCGTCTCGGTCGCCGACTCGACCGGGGCCACGGTCGCCGACGCGCTGGTGGTTGTGACGCGTGGCGCCGAGCGCCGAACGATGACCACCGGCGACGATGGCAGGGCGCAGTTCGTGAACCTCGCCGCTGGAGACTGGACGGTGACCGTGACCCGCGACGGATTCGCACGCTGGCAGCGGGTCGTCAGCGTCGCCACCGGGCTCGTCGACATGCCGGTCGGCCTGGTTGTCGCCGGCTTCTCGGAGACCGTCCAGGTGGAGACCGAGGTGCGCGAGCCGACGCAGATCCCGCTGAACGCGCCGGCCACTGGAGGATCCCGCCTCGACATTCCGGTGCGCGATCTGCCGGCGAGCCTGTACATCGTGAACCAGGAGCTGATCCAGGAGCGCGGCGCCCGGTCGGTGGCGGAAGTGGTGCAGCTCGCCGTCGGGATGCAGGCCACCGTCAACGTCGGCTCGATCCCGGCCTATGCGACGCGAGGATGGGACGACAACAGCGTCTCGATCATGCGCGACGGCATCCGGCAGAACACCCGTTCGCAGAGCAGCCGTCCGGTGGATGCGTTTCTCCTCGAGCGGGTCGAGGTGCTGAAAGGGCCGGCCTCCCTGCTGTATGGCGAAGGCGCGATCGGCGGCGCCGTGAACATGGTGTCGAAGTCGCCCATCTCGCAGAGGAGCGCGACGGGGCTGCTGGCGTTCGGAAGCTTCGGCGAGTACCGCGCCGGCGCCGGCATCAGCGTGCCGCTGCGGCGGAATCTGTTCGCGCGCGTGGACGTCTCCCAGGCGGGGTCGGACGGGTACGTCGGACACTCGCCGCAGAAGCTCGTTGCGGGCCAGGCCAGCGTGCGGTGGCTGCCGACGAGCGATATCAGCCTGAAGGCGAGCGGCACCTATACCTACGACGACACGTCGGCGTATTACGCGACGCCGTTCATCAACGGCGGCTTCGACCGGCGCACGCTCGACTTCAACTACAACATCGAGGACCGGCTGACCAAGTCGCACAATCGATGGGGGCAGCTGGAGGCGGACATCCTGCTCCGCGGCGGGTGGAAGCTGCACAACCAGCTCTTCGTGGCGACGCACAAGCTCGATTGGCGCAACTTCGAGGGATATACCTACAACGCGGCGCTGAACACGGTCGACGTCACGTCGTACTTCTTGATCTGGCGCGACGACCTCCTCGTGGGCGAACGGGTGAACGCGCGCAACACGTTTACCGTGGGCGGCCGGACGCTCCACGTCACCCTCGGCGGCGAGCTGCAGCGCAATGACATGGAGCGGGCCGGCAACCCGGTGCCGAACACCCCGACCTACACGATCACGCGGCGGCTGGATCCGTTCAACCCGCAGCCGCACTTCGATCCGGGTCTGCCGTACGTGCGCCAGCGGGACGTCCTGGTCAACACCAGGGGCGTCTTCGCCGAGAGCGCCTTCGACCTCACGGATCGCCTGAAGCTGGTCACCGGCCTTCGCTGGGAGCAGATCGGGCTCGACTACACCCCGTTTCCCTCGCTCGTGACGGCCAGCCGCGACTATCACCCGACGACGGGCCGTCTCGGAGGGGTCTTCCAGATCACGCCCAGCGCGAATGTGTATGCGAGCTACAGCCGCGCCGTGGAACCGACGGTGCAGCTGGTGAGCCTCGACGGATCGCAGCAGCAGTTCAGCCTGGTACCGGCGCGGCAGCTCGAGATCGGGGCGAAGGGCGGCGCCTTCGACGGCCGGCTCGACGGGACGTTCGCGTACTTCGCGATCCAGAAGCGCGACATCCTGATCACCTCGCTCATCGACGGCATCCGCACGAACCAGCAGGTGGGGCAGCAGACGAGCCGCGGCATCGAGCTGGCGCTCCTGGCGCGGCCGACCGCCTCCCTGACGATCGCGGGAGACGTCGCGGTGACGGGCGCGAACTTCGACGACTTCATCGAGATCGTCAACAACATGAACGTCTCCCGGACGGGCAATACGCCGCGCAACGTGCCGCGGGCCATCTGGAACATCTCGCCCACGCAGCGGCTGGGCCGCTTCGACCTCACCGCAACGGTGCGCCAGGTCGGGAAGCGCTGGGGCGATCATGCCAACACGCGGCTCGTCGACGCGTACTCGACGGCGGAGGCGGCGGTGGGCTACTACGTTCGCAGGGGCTCGCGCGTGCGGCTGCGCATGCGGAACGTGACCGACGGCGTCTACACGCAGCAGGCGACGAGCGCCACCGCCGCCCGGCTGGAGGCGCCGCGCTCGGTCGATCTGACCTTCACCACCGACCTCGCGGGATTCTGATGCGCTACCGCAAGCTGCTCGACTGGCGGAAGGCCCTCATCTACACCCACCGTTGGCTCGGCATCGCCCTGACGGTGGTGTTCCTGATCTGGTTCGTGTCCGGCATCGTCTTCATGTATGTCGGCATGCCGGTGCTGCCCGCCGAGGAGCGGCTGCGGCGGATGGAGCCGCTTGACCTCGCGGCCCTGCGCGTCACGCCGGCGCAGGCCGCGGCCAGCGTCGGGATGTCGCCGACTCGCGTCCGGATCGCGATGGACGCGGGCCGACCCGTCTACCGCCTGCACGACGGCGGCGCCTGGTGGATGGTCTATGCCGACACCGGCGACGTCCGGGCCGGCATGAGCGCGGACGAGGCCATGGCGCTCATGCGCCGATACGTGCCCGAGCACGCGGCCACGCTCGACTACGAGCGCCTGCTCACCGATTCGGATCAGTGGACGCTGCAGCAGATCATCCGGAACCAGATGCCGATGCACCGCATCGCGCTCGGTGACGAGGCGGGCACGGAGTACTACGTGTCGGAGAGATCCGGCGAGCCGGTCATCCGCACGACGAGGAGCGGGCGCGTCTGGGGGTACCTGAGCGCCGTGCTCCACTGGCTGTACTTCACGCCGCTGCGCCGCCACGGCGCCTTCTGGAACAGCTTCGTCGTCTGGTCGTCGCTCATCGGGACCGTCATGTGCGGCCTGGGCATCGCGATCGGCATCTGGCGGTTCTCGCTGTCGGGGCGCTTTCGCCTGAAGCGCGTGCCCTCGCATTCGCCGTACGCCGGCTGGATGAAGTGGCATCACTACGTCGGGCTGATCTTCGGCTTCTTCACCTGCATGTGGGCGTTCAGCGGAGCGCTGTCGCTCAGCCCGTTCGACTTCCTCCGGGCGAGCCCGGCCACCCAGGCGTACCGCGAGGCGGCGACCGGCGGGCCGATCGATCTCGCGCCGCTGACCGTCGAACGGCTCCAGGCGGTGGCGGCCGCGGTCGGTCGATCGTGGACGCCAAAGGAGCTGGACTTCTTCCAGTTTCGGGGCGAGCCGTACTTCATCGCGTATGCGCCGCCGGCGCCCTCGGAAGCGCCGCCGTGGAGAAACTCCGACATCGCGGCGGCCACCAGCCTCGTCATCGATCGCGACCACGTGCTCGTGTCGGCGCTGCGGCCCGAGGCGGGGACCTTTCGGACCTTCGAGCAGGAACGCATGTGGGAGGTGGCGAAGGCCGCCATGCCCGGCGTGCCGATGCGGGACGCCGTCTGGCTCGACGAGTACGATGCGTACTATTACAGTCAGAAGGGCCTGCGGCCGCTGCCGGTGCTGCGCATCCGCTACGACGATCCGCAGCAGACCTGGCTGTACCTCGATCCCCAGCACGGCGTGATCGCCTCGCGGCTCGAGCGCGCCAGCCGCTGGAACCGGTGGCTGTATCACGGCTTCCACAGCCTCGACTTTCCCTTCATGTACTACAAGCGCCCGCTCTGGGACCTCGTCGTGATCCTGCTGAGTATCGGAGGGATTGCGGCGAGCGTGACCTCCGCGTGGCCGGCGTGGCGCCGCCTCGCCCGGCACACGGCCGCGTTCGTGCGATGGGCGGCGCCAGTTGCTCGGGTACACGCCCGGATCGGCGCCCCGCCGGACGCGTCGTCGTCCGGCCGTTCGGCGGACAGGGTGTCGGCGGACGCCTGATGGCCCCGATCCATATGGCAAGCCCGCGATTGACCAGTCGAATGCTTCCAGTTATCGTCATACGCATGCAGACGTTTCGGCATCGCCATGCGGCCGCGGCCGTCGCGCTGATGGTCGCGTCTCTGCTCACCGGCTGCGCGGCGCCGGCCCCCGAAGCGCCGCCGCCCGGGGACGCGCCGTACCGGCCCGTCGCATCGATCCGGGAAGTCATGAACAGCGTGATCGATCCGTCCATCGACATCGTGTGGAACTCGGTGGCGACCATCATCGACGACGGGCGCATGACCGATCGCGCCCCTGCCACCGACGAAGACTGGGCCGAGGTGCGCCGCCACGCGCTGATCGTCAGCGAAGCGGCCAACCTCCTGTTGATGCCCAGCCGTCCGGTGGCGCCGCCGGGCACGGGGGCCCTGGCGCCGGGCATCGAGCTGGAGCCCGAGGAGATTCGAGCGCTCATCGACAAGAATCGCGACGGCTGGAACTTCTACGTGCAGCAGCTCCAGGACGCCATGGCGCCGGCCCTCGCCGCGATCGAGGCGAAGGATTCGCAGGCGCTGTTCGACATCGGGGAGAAGATCGACACGACCTGCGAGAACTGCCACCAGGTGTTCTGGTTTCCGAACGCCGTGGCACCACCGGCTCGCTGACGCGCATCGGCGGTCGTGACGGGAGGCATCATGATGAAGACGAAGATCATCGTCGTCCTGCTCGCCGCGGGGGCTCTTTGGAGCGTGCGGTCGGCCCAGGCGCATCATCCGTTCGCGGCCGAGTACGACGTCAACAAGCCGCTGACGCTGACGGGGACCCTGGCCAGAATGGAGTGGGTGAACCCGCACGGCTGGATTTACATGGACGTCAAGCAGCCGGACGGCACCGTCAGACAGTGGACGGTCGAGACCTCGGCTCCGGGCCAGATGAGCCGACGCGGGCTGAAAAAGAACGACTTCGTCGACGGCATGCCCCTCGTGATCAAGGGGTATCAGAGCAGGAAGGATCCGACGCTCGCCAACGGCCGGACGCTGGTCCTGGCCGACGGACGCAGCTTCTACATCGGCGCGGTCGGCGGGCCGAACGACGGCGCCGATCGCTGAGGCACGGGATCCCGGCCTCGCGATGCCCTCGGTCGTCCCCGCCCTCGAGTGGCTGGAAGCGCTCGCCTGGACGACCGCGATCCGCGAGTCCACGTGGGGCTACCCGCTCGTCGAGACGGCGCACGTCGCCAGCATCGTCGCGTTCGCCGGCCTCGTGATCATGATGGATCTGCGCCTCGTCGGCCTGGCGTTCACCGACGCGCCGCCGATGCAGATCCAGCGGCGGCTGTTCCCGTGGCAGATGGCCGGGCTCGCCCTGAGCACGGCCACCGGCCTCCTCCTCTGCTGCGTGGATCCGCTGCGCTATTACGGCAACGTGTTCTTTCGCGTCAAGCTCGTGCTGCTGGCGCTCGCCGGGGTCAACGCGGCGGCGTTTCACCTGACGACCTACCGGAGGGCCGAGCGGTGGGAGGACGATCCGCAGATCACGGCGACCGCGCGGCTGGCTGCCGGCGTTTCGCTGGTGCTCTGGTCGGCGATCATCGTCTCGGGGCGGTTCATCGCCTTTAACTGGTTCGACTGAAGGCGCCGGGTGCTGCTGCTGCCGTTCCTGGAATGGTGCGAAGGGCTGGCGATGAGCCAGGCCTACCGCGAATCGCTGTGGCTGTTCGCGGCGACGCAGTCGTTGCACCTGGTGGCCGTCACGACGTTCGTCGGCGCGATTTCGATCGTCGACCTGCGCCTGCTCGGGTGGGGCCCGGTCCGTCAGCCGCGCGCCCGACTCGCGCGGAGCGCGCAGCGGATCCTGCTCTGGGCCGGCCTGGCCGTGCTGGCGACGGGCATCCCGCAGTTCACGGTCAATGCGCTGAGCTACTCCCGGTCTCCGGTCTTCGTCTTCAAGATGTGCCTTCTTGCGGCGGCGCTGGTCTTCACGGCCACGCTGCGCCGGCGAGTCGCGGTCGCCGACGAGGGGCGCCTGCCGTCGTGGGTGCCGAGGACGGTCGGCGCCGTGTCGCTCGCGCTCTGGATGGGCGTGACCATCACCGGCCGGCTGATCACCTTTTATGGGTGATCAGCCCGGCCTGTCGGACCTCAGAATTCCGGCGGCGGCGGGTCCCGCACTTCCATCGGTTCGCCGACCGGGTCTCCGCTGAACATGCGCGCTTCGGTGAAGAACCCTGACGCGTTGAGGATGATCCGCACGTCCTCTTTGCCGGTGTTCTTCCAGTACCAGCCGTGCAGGCCGGGGTACGGCGCGCGATAGGTGCCCTGGCCGCTGCTGGCCGCTCCTCGCATGAACGTCTCGGATGCCGAGATCGGCTTGCCCTCGGGGACGGTGTGGAAGTCCACGTCAACCGGCGCCGACGCCTTCCAGTTGAACACCATCATCGCGCCCGTTCTCAGATTGAACTTGTACTCGACGAACTGTTCCGGCCGGAGCAGGAACTCGATGGCGTCGACCTTGTAGGTCGTGTCGGTCGGGCTCAGCGGTCCGCCGGGCTTCGGCGCGATCGGCGGGCCTCCCGGCTGCCCGCCCGCCGGGTTCAAGGGCTGCTGGGTCTGGGCGAGACCCGCGACCGCGAGACCGAGCGGGTCGAATCCCGAGGCCGCGAGCAGCGAAACCGTGACGATCGCCGCGGACACGGTCCGGGTGACGGTTGTGTTCTGTGTCATGAGCGCATTATACGGACGTTCCGGTCCTCGAGTCGTCAGAACGTGTAGTCCGGCCAGCATCGATCCGGGGCCGTCTGGAACGGATCGTTGTCGAAGTCGAATCGCCATCCGCTGAACCGAGCCCCGTCCGACAGCGCTCCCGCGCCGCCCGCACGGCCGGCGGCCGGCCGCTGCCGCATCGCGCGGGGGTCGAGCATCTCGTCGATCTGGTCGCGCGCGTCCTCGAGGTGCAGCCGCGACGCGCGGTCCGTGGCCAGGGGGATCGCCGCCACGAGCTGTGCGCGCAGCGCCCGCAGCTCGCCCCGCAGCAGCGCGCGAACCTCCGCATCCGGGGGCGGGCCGCCATTGAGGCGGTTGTCGATCGTGTCGAGGTACGCGCGATGCGTGTTGCGGCGAAATGGATCGATCGGGCGGCCGGGCGTCGCCAGCTCCGACCAGATACCCGTACGAACGTCGCGCAGGAACTGCACCGGCGTATAGGCCGTCGCGCCGTCCAGCGCGGCCTGCTCGACGAGCCGCGCGAGTCGATCGGTCTGCAGGAGCGCATTCATCACGGAGCTCTGGGCGCTGCGCACCCGGTTCATCGCGCCGGCCGGCTCGATGCGCCGCAGGAGCTCCGGTTGGATCAGGAATCGCGGCGTCACGAAGGCGTTGGCGAGCAGGAACTGCGTGGCCGCCACCTGGCGCGCACGGGGGACGGGCGTGAACCGGACGCCGTCCTGTCCGATGTGCCGCTGCTGCGAGAGGACGCCGCCGACCAGCGGGGTGACATGGTTCATCTCGAGGGTCCACTGCGCGAGCAGCCGGCCATAGACCTCGGTCAGCTCCCTGTACGACTCCCCGGTCCTGGTCGTCGTCGCGTCGAGCAGCATGGCCGAGACGCGCTCGAGATTCTTCAGGCCGAGCGTCGTCGCCTGCAGCGCGTCGGCGTCGCCGACGGCTTCGGTCTGAGTGAACGGATCGGAGCTGCCAGCCTGGGCGGTCGTGAAGCGATACCACGGCGTCTGGTCCTGCTGCCGGGCCCAGGCATCGAGCGTCGGCCGCTCCTCGTCCGGCGTGCCCGCGCCGGGAATCGGCTTGTAGCCCCACATCGTGGCCCACTTGTCGTACGGGCCGACCTTCGGAATGAGATCGGCGGCGTCGATCCCGTCCTCCGGCTGCGCCACGTAGTTGAATCGCGAGTAGTCCATCAGGGTGGGCGTGTGCCCGTGCTCCCTGACCCAGCGCCTGTCGCGCACCTGCTCGACGGAGTACATCGCGCTCGCTTTCATGTTGTGCTGAAAGCCGAGCGTGTGACCGACCTCGTGCGCGACGACGTAGCGAATCAGCTCGCCCATCAGATCGTCGGGCAGCGGAAGCCGGCGGGCGCGCGGATCCAGCGGCCCGACCTGGACGAAGTACCAGTTCTTCAGCAGGTTCTGCACGTTGTGGAAGAACAGGATGTCCGCCTCGAGGATCTCTCCCGACCGCGGGTCGTGGATGTGGGGCCCCAGTGCGTTCTCGGTCGTCGAGGGCAGCCAGCGGACGACGGAGTAGCGCGCATCCTCGGGGCTCCAGTCGGGATCGTCGGCCGGCGCCTCGCGGGCGACGATCGCGTGGCGGAAGCCCGCCATCTCGAAGGCCGCCTGCCAGTCCTCGATGCCCTTCTTCACGTAGGGCACCCACGGCGCCGGCGTTGCCGGGTCGACGTAGTAGACGATGGGCTTGACGGGCTCGGAGATCTCGGCGCCCGGATCGCGCTTCTCGAGCCGATAGCGGGTGATGAAGGCTCGCTGCGTGGCCTTGTGCTCCGGCCGGCCGTAGTCGTAGAGGCTCCGGCTGAAATAGCCGACCCGCTCGTCGAAGAGCCGCGGCATCATCGGCTTCTCGGGCAGCCTCACCATGCTGTACGAGACGACGACGGTCGCGGTGTTGCCGCGCATCGTGGCGCGACCCGGCCCGGGCGGGGGCGTCGGCCCCTCGCCGCCGCGGCCGCCGGCATCGAGCGGCGCGGTGTAGGTCTGGTTGACCTCGACGTTGACGTTCTCGGGAAAGGAGACGACCTTTTCGAGAAAAGCGCGGCTCTGGTCGAAGCCGCGGGCCCCGATGCGGCCGCGGACCGACAGCTCGGGGATCTCGGTCAGGAACAGCGACGTGACGTCGATCACCGGATCGCCTGCGGCGCTGAACGCCGCGACATTGAACGCCCTGACGATGGCCGGGGTGTTCGCGTCGGACACCGCCTGCGAAATGGCCGTCGACGGGTCGGCGACGAGGCTGTAGTCGATCAGGCGGAGCAGGACGCGGTTGCCGACGAGATCCCAGCGCACCACGCGATTGCCGGCGGCCTCGCCGCCCAGGCCGCCGGCAGTGTTGCGCTTGATCTGATTCACCCAGAGGAACTCCCGCCCGAGCTCCGTCCGGGGGATCTCGTAGAAGAGCTGCTCCCGCACCCGATGCACCGTAAAGACGCCCTCGTCCGTCCGTGCGTCTTTCGTGATGACCTGATCGTACGGTCGGGGCTGCGGCGGCTCGGCGGCGCCGCCA